>Ga0209472_1000324_pt1 | contig 28970 bp, 29 predicted proteins | sample GraSoiAngelo_130_FD_185887 | JGI IMG/M metagenome (GOLD analysis project Ga0209472, IMG submission 185887) | Grasslands soil microbial communities from the Angelo Coastal Reserve, California, USA - 14_0929_02_20cm (SPAdes) (version 2) | ecosystem: Environmental > Terrestrial > Soil > Grasslands ... | reverse complement strand
AACGGGCGTTTGCGAATCAGAACGCGTCGATTAAGGTGCTGCGGTTCGAGAGTTCTTATGCATTTGACACGTCGTTTTCTTACCGTTTTTTCCGCTTTTCTCGTCAGCATGGCGCTTCTGCGTTCCGCTGCTGCCGCAGAGGCGTATCTCATCGCCGACGCACAAACGGGCTACATTTTGGAAGAACAGGAACCGAGGAAAAAACTCCAAGTAGGCAGCCTGATGAAAATTGCGACTGCAAGTGTGGTGCTCGATTGGGCGGAACGCAGATCGGGCGACCTCAACCAGGCAGTTACGATTCCGCAGGAGGCGTTTGCCGGCACTCTCGAAAACAACATTGGCTTTCAGCCGGGCGATAGCATCACGCTGCGAGATCTTCTCTACGCTGCGCTTGTTCAGTCCGATAATATTGCGGCCTATACACTCGCGTACCACGTTGGCTCGAAGCTAGAGTCGCTCGCGCCAGGTGAGGCAGGCTCGAAATACACGCCAGTTGATGCGTTCGTCGCCCAGATGAATGCGCTGGCTAAACAGTTGAAGATGGATCGCACGCGTTTTGTTAATCCGCATGGCGTTGATTACAAGGTCAAACCGCTTCCGTATTCAACGGCCGAAGACATGGCGCGCCTTACTCGCTATGCGATGAACAAGGCGAGTTTCCGCTTTTATGTATCGCAAAAGGAACGGCAGATCTCGTTCGATCGAGGCGGGCGTCGATTGAATTACGTGCTTCGCAACACAAACGAACTTCTTGGAAAAATGGGCATCGACGGAGTCAAGACAGGTCGCACCGCTCGCTCCGGTGATTGTTTGATCCTGTATGCTAATCGTCAGGCGGAAGTTGTTCGCCAGGGCCAGATGGAAACAGTGTATCCACGTCATTTGATGATCGTGCTCCTGGGCAGCACAAATCGATTCGGTGAAGGCACAGCCCTTTTGCAACGCGGTTGGCAGTTATACGATCAATGGGCAGCCGGCGGTCGTGTCGCCGATTCAAAGAAAATGCTTTAGCAGACTGATTCTTCGATTGCAAAAATGAAGCCACGGATTGGCGTTCTGACCAGCGGTGGCGATTGCCCCGGACTTAACGCTGTTCTGCGAGGCGTGGTACTGGCGGCGGAGAAACTCGGGTGGGAAGTAGTTGGTTTTCGTGACGGATTCGAAGGACTTCTTCCTCCCGGCAATCATGTTATCCTCGATCGCCAAAGCGTTAACGGGATCATGGCGCTGGGCGGCACGATCATCGGCACAACGAATCGCGGCCATTTCGTTGCCAAAGTCGGTGCCGGCGATCGGACGATTGTCCCTGAAGACATCATTGCAGGCGCGAAGAAGATACTGGATGAGCTTCAGGTACGGGCGTTGATCATTGTCGGCGGTGATGGTTCGATGGTCACGGCGCAGCAATTGCAGGAAGCTGGCATCAATTGCATCGGCGTCCCCAAGACCATCGACAACGATCTCGAGGCCACTGCGACAACATTCGGATTCGATTCTGCTGTCGCTGTCGTAATGGACGCGCTCGATCGGGTGCATACAACGGCGACCAGTCACAGGCGAGTCATGGTGGTCGAAGTAATGGGACGCCATGCCGGCTGGATCGCGTTGCACGGCGGCATCGCTGGGGGGGCGGACATTATTTTGATTCCAGAGATTCCATTCGATTTCGACAAAATCGCCAGCGTGGTCAAGGCGCGTGAGGCGGCTGGTTATCTGGGAACAGTTGTTGTGGTCGCTGAAGGCGCGCGACCAAAACATGGCGAACAGATAAAGCGTGACGTGGAAGGCGGCGAATTTCGTCTCGGCGGGGTCGGGGAAATCGTGGCGCGCGAAATTGCAAAACGCACTGGAAAAGAAGCGCGCTGCTGCGTTCTCGGTCATCTGCAACGGGGAGGCGCACCAACGACTCTGGATCGAATTCTTGGAACGCGCTTTGGCGTGAAAGCTGTCCAATTAGCCAGCGAAGGACACTTTGGTTCGATGGTTAGCTATCAAAATTATCAGGTGCGTCAGGTGCCGATAGCGGAAGCTGTCAACCGGCTCAAGCTGGTTCCGCCTAACGGCGAAATGGTCCAGACCGCGGGTGACGTGGATATTTCCTTCGGCGATTAAGGCTGTCATGTTGAGCGAAGCGAAACATCCCTGATCGTTGTTTTGATGCCTGTCGATCCAAAAGCAATCAGAAAGCCTTCGCTTCGCTCAGGATGACAAAAGAAAAGAGGCGCGCCGTCCCCGGCCTTAAGATCAAACATCTGTGAAAATCGTCCTCGCATATTCCGGCGGCCTCGACACGTCCGTGATCCTCCGTTGGCTCAGGGAGAATTATCAGGCTGAAGTTATCGCCTTTTGCGCTGATATCGGCCAGGAAGAAGAACTGGACGGCCTGGAGAAAAAAGCCCTAACGAGTGGCGCATCGAAATGCATCGTCGAAGATCAGCGCGAGGAATTCGCGGGTGATTTCATTTTCCCGATGTTCCAGGCGGGCGCGATTTACGAGGGACAATATCTCCTTGGCACGAGTATCGCGCGCCCGTTGATCGCGAAGCGAATGGTCGAGATCGCTCGCGCCGAAAATGCCGACGCCATCGCTCATGGCGCGACAGGGAAGGGGAATGATCAAGTTCGCTTCGAATTGGCCGCCGCGGCGCTTGCGCCCGATCTGCGCGTGATTGCGTCATGGCGGGAAGAACGTTTTCGTAAACAATTCCCTGGCCGTAGCGAGATGATTGCATTCGCGAAAGCGAACGGAATTTCGAGAGCGGCGTGCTCGAAGATGCGTGGTTTGACGCCAGCTCAAAAGAAATGCGCGACATGTACAAACTCAGCGTTGCTCCGGAAGACGCGCCTAACGAACCAGAATATGTCGAGCTGGATTTTGATCGTGGAAGTTGCATCGCTGTGAATGGGAAATCGTCGTCGCCATTGGAGGTCTTGCAGACGCTCAATAAGTTTGGCGGTAAACATGGGATTGGCCGCGTGGACATAGTCGAGAATCGTTTTGTCGGAATGAAAAGCCGGGGCGTGTACGAGACGCCGGGCGGCGCGATTCTGCACTTTGCCCATCGACAAATTGAAACGCTCACAATGGATCGCGAAGTCATGCACTTGCGCGATGGTCTCGTTCCAAAATACAGCGAGCTCGTTTACAACGGTTTCTGGTTTTCGCCTGAACGTGAGGCGCTCCAAGCTCTCGTCACCGAAACCCAGCGCGACGTGAGCGGACTCGTTAGGCTCAAACTTTACAAGGGCAATGTCATCGTTGCTGGCCGCAAAAGCCCAAAGAGTCTTTACGATCCAAAAATCGCCACGATGGAGGGCGATGGTTACGGGTTCGAACAAAACGACGCGACTGGATTTATTCGACTGAACGCGCTGCGATTGAAACTGCGCGCGGTGCGCGACCGGTCTGGGTAGCGCGCGCACGTCCGGCGTGCTGACGAACCCGTCTCGGGTTCGTGAACTTCCTCTGAATTCCCAATGCTCGCCTGTAAGCCTCACGCCGTTACAGCGTAGTCCAATGCACGTGGGTTCTCGATCCTCTGGGAGGCGTTGAGGACTTCCAGTCCTACGACGTTTCCTTCCTTGTCGTAATCAAGAATTACCCCGGGCTTGTCCTCATCGCTCTCTTCAATCGGCGCGTTGCGGAAAAGAATCCGGAGCACATCTACTTCGGGATCGTAGGTCACTTTCATGATGTCGCTTTCCAGTATTTCCTAATCTTACTCGTCCCGTTAACGGTCACAACCTTCGCGGGTTTCGCGGTTTCATTTACCATTACGCGTACGAGACATTCCTTCTTATTGATCTCGATCTTCGATTGATAACACATCACATCGGCGTGTTCGGGTACTTTCTGGTGCGGATTTTCCAAAATGTGATTTGACCACCGCCAGCGGAACGCGGCGGCGGGCAATTTCCTCCTGCACATAATCGGACAGGTCGTAATTCACGCGATTTCGGAACGATTCTTTACATCAGACGCCGCTTGTCACGCTGTGATCCTTGGTGGAAATATCAAGCGTATGAAAGTTACCCGTCAAGATGTGGCGACAAAGCTGTGCGCTTACCTTCGTCACGAGTTCCTGCTGGCGGATCTTGTCGATTGGGCTGAGCGAGCAATCTACGAGAGCGATTTCGACGACGACCATTTTGACGCCATTCGTGACGCGGTCGCCAAACTCGGGCTGGCGGATGTAAAAGCCTTTGGTCTGACTTTGGAAGATTGTGAAGCTCTCTTAAAACGCCTCGGATATTCCATGCGGGTTGACGTAGTCAGCGTGTGACCTTCCGCGGCGTGCGATTAAAACTGCGGGCGGCAAGAACGGGTGGACAAGGAGCGGCGGTTTTTCAAACGCCGTGGACCGTTTAGCCGTTTCCTTCACCGGCCTGCCTGTGAGCCTCACGCGTCACGGCGTAGTCCGGTGCCCGCGGGTTTCCGATCCTCTGGGAAGCATCGAGCACTCTTGATGCAGCACTGCATCATTGGTTGCGCTTCAACAAGCATAGAAAGTACTCTTGAACTGGTTTCGACAACTGAATGATCTTATTAAGATCTGGAAAAATTTCTGGAAATATAAAATTACTCGGGTTCGCCCACTTTATCCGACGGCTAAACTTGATCTTCTTATAACGTCCAAAACAGAGATTTTTCCACACGAGTGCGTTTCGTGCTTCAGAAGGATTGTCTAAATTTTCCGCGAGCCGGCCGCTGATGGGAGCCTTCACGTCTGTGGGCACAGGTCGGCAATATTTCCTCAAGTGCCAAACAGCTTTGTCCAATTCTAGCAACCCCAAGCCATCCGTGTTGATGGGGTGCTCGAAGTATCGATTGATTCCTTGCCCACTGAGTCGCTCGATGAACTTTGTGGCGTCACGAGGAACTTCGAATGCTAAATCCTTAATTCCTCGTACTCTATTAAGCGCAGTCGAGAGATCATGACGCAAGCCCTTGGTGGTCGCACGGTGGTAAAGAAGAATCGCTTTCAAATATTTTTCGATGGCCTGCAAAGCTGACCACAGAAATTGTAGGTCGAGGCCAGCACGATACAGTGCACGGGCCGCAATATAATCCTCATCGGCGACATCTCGAAACGACCGCGTGACGTAATCATCGATTTTTGCGTGTTTGGTAGGCATGGGATTCGAATTGAGTGGGACCGCAGAGCGCCTCTACAGCATCTCGCTTTGTTTTTCCCGTACTGATTCTCGCGCGGCCACTGCGAACGGATTGATCTGCGGCGGCGCATCGACGCGCTCGGCGCCGTTGAGCAGACCTTCGACAGTCAGGATTTGGATGCGTGGATAATCTTTGTAGTGCCAGAGCTTCGATGCATAGCGACCAGCGTCGGCGGCTTCGGTCCGCATTTGTTTACTCGGTTTTTCTAATGTGACTAACGCACCGCCAGCCGCTTTCTGATTTTCGACATCACCGAGCAATGTCGCGACATCGCCGCGATTTACTCCTCCGCCTTTGACCTGCACGATGATTTACTCTCGGTGTACCGGTTCCTTCTTCATTGACGGCGCATCTTCTCTCACGCGGCTGAGGAAATCTTTTCGCTCCGTTTCGTAGTAAAAGAGCAGGCCATCCACGCCGCGATCAGCACCTTTGCCTTCGCCTTCTTTTAACGGACGAGCGCCAATCAGCGACAACGCCCAGTGCTGGAATTGGAATTTGTCGAGCTCAGCTAATCGCTTTGCGCTGGCGAAATCGGTCTGCTGACCTTTCTCCTCGAACTCGATCTCTTCGCCGAATGCATCTTTCAATCGGCGCTTGATCAGATTGATTGCGAGATACGTGATGTCGATGCCGATCCATCGTCGCCCAAGTTTTCCGCGGCATGAATAGTCGTGCCGCATCCACAAAACGGATCGAGCACGACATCGCCGGGATTGCTCGACGCGCTCATGATGCGCTTAAGCAATGCCAAAGGCTTCTGCGTTGATAGCCAAGCTTTTCCTTTTCACTCCCACTTAGAGGATATCCAGCGCTCGTTGGAATTTATTCTTCGTTTAACTCGCCATTCAAAGCTGACATCGCCACCCGGGCGTGCTGCGGTTAAATCACCCTCGCGATACCTCCGTCCTTGGTCATCGACGAATCGATACATCGATTCCACATAATCTTCGTCATACGGTGTAAACACAGGATTCCAAATTGCCGTGTCGCTCTTCGCATATAACAGCAGCACGTCGTGTATGCGCCCGCAGCGGCGCATTCCTTGCTTGATATCTGCATGGCTGCTGCTGCGTTTCCAGACAATCTCGTTGCGAAAATTCTTCGCGTCGAAGATTTCATCCAGCGCAATTCGCAAGTAATGACTCGCTGTCGGATCGCAGTGCAGATAAAGGCTGCCGGTTGATTTGAGGACGCGATGAAGTTCGACGAGGGGCGGCGCCATCATCGCGAGATAGGCCATCATCGGTGAATGTTTCAGGAAGCTGTGGAGCGCTTCCATCAGCTCGACCACCGCGACGTTGCGGCAGGTGTCGATGAATTGATGATATGTGTCGGCAGCGTCAGCCCAGCTCCATGTATCGGTGAAAGCGTGGAATTGCGCTTGGCTTACTTGTCCGCTCGGCTCGCGAAAGAGGACGTTGTAATCGGCGTTCGAGTTAAACGGCGGATCGAGATAGACAAGATCGACGCTCTCATCGGGAAATTCTTTCCGATCGGAAAGCCATTGCAAGTTATCGCCGAAGTAGAGCCGATTCATTCAGAAACACATCCAGAGAATTGACTCGTTCGTCTCCCGACTCTCTCGCAGCTGCCTTCGCTGCGCAAACCGTCCATGTCACTCGTCCCACTCGCTCCATTCTCGACTTCGCTCGGAATGACAAGCATGAGTTGGTGGCGTGCGCACGCAACCTTGCGAGGGGTGGTTGTCGATCTTATACTTTAGAGGCGCACTCAGCGCTAGAGAGTTAGGAGGTCACTATGCCAACGACAATTGCTGCTCCAAAAACGAAGACTCAAAAACCGAAAGCTGCGCCAGCAGCGGAAGAGGATTTTCTACCGCTTCACGGAACGGATCACGTCGAGTTTTATGTCGGGAACGCCAAGCAGGCGGCGCATTTCTACAAAACCGCATTCGGATTTCAAAGCCTGGCGTATTCCGGGCCGGAAACCGGTGTGAAAGATCGCGCCAGCTATGCGATTCGGCAGAATAAGTTGACCTTGCTCCTGACTACTCCCATCCGTGCCAATAATCCAATCGCCGATCACATTTACAAACATGGCGACGGCGTCAAGGCGGTGGCGTTGAAGGTGGAAGATGCAGCCTCAGCATGGCAAGAGACGACGAAGCGCGGCGGCAAGAGTTACATGGAGCCGAAAACGCTCTCAGATAAACATGGCGAGGTAGTAATGAGTGGGATCCACACCTATGGCGATGTCGTCCACCTTTTTATTGAGCGCGAAAAATATCGCGGTCCGTTCATGCCAGGTTTTCGTAAATGGGAATCGAACTACAATCCGCCCGAGACTGGCCTCCAATATGTCGATCATTGCGTGGGCAACGTCGCCCTGGGGCAGATGAATCCGTGGGTGAAGTTTTATGAGGACGTAATGGGGTTCCGAAACATCCTGACCTTCGACGACAAGGACATTTCCACCGAATACTCGGCCTTAATGAGCAAAGTGATGAGCAACGGCAACGGCTTCGTGAAGTTTCCGATCAATGAGCCGGCCGAAGGCAAAAAGAAATCGCAGGTGGACGAGTATCTCGAATTTTACGATGGCGAAGGTGTCCAGCATGTGGCCATGGCGACCAACAATATCATTGAGACGGTGACCGATCTGCAAAAGCGGGGCGTTGAATTTCTGAACATCCCTTCGAGTTACTATGACACGCTACTGGATCGCGTGGGTCACATTGATGAAGAACTGAATGCATTGAAGCGGCTGGGCATTCTCGTCGATCGTGATGATGAAGGTTATTTGCTGCAAATATTTACCAAGCCGGTAGAAGATCGGCCCACGCTCTTTTTCGAAATTATTCAGCGCAAAGGCGCGAAGAGCTTTGGCAAAGGCAATTTCAAAGCGCTCTTCGAAGCCATCGAACGCGAACAGGAAGCGCGAGGTAATTTGTAGGAATGGACAATCAGAAGAGTTCACCCTCACCTCAATCCTCTCCCCTCGGAGGGGAGAGGCGGACGGAGAAGGGGGCTACGATTTCAGCTTGAGCGGGCAAAAGGGGATCGCCTCTCGTTCTTGGGGAAGAGGAGAGGGGGAGGGTGAGGAGTTGATCCGAATTTAAAGGAGGTAGAACGACAATGCCGTATTATCAAAGACTGGGCGAAATCCCGAGGAAACATCACATCTGGTTTCACCGCAACGGGTCGGCGCCGACGTATAAGAACGAAGGCATTGCCTATGAGCATGTCTTCACAACGCAAGGATTCGATGAGGCGTACTCGATCATGTATCACCTGCGTCCGCCTACGCGCGTGCGCAACGTCGAGTTAATCAAACATTGGGAACCAAAGAAGGTAACCGATAGTCCGCTGCGACATCATCACTTAAAGACGGCCAATATCCCGCGTCGCGGCGATCTGTACACCGGGCGCGTTCCGATGCTGTTTAATCAGGATGTCATTGCCTATCGCGCGCGTCCGGCGAAAGCGTACGATAAATTCGAATATTACAAAAACGGCGGCGCCGATGAGATTATTTTTGTGTTTCGCGGCAGTGGCGTGATGGAATCTGTTTTCGGAACCCTGCCTTACCGCGCCGAGGATTACATTGTGATTCCGCGTGGAATCACCTATCGGCTCGTGCCGGACAAGATTGAAGAGGAGGATTATCTTATTCTCGAATCAGTCGGCCCCGTTCGAATTCCGCAACGTTACCTGAATCACGAGGGGCAAATCAAAATGGGCGCGCCATATTCCGAGCGCGATCTTCACGGGCCGCGGGAGATAATCACGATCGACAAGGAGGAAGATGTTGATGTTCTTGTAAAAGATGGATCGCGCCTTACGCGAGTGACGCTTGCACAGCATCCCTTCGATGCGGTCGGCTGGGATGGCTATCTCTACCCATTCACATTCAACGCGCAGGATTTCGAGCCGATCACTGGAACATTGCATCAACCGCCGCCGATCCATCAGACGTTTGAAATTCGCGGTTACGTCGTCTGCACATTTGCGCCGCGAATGCTCGACACGCACCCGGAAGCCGTAAGAATCCCGTGGGTACACGACAACGTCGAGGCGGATGAAGTTCTGTTTTACGTGCGCGGGAATTTTGGTTCACGGCGCGGAATCGAAAGTGGTTCGATTACGTTGCATCCTCGCGGGATTCCGCACGGGCCGCATCCGGGCACGATCATGGCAAGCAGGAAGGCGACACGCACGGAAGAATTGGCTGTGATGTTCGACACGCAACACACGCTCGAACTGACTGAGGACTCTCTCGCGCTGGACGATCCGAAATATCCGCAAAGCTGGCTTGAATAGTAGCACAGCCATCTTGGCTGTGGGGCCGGTCGGGCATCTTGCCTGCCGAGAAAAAAATCTCAACCAGGCGCGACGCCCGGTTGCCCCACAGGTAGGATGCGTGTGCCGCGATGCGGCGGACTAGAGACCGCTACTCCTTGATGCTACGCTAACTGAAAAGACCACTTATGATTCAGCGTCATAATTCCGATCTTGATATTGGGGAACGTTTCACGCGAGAGAGCAATCGCCTGCCAGCGAGAGATCTCGACAGAGTTGCGAACGCGTACCGCGAACTGCTTCAAAGCATTGGGGAAGATGTTAATCGCGAAGGTCTCCAACGAACCCCGGATCGGGCGGCGCGCGCCCTGGAGTTTCTCACACAAGGTTATAGACAGAATCTCGATGAGATCCTCAACGGGGCCGTTTTTGAGTCTAGTGCGAGCGAGATCATCCTGGTCAAAGACATCGAGCTTTATTCGCTGTGTGAGCACCATTTGCTTCCCTTTATCGGCCGCGCGCATGTGGCTTACCTTCCAAACGGGAAGGTGATTGGTCTTTCCAAGGTGGCGCGCATTGTCGATGTATTCGCGCGGCGTTTACAGATCCAGGAGAATCTTACAACCCAAATCGCCGAGTCGCTCATGAATTGCTTGCAACCCTCGGGCGTGGCCGTGGTAGTGGAAGCGAAACATCTTTGCATGATGATGCGAGGCGTTGAGAAACAGAATTCGGTCATGAAGACTTCCTGTCTTCTGGGCACTTTTAAAGAAGACGCCCGTACACGTTCCGAATTTCTCTCGCTGCTGAAAGATTAATTGTAGGGCGTCTGTGTCAGACGCCATGGCGTTTCACAGAAACGCCTTACAGTCATCCGCGGAATTAGCGCAGTCTCGCGTACAGACGTTACAACTAACGTTGACATCCCTTTATTCCTATTGGCTCTGTGCGGTACCCAGCGCGTTATCCGCGCGCGAATTGCTGGCTCAACCGGGCCAGTGCGAGAGCGGCAAGGAATAGCCCGAAGTCACGCAGCGCCACATCAAAGTACCCCGGAATCAGCAACAGGTTAATGATAATCACCGCCAGCCATGCGGCGACTACGTAAGCAAAAATTCGAGGTTTAAGCGCGACGCCAATTCCAGCCACAATCTCAATTACACCGACAGCAAGCATCACCGTGTGCGGTGGTATGGGTGAAATTCTCGTCACAACTCCGGGGAGATACTGGTCCCAGTTGACCAGCAGATGGAAGAACTTGTCCAAGCCAGCGAGGATAGGAGCAACTGTGAATCCGAAATGAAGGATACGGTATGCTTGGTAAGCCGGCGAACTCGCAGCCGTGCTGGTTGCGGCTTGTGATTGATCAATGGTTGTGTTCATAACAAGCAATTTTTCGAATTGTCCTAATAAGTCAATATATTATTTGACTATTTATGCAAAGAAACTCTTTTTTGGAATACGAAACTGGCGCGATTACTGGATGCCTTTTCCCGCAGATCCAGGTGCCGGATCATCCGGCCCAGAAGGTTGGCAGCGAATTACAGCGTGCGCTCGAGTCGGTGCGGAAGCAGCGACCTGGGTTATTTCACCTCAAAGCGGCAGGAAGGTGCTGGCCCCCGCACGCAACATTCTTTCACGCGTGCGCCAATGACGCTGGTGAGCAGTGATTCCGCCAGCAAACACGCCTCAGGATGATTCGCCGTGGCAGCAGCGATCGGACAGCCGTTACCATGGATGAAGTGCTTGCCATCTTCTTCACGAAACGTGGCCGCGCCGCCCAGGTCTTTGAGAATGCGCAGTGCAGCGTCAATTCTTTGCCGGCGGGTTTTGCCCTTCAAGTCAGACAGATGTTCCCGGGCTACGGCTCGCCCAGCGGCGCGCATTCCGGCGCGCAAATCTTGTGGCTTAACCCGACGCGAGAATATCGACATCAGCAGCGAGACCAGTCGCCCGTATGCCTTCGGAAACAATTGTTCGGCTTCCGGCCCGAGAGCGTACGTAGTGTGCGGTTTGCGAACGCCCGGTTTCATGCCTGACTGCGACACGAGTTTGTCGCGCTCGAGGCTGGCAAGGTGTGCTCGCACGGCGTTATCAGTCAGGCGCAGCTCTGCCGCGAGTTCGTTCACTGTCCGTTCTCTTGTTCGCAGGAGGTCGAGGATTTTTCCCCTCGTGCTTTTGAATAACCGCTCTCGCCAGCCTATATGTTTCATTGATTTAAAGATCATGAGGATCCTGAGTAAGTCAAAAGAATGTTTGACTAATTCTTCGGTTGATAGTGTGCGTAGGAGGGGATGACGTTATGCTTCTGACCGTCAGCAAGCGACTCGAATTTTCGGCTTCCCGTCGCTTACATGTTGCCAAATGGAGCGACAGCGAAAATCTGGCCGTCTTTGGTCCCGAAACAGAAGCGCGCCACGGAAGCGGTCGCAATTACGCCGCCTATTTCGTTTTCACCGGTCCCGTCGATCCTGCTACCGGAATGCTGATTAATATCAGCGAAATCAAGGAGCGCTCGAGCAGAATTGTGCGACAGCGGTTTGATCACAAGTTTCTGAACGCGGACAATCCTTCCTTTCGTGATGTTCTACCGACGGCTGAAAATATTGCGAGGCAACTCTATGTCGATGTTGCGCCATTATTTTCTGACGACAGTGCAAAACTTGTCGCCTGTCATCTGACTGAGTCGCCCGAGCGAAGCGCGACTTTTTACTCCAATGGGGCCTGTGAGGCGGACTACTGGTTCGAATTTTCAGCTGCTCGCAAAACCATGTCGCCTCAGTTAAGCGCTGAGGAAAATGCGCGTTTGTTTGGGCCGGCCACTTCGATTCACGGGCATAATTATCGTGTTCGACTGACGTTCCGATCCACGAAACCGTCCAGCGCCCAGGATCTGCCGCTGGTTCGTTACGATGCGATCGATGCTTGTTTGCACGCTTTGCAGGAGGAACTCGATCACCGCTATCTCAATGAAGACATTCCGGGTTTGGTCGATCGTCCCGTCACAACGGAGAGTTTGTGCGGTTACATCTTTCGACGGGCAAGCTCGATGACTCCGCTGGATCGTGTACGCCTGCACGAGCGTTCGGATTTTTTCGCCGAGGTTTGGGAGAACCGAGCCGTCTTTCTTGGCATGCGAATGGCATTTTATGCGGCACACCGTTTGTGCGCTGCTACTCTTTCCAATGCCGAAAACGCAAAGCTTTACGGCAAGTGCAACAATCCGCTGGGGCATGGCCATGGCTACCTGACGGAAGCTACGATCGGCGGCGACTACGATGAGCGCAGCGGAACGCTCTCCGATTTTGTTGCGTTCAGGAAAGCCATTCAGGAATCGCTGGAGCCGTGGCGGGATCGGCATCTCGATTTGGAAACAGACGATTTTCGGAATGCGCCTTCAACGGGAGAAAATATTGTGCGTGCCCTCTGGCCGAAAATCGATAATCGCCTTAATCAGCAACTCGTCAGGCTGCGTTTATGGGAAACGGCGAATAACCGGTTCACATTACGAAGAACGTAGCATGTTGGTACTGATCGCGGAGCCGTCCTTTACTTTCACGCGACGGCGCGCCCGGCGGTCGGGCCCTACCAGTTTTCAATTCGGCGTTGGACGTTGACCGTAGCGCATTGAACGTTTCAGCCACAGAGATGAAGCGTTATCTCATCACAGGTGCGAGCCGCGGAATTGGCCGCGCGATTGCCGAGAAACTGGCAGGTCCCGATGTTGAGTTGCTTCTCCACGGGCGCGATACCGTCGCGCTAGCGGGAGTATACAAGACAGTGAAGCAGCATTGTGCGCATGTGGTCCGCTTGATTCATGACCTTGCCGTGCCATCCGGTGTTTCCGATCTCATCCATCAGGTTGGAAGAAATCCTCTCGATTTGCTCGTGAACAACGCGGGCATCGCAATCGTTAAACCCTTTTGCGAAATCACGTCGATTGAATGGGAGCAAACTGTCGGGGTCAATGTCACCGCGCCGTTTATGTTGATGCAGCACTTTGCCCCCGGGATGCCGCCGGGTTCCAGCATCGTCAACATTCTTTCTATCGCAGCGAAGACTGGGTTCCCGACCTGGAGCGCTTATTGCATGAGCAAGTTCGCGCTCAGAGGTTTCGCGCAATGCGTGCGCGAAGAATTGCGCGACCGTAAGATCCGGGTAATCAACGTTTATCCCACCGCTACAGACACCCACATCTGGAGTCACATCGAGGGCGAGTGGCCACGCCACAAAATGATCTCGCCAGAGGATGTCGCCAGCGCGGTAGCGTACGCGCTCTCTCGGCCGGCGGACGTCACTCTGGAGAATATTAGTATTTCCAGCTTGGCTGGAAATCTCTGATTCGCTAGTCTTGGCGTCAGCAGAACGTTGTAGCCACGGCTCTGTGAGCCGTTTTTTTAAGGACTTTGTTCCGGACGTGTATCGGACACAGGTAGTTGGCTAGAGCAGCGGTGAAGATGTTTGTCGTATGACCAGAGCGGTGCAGAGCGAGCTCAGTGTCAATGTTATTGCATCGATCATTGTGTCGCTACTCTTTCTTGCAACAGGATTTCTTTGGGGCAAATACAAAGAACAGCGTCGCAAATTCGGCAGAAACCTGGAAGAGTACGATTTCTATCCATTCACGGTCACGCGCGATAATTTTGGCGAGTTCAGCCTGCGAGATTTTCGGCTGGGCATGCATTACTTTCTCAAGAACGAAGATCATACGGCAGCGCGGCAGCTCATTTTCATCGGCGAGCAAAATAACGTGCGAGCACAGCTCGAACCGGCTGAGCAAAAAGTTTACGCGCAGTTATTCGAGAAATATGATGGTAAGACAATCGCCGATGACACGCATGAATTCCTCGAAAACTACGAGCGGATTGTGCGCCTGATCGGAAAATCGTTCCCGAATACTGGAATCGAGATCTTGCTGCACAATTTAGCCGATCCCGCGCACTCGCTCATCACTCTCGAAAACAATGTTACGGGCCGGCATTTGCGAGACGGCACAACGAATCTGTTGATTGATCTCAAACGCCGGCAACTCCTCAACGAAGAGAAATTGAATTACGAGCTGAACATCGGCGCGCGAAAATTCAAATGCACAACGATCCCAATCAAACGAAAGGAATTTGGAATCGTTGGCGCGATCTGCATCAACATCGACGCTAATTACATCACCGAGGAGGTACTGCGCGACCGACAACGTATTGAAGCGTGGTTCCAAAATTTTCTTCGTACGGACATGCAGCTCGACGAGAATATTCTGAGCAAGGACGAATACGCGCAGGCGCTAAAGGGCAAACGCCATTTCAAGGACGAAAACATCTAACGCGTAGCTGTTATTCCGAGCGGAGCGCAGCGTAGTCGAGAATGAAGCGGCTGGGGAAGCCGCGACGAAGATGGGAAGACCGAAGGTTGATCGAACGGGAAGTGAGCGAATCAAATCTCTAAGAAATAATAAGAGATGTTTCGACTTCGCTCGACATGACACGAATGACGAGTTGGAGGCTATATGCCTGAGGCGTTAGTAGAAGAAATTTCGAATCCAAATTGGTGACGAATTGCATCACAAACAGAGATGTCGTGTTTTAAAATTCATTTGCTCTGGTGGCAATCGCTCGTCTGTGCTCTTTCAGCAGCTTTTATCCGTGCCACTATTGCCGACGAATCGGAAAGCGGGACGGCTGGTGATTGCCAGATCGGAGCCTATCGCTTTTCGGATGGAGAGATTGTTGATATCGCGCGATCCGAAGGCGACACGTTTCGCTGGCGCAAGTTCGATGGTACAACTGGGGTTTTCCATAAAAAGGGCGATCGTTCGTGGACAAGCACATTGGGATGGACAGATCGTCCAGACGGACACACGGCGTCTTTCACTCATTGCGCGGCGGGTGAAATCGAATTCGACGGTAAGAAAGCTCATCGGATTCCGTTCGATGTGACTGATACGGTATTCGAAGGCCGTGGCGGAGTTAAGCTCGCGGGTAGATTAGTAATGCCGAAGAGCAATGATCCGGTCCCGATCGTGGTTCTCATTCACGGGGCGGAACGGGATTCTGCGCGCGATTCGTATGCGCTCCAACGATTGTTACCGGCCGCGAACATTGGCGCATTCGTTTATGACAAACGCGGAACCGGCGGATCGGACGGCAAATATACGCAGGATTTCGATACGCTCGCGGATGACGCCATCGCTGCCATGCGGGAAGCCAAGCGAATTGCTGGCACCCGCTGTGCCCGGATCGGATATCAAGGTGGTAGTCAGGGCGGCTGGGTCGCGCCGCTCGCCGCAACGCACGCGCCCGTCGATTTCGTTATTGTTAGTTTCGGATTAGCCGTCTCCATCATTGACGAAGACCAGGAGGAGGTTGCGCTTGAGATGCGCTTTAAAGGTCATAGTCAGGGGGAAATTTCAAAAGCTCTTGAAGTAGCGGTCGCGGCGGAAGCAGTATTCGAAAGCGGTTTCACCAAAGGTTTCGAGCGCTTCGATGCGACAAGAGCCAAGTACCGCAAAGAGCCTTGGTACAAGGACATTCATGGCAATTATACGCATTTTATTTTGCCGTACACAGAGGCCGAGCTGCGCGAGAAGGGCAAAGACTTTGTCTGGGGCACGCCATTTCGCTATGATCCCATGCCCACGCTTCGTGCTGTCGAGGCGCCACAGTTGTGGATTCTCGGAGAAGACGACTTCGAAGCGCCGAGCGCTGAGACGAGTCGCCGCATCAAGATACTGGCCGCGGAAGGAAAGCCAATTACGCTCGCACTGTATCCGCACGCCGAGCACGGGATGACTGAGTACGAAGTCGCTCCAGATGGCGAGCGTGTCTCGACACGGTACGCGCCAGGTTATTTCGCTATGATGCGTGACTTCGCGCGGACTGGCCAGCTTTCGGGTTCCTATGGATCGAGCGTGATCGTCAAACCAAAGGAGGCGAACTCAGCTTCATCACGGTGAAGTGATGAGCTCTAAGGAGCGCACCAAGGCGTTCTTTAAGAATTTTCTTCGCACCGACATGCAGCTCGATGAGAGTATCTAAGTAAAGACGAATACGCGAAGACACTGAAAGGCACGCGCCACTTTAAAAACGAAGCGTTTTAAACGTGCGGCTGAAACAAGCCCGGGTTGACAGACCTGAGGCACCTCGGGTTTGTTTGTCGCCGCAGCTCTTACCGACCGCTGCTGACCATTTGCGACGCTGGTTTTCTCAGTTCAAGCTGGGCGTTCACTTTCTGGAGGCCCGTAGTGAGAGCTTCGATTTGCTTCTGCTGCTGTGCTGTAGTCGCCTCCAAGTAATTTCTCTGCTGTGCGACAGTTGACTTTAACTCAGCGATCGTCAATTCCTGTTCCTCAATCTTGCGACCTTGCGTTTCTACTCTCGTGTGGTCTTTGAGGAACTCGTTCAGCAGCATTGCGTTTACGGCGTCGTAGCGCACAGTGTAAGGTTTGCCGGCAGCATCGCGAGCTATGAGGGCGGGGTTGACCTTTTCCACTTCCTCGGCCACGAGGCCAAACTGCGGGAGACCCTCGGGATCAAGCTCTTTCTTGTAAAGGAATGTGACTGGCTTAAGCGCGAGGATCGCTTCGCTTGCCTTGTCCATTGGCTTGATCTCCGTTTTGAAACGCTGCGAGGAGGGTGCCGTGCCAAGTTGGCCGGCAGCGTTTATTTTAACGGCAACACCCATTACTCCTGTTCCATTGATACCAGCGATGAAGGTTTTTGTCTGGGTTCCTTGTGTACCTATCCGGATCGTGTTGGCCTCGGCAGTAACACCCTGGTTCCCTATATCGATATTGTTGTTCCCCGTGGTGAGATTGCTGCCGGCGAAATTGCCCAATGCGATGTTCTGGTTGCCGATTGTGTTGAAAACGAGCGCGAAACTCCCGGTTGCCGTGTTGTCGTTGCCGGTGCTGTTGAAAATGAGCGCGTTATGACCATTGGCCGTGTTATGGTTGCCGGTTGTGTTGTTAGCCAGCGCAGCACGACCGGTAGCCGTGTTGCGTTCTCCGGTTGTGTTGCTACTCAGCGCGGCAAAACCGGTGGCCGTGTTTCTAATGCCGGTTGTATTGCTCACAAGCGCCTGAGAACCGGTGGCCGTGTTCGAGTCGCCCGTTGTGTTGCTGTAGAGCGCCTCAAAACCTACTGCTGTGTTGTCCGGACCGGTTGTGAGGCTGAAGAGGGCATCAGTGCCCTCAGCGGTATTGTTGTCGGCATAGCCTCCGTCCGGCGGTGGCGATAGCTGTGCTTGTGCCGTCGGTAATAGCGTGAAAGCAGCCAGCACGAGCGGAATGAGAAAGAAGGATAATTTTGTGTTCACAGGTTTGGTTGAATATTTTTTTGTACGCTTTTTCATTTTTCTTGTCCTGGGTTGTCGTTTTTGATTTACTGTTTTTGTGGGTTTTATTTTCTTTGTGCGCAGGCGAGGTCTGATCGAACTTGCGCGTGGTGGAACATGCTGGGGCCCTTATGAAAGTCTTTAAGGTACGGCTGAATTTTTCCTGAATTATCTGAAAACTGCGATGCGGACTACTCCGGGTCATATCTACGAGTTCGGCGCGTTTCAACTCGACACCGCTGAACGGCTTTTGCGGCGGCTGGATGGAATGGCTGTCCCTCTTACCCCGCGAGTGTTCAAAACTCTTCTTTACATGGTGGAGCATCACGACGCCGTGCTGGATAAGGAGCGCATCATGGAGGCGGTCTGGCCTGATTCGATTGTCGAGGAGAACAACCTGGCGCAGGCGATCTCGAAGCTGCGCCACGTCTTCGGCGAAACGCCCGCCTCGGAAAGCTATATCGCAACCGTGGCGGGCCGAGGTTATCGCTTCGTGGCCGAAGTGAAGAAGCGGCCGCCAGGCGCGGTTTGCACGAGACCGAAAGTGCGGCAATCAAACGGAGTCCTTGCGCGGCGAGCTTTTGCGGCGGGCCATGCAACAGATCAAACCCCGAGTTACGAGTCAATCCCAGCTCGTCTAAGGAGGGAGCGAGCTCAGGAGCCTCGCGAACATCGCTGGCTGTTGCCGGCTGCGATAGTAGCCGTTGTCACTGTTAGCGTTGCCGCTCTATTCTTCATCCGCTACCACGGGTCCGGCTCGCCTGTCCCCGCTGGCAAAGTCTTATCTGTACTGGCACGAACTCCGCAAAAGAGCATCGCAGTCTTGCCGTTCGAGCCGCTCGGCCGGGATATGGACGATGAATTGCTGGGGCTAGGCATGGCTGACGCGGTAATCGGGAGAATGAGCAATTTAAAGCAACTTGTAGTTCTGCCGACCAGCGCTGTGTCGAAATACAAGAACCCCCCTAGTGATCCGCTCGCGGCCGGACGCGCCTTGAACGTGGACGCGATCTTGAGTGGAACTATTCAGCGGTCCCGGGACAAAGTCCGGGTCACTGTGCAACTTGTTAACGTCGCCAGCGGCCGCACCATTTGGTCGGAAAAATTCGACCAAACATTTACTGACATCTTCGGCCTTCAGGATTCGATTTCCGACAACGTCGTCCGATCGCTCGCAATTAATCTTACTGCGGACGAGCAAAAGCACCTGGGGAAACATTACACCACGAACGTCGCCGCTTATGACTCGTATCTGATGGGTCTTTACTTCTGGAGTACGCGATCGAAGGAGGGACTTGAGAAAGCGATCGACTATTTTGAGCAAGCAGTCCAGAAGGATCCGAATTTTGCTCTGGCCTATGCACTAATGGCGGACTGTTATTACCTAGAGATATTTTACGCATACAACCCTGCGCCAAATGCCGTCAGCAATGCAAAGGCGGCAGCCGACCGCGCCCTACTTCTCGACGACTCTCTTGCGGAAGCTCACGTTGCCAGCGCGATGGTTCACTCCTTGCAACACCAGCTTCACCCAGCGATGGAGTCGCTTCGCCGGGCCTTGGAGTTGAACCCTAATCTGGCTACCGCGCACCTGCGCTACGCTTGGTGCTTGTGTGGCTTTGGTCAGCTAAATGATGCCGTCCGTGAGATGAAGCGAGCTCAGGAGCTCGACCCACTTTCAGTAACAAATAGTACGGCCTTGGGGATACTGCTGACGTTTGCGAGGCAATTTGATGGCGCACTGACGTATTGTTCCAGAGCCGCTGAGTTGGATCCCAATAATTATGTTGTGCAATGTAATCTTGGTATCGCCTGCTGGTTAAACGGGATGTTTCAACGGGCGATCGACCAGTATCGCATGGCTGGTGAGCTCAGTCCTGACCACAAGGGGGACGTTCTGATTTCCGTTGCAACGGTGCTGACTTCTGCAGGCCGCAAGTCAGAGGCGGATTCAATGATGCCGGAAATCCTGGAACTGGCAACGGCAGGCAAAGCTGATCCTTACAACATCGCGGTACTGTGCGCCGCGCGCGGCGATAAGGAAGAGGCTCTGAAATGGCTCGCGAAAGCAGTCACGAATCGTCAGCTTGTGTCGGCAACCCTCAGATATGATCCCCAATTGGATCTCCTCCGTTCGGACAACAGGTTTGCGGCGTTGCTACAGCAGCACGAGTACGCCAGGCGCTGAAGGACAAGCGCGACTCGAGGACAAGCGATCTCACTGTAGCCGCCGTCCTGTGGGCGGCGCGATTCACGCGGACCATTCAGGCCAGCGCCACGCTTCGCACAACGAAGCGACTACAGCTATTTCGGTGAGGCGTGCAGCGTGGCCTGGTATTCCGGCTTTTTGTGATATTCGACCAGGCGGAATCCCCAACTGATTAGCGTCGAGAGATCCTTAGTCTTCGCTTTCTTCTCGTTCAGAAACTTCTCGAGCCTGACTTTCAATTCCCGTTGTTGATCGGTTGTATCGAGAATTTCGAAAATTTCCATCGACAACAGCCAATCCTCCGGATGTTCGGCCTGCTGTGTTTCCCAAATTTCGCCAAGCCGCTCGTAACCGGTTTTGCCCTCGCGAATCCTGCGCACCTGCGCGTAAAGATTCTCGAGTCGTTTCCGCTTTGCGTCTGAGGGAACTTTGATGGTGCGTTCCTTTGGAACCAGCGCCACCTGATTGTAAGCATCTTTATCTGCTGCCCCGTTAAAGACTGAGCTGATTCGTTCGCCAACGGCCATGTCGTAGACACCCCACTCGGGCTCGAACAGGCGTCGGTCGTGATATTTCGCGTTGCAGTTTGAGAATGTGATCAACAACAGTTTCCCGTCGCGGTGCAGAATTTTCTCAACTTTCCCGGAGACAGCGATACCGCCGACAAACTCGACCTTCGCTTTCTTGCCCTCAACAATTCCAAGCGCGTGCAGTTGATCGTTGGTCAGCAACTCGGGCGCCGTTGGTGTTTGTTTCCATTTGCCAACCGGCGAACCAAAACCGTCCTTATGATAATCGATTCCGTGGCCTTCAAGTTCTTTGCCTTGGAATGCGAGCGCAGTCTTGCCGGATGTTCGCAGGTAAATCGGGGAGTCATCTTCGTCTGTGATGACCTCAGTGAAGGTTCCGCTGACTTGGAGACCGGACGAATAGTCACAAGTCGCAGTATTATTACATTCGATGGCTTTGTTGATGCCTTCGAGTCCGCCGACCCTGAACGCCATCTTACTGGCAAATTCTTCAAGCACGTGTCTCAAGTGCTGAAAGTCGCGACAGACGAAGAGCTGCGGTTGTTTTGTCGTAATGTCGAACGCGTAATTCTCTGCGTCGATGGAGTAGGGGATCTTCTTTACCTCAGGCTCGAGGCATGACACCGATTCACCGATCGATGAAAGCAAACCCGCGCCGTAAATTTTCGGATTCTCGAGTGTGCCAATGAGTCCATATTCGACCGTCCACCAATGCAAACGTGAGAGCAGCGCCATTTCGGAGGGAGTGCCGAGATTTTTCTGGCGATGTTCGACCAGCTTGGTTGCTTCCTCGACTTCTTTCGGGTCAGCATTCGGGCGCTCCTTTAAAATCGATAAATGCCGGATCGCTTGATATAACTCGAAGTCTTTTCGGGAAGACATTGCTTTTGCACCGATCTCACCGAAGCGCTGCAAATAATTTGAGTATTCGCGATCGACAATGATCGGTGCATGACCAGCGGCCTCGTGCACGATGTCAGGCGCCGGCGTGTATTCAATGTGCTGGATTTGCCGCATGTCGCAGGCGACCACCAGCACCTTGTAGGCTTGGAATTCCATAAACGCCGCTGGCGGAATGAAACCGTCCACTGCCACCGCACCCCACTCGATCTTTGCCAGTATGTCATTCATCTCTTCGATGCGCGGAATCCGTTCAAACGAGATGCCGGTGTCCAGAAGACCCTGGAAATAAACTTTGTGCGCGTATTCTTTCAGGAAAAAAATGTTCTGGCGCATGATGAATCGCCAGACCGCGTGATCGACCGATGTGTAATCGTCATACCGCTGATCGACCGCGAATTGGAGTAAATGCTTCGGACAAGCGGCGACCGCCGCGTTGCTATAGCTGATACCGCCTTGAGCTCTCATCGCCAACCTCCGATATAAGCAACCTATGACTCGTTTCGCCAGCGGGCAAGAATGATTACTGCAGGCTGGCGCGCAAAAATGCGTGTCACCCCGAGCGAAACGAGGAGCCTCTCACAAGCTAGTTGATTACACGAGATACGTTTGCGTGCCGTTGGAAGCAGGTGAGGTCCTTCGCCCTCTTGGCCGCATAGGATAACCAGGGGAAAACGCGCGCGCGGGTTAGGGCTTGGATTGGCGCGCGCGAATTACGCGTCGCGCGATCCAAATGACACCAATAATTGCAATCGCCCAGGGCGCGAGAAAAGCGATGGCCACACCAATCATGCGCAAGCTCCACATGATTGCGCCCGCGCTTTGCGCCAGCGTTCTTCGCAGTGTGGCAAGCAAGCTGCTCTCCTGTGAAACAATATTGCCCTGGGTGTAAACCTGAATCGAAACGTCCGCCGGCGCGTTTGCTTCATCGATCTGCGCATCCGTACGGTCCTGACGTTGCACGCTCACGTTCTCCACTTTGCCTAACGAGTCGAGCGATTGCATAATCGCCAGATAATTTTTCATCGGTACGCGTAGCGAAACATTTGCCACGGCTCGGCCATCCGGATCGCGATTGAAAGTAGAACTGCGAACGCGTCCCCCTTGTTTCTCTGCAAGAGCGCCAAGCTCCTTTGCCTTTTCGTCCACTGACGAAGTGCGAATTCGCAGGCTCGTTTGCTGAAAAGCCTGCTCCTGTTCCTCGCGCGAGATGGCGATGTTGAGATCCACCTTGTCACGTTTTGTTCTGGCATTTTCCGATCCCGCGGCCCCGGCATTGCCCCCCTGCGCGATGCGTTGGGTCTGCGTTTGGAAATTTTCCACGCGCCCAAAACCTTTGACACTGCCGATTACGCCATCGCTTTCTTCCGGCGCAATCAACATGCTCATCTGCGCTGAAACACGTCCGGAATAATCGCGGTTTAGTTGTGCGTTTGTGATCTGCACCCTTGGCGAGGCGAGGCTCTTGATCTCGTTGTAAGTCTTCTCTACATCGGGCGCGTAGAGTGCCAGCTGAGCGCGCTCCCGGATCAGGAAGGCCGCTGGCTCTTCCATGTCCTTTTCCGCGAGCGAAATAGTCACCGTGGCGAATTGGACCCGCGAATCCCAATATTTTAACTCGCCTTGCATCTTCTCGATCTCTTCACGGATACGGCCCAATTCTTTCTCCACCTGAAGCAAATCGGAAACTTTGCCGGTCTTGGTTTTCAACATTTCGATTAGACGTTGCTCCATCACGTGGGCATTCTTCAGGCGCGCATCGGTATCGAAATATTCCTTGGTCACATCTTCAGTGCCCAGTGTCTGGTTTTTTAATTGGCCAAGGCTCCGGACCTTTTGCAGAAAGCGATCGAGGCTTTCCGGTAGAACCTTGACGACGACTTGACCCCGCAGCTTCCCATTTGCCTGTTTCTCAGAACCTGTTGTAGCGACGTAACCGTGTTCTTCGTTCGCAAATGCAGTAATCTTCTGCACCGCATTATCAAAGCTGACGATCTCCAGGTCGACAGTTGCGTTTCGAATGAGTTTGCGATTGGCCAACTCCGGAGCGGGCGTTTCAACCGAGGATTTTCCAGCTTGCTCGGCGTTCGCAGAACTTTCTGAGCTTGCGACGGACGCTTCACTCTCAGTTGTCTCCGCCTGGGCGGCTTTGGCTGGCGCAACCGTTGTTGCACCCGCTTTGCCCTCTCGTTGAAATTTTGATCTGGCTGCCGGCGATGCTGGCGGTTCCTCGATCGCGAAGTCTTGTGGTCGTCCAGCGGCGATTCCGCCTGATCTACCCAGAGCGCCGGTTTGACTTGGACGTGATTCCGGCGGCTGCGGTGCGGTTGCTTCTACTTGCGCGTAGCGTTCGCGTTCACGGGGCGCAGTTGCGGGTTCACCGGTGATCATCCGCCCGATCTGAACAAGTCCGAGCAAAACGGCAGCGACCGCTGCGATTTGAGCAGCGCGGAAGCGCATTAGACCAACGAGCAGTTTTACAAGTCCGGTCCGCTGAGGGACACGATTGCGAAAACCAGCCAGCATCCGCTGCTCGAAAGCTGGATCTGGTTTTTGTGGTGCGAGGGTTTCTTCCAGAATTTTGTTCATAACTTTGATTTCCTGATGAGTCTTTCGGCACGCACCGCAATCGACGAGATGCGCATGAAGCGCGTTCCGTTCGCTGTTCGAAAGCTCGCCGTGCAGATCGGCGACCAGCCAGCTGTCAATTTCGTCGTGGATCGTTGCCATACGTTTAGTCGATTGAAGCGAGAGCAGGGCGAAGTTGTTTGCGCATTAGGGCCAGAGCACGGCCGAGTATGCCTCGCAGCGCGCCATTGGTCAGACCCAGGCTGTTTTCGATAGTGCGATAATCCATCTCTTCGAAATAGCGCAACGTGAGCGCAGCCCGGTGGAGTTCCGGCAACGTTGCGAGGGCGGAATGCAATCTTTGATCTAAAGCACTCGTGTTCGCCGGCTCTGGCTCGATCGGTTCCGTCACTTGCTCCGACAAAGGAACGGTGCGGCGTTTGCGAAAAACGTCGTGCGCCTTGTGTCGCGCAATCGTTGCGAGCCATGCCGGAAATTTTCCCGGATCGCGCACACGCCAGCGTGCTTTCCACGCTTTAACCAGCGAATCTTGTACGATGTCCTCTGCCTCCTCGGGGCTTTGCAAAATGCCGTAAGCAATGGCGAAAAGCGTCCGGCTATGGGTGCGAATAATCATTTCAAATGCCTCGCGATCGCCGTGAATGGCCGCCTGGTATTTTTCGCGTTCACTGGGATCCATTGGGTCGATCTAAAGCCTAGACGTTTGACATTGCGATTCCGCGCGAAATTTCTTTAAGAATTTGGTAGGGCGCGCTCGCGAGCCGCCGGTACCGCCCCCGCGATCCGTCCCTACCTAGAAAATGAAGACGGTATTGGCTACGCTCGCGTGGTCATCCCAAGCGCGAGTGAGGGAGCTCACATTCGGAGCTGGCGGCATTCTTCGTAACTTGTGTGATCGATCATCTTTTGCGCGGTCCCTCACTTCGTTCGGGATGACAAAGGGAAGATCAGAAAATAAGAACGGTATTCCCTACACTTACGAGATCTTTCATGCGCGCAGCATCCCAGTTTGCCAGGCGAACGCAGCCGTGACTGGCTGCGCGGCCGATGGTTTCGGGATTGTTCGTGCCGTGAATTCCGATGCCGGGCTTGTTCAAACCCATCCAAAGGACGCCAACGAGATTGTTCGGACCTGGTGGAAGGTTGTAATAGTTTTCGGTGCGCACGCCGTGGTTGAGCATGCCTTCATCGTAGCGGAACCACGGCCAGACATTGGTACCGAGAATCTTCCAGGTGCCCACCGGCGCCGGCAATGTTTTCGATCCCGGTGTAATTGGAAAGACACAGACGAGTTGGTCCTGGTCGAACACCTCCAGAAGATGTTCGTAGGTGTCGACAAAAATCTTACGAGAAGCGAACGCCGGATTTTCAGGGACTTTTCCCTCGGTGAATTTCTCAACCTCAAAAGGCAATACATTTGGCACCTTTAAAGTCTCGCCCGGCTGAAGGTGTTCCCAGTTCTTTCCGGGATTAAGTTTCTGAATGTAGGACTCGGCCGAATGATAACGCTCAGCGACGAACTCAAGCAGGGACGTATAAGGCAGCCATTTTAATTTGGCCTGCTCTGCACGGCTGCCCGGCACATTGCCCACGAACTTCAGATCTTCATCCTTGATCGTATAAGTGGTGTAAGTCACCGGCACTTGATCGAGCATCCATTGGTCGACCGCGCCAGTCTTTGGCATGGCGTGCGCATGCTTATAGGAGATTAGCGCTTTGCGAAAGAATTCGCCCATTCTTCCGTCAATTTTCCCAGGCCCGAAATCGCTGTTGTCCAAAAAAATCTGCAACCGCGTGGCCGTTTCCTCATCGTAATTCGGCAATGCGACGGGATACACCCGGGGTGGTGGCGTGGTCTCTTCTTCTGCGAGAACGAACATCGAGATTGCGCTGATTGTGAAAACGAAAAAAACAAACCTCATCGGCGGAAGTTATCAGCTCTGAGCCCAAGTCATGCAAACGCGATCTGACTTTCGTCTTCATAGCGCGGCGGCTGCCTGGTCAAACACTGTTTCGGCCTCCTCCCGATAACCCATTCGTCCTCGAGTAGCCGCAATAAGCACCAGCGTTAACGCGGGTCCGGCTATCGCGAGATTCGCGTAGCTTCCGAGTACGATTGGAGAGTGAAACAATCGAATCAGGGCGGCGGAATAAAAAGTATTCCAGGAAGCATGTACCAATATTGCCATAAAGACGCTGTTCCTCGTGTTATTCACGACCCAAACGATGATCAGGCGCAGACCGATTAGGGCAACGGCGAACACGACGAATTCGAGGATCGTGCCCCTCGGAGGTATATCCGTCACGTCTTGGGAGGGGATTAAAAATCCAGGCAAATGCCACAGAGCCCACAGACAGCCGAGAATTAAGCCTCCGATCAAAGGACCACATAATCGCTGCAAACGAGGCTGCGCGAAGCCGGTCCAGCCTGGTTCCTCGAAAAGCGGGCCTCCTAAGAGAACCATCGAGATGAAGGCACGCAGATAGTCCAGAAAGAATGGCCGTGCGGAGATGTCGAACGACTCCGCGGCACCGGGCCGGATGAGAGTGGCAAGCACCATCGTCGCCGGGAGCCCAACGAGAGCGAACACGTACCATCGAATCCGAACGCGCCAGCACACCATTCGGCGGACCAAGCGCGCTATACCGGGCCACCCTTCGGTAACCGCAGTCATGATGAATCCGGATAAGATTGGTCCGAGCAGGCCGGCAATGGCCAATAAGCGGATCACGTCATCCCCCAGATTTATAACGCCGTAGTACACGAGCGGACCCGGCAGGAACATGAGCCAGGAGAAACCGAAGGCGATGAGGAAATAACAGACCAAAGGATGACGAGCAGGCCAGCTGCTAAGAACGGAGGGCAACTGTGTGGATGCGGTACTCAATGTCGTATTCTCTCCTTGGAGGAATCACTCTGTTCCATAGGAAGGCGTGCAAATGTTCGACTTTGATGATGCGCCGTCGTTTGTCATGCGAGGAGAGATCTCCTACGAAACGGGAAGATCCTATCCACAATTGCAATACCGAAGCGATCCAACATTGATTCACTTCGGGGTGTAGTCGAGCGAACACGCTCAGGTCGTATCATTTGAATCGGATTGCTTGCCATTTGGTACGCGAGTTCTAGTTTTGGCGCGGTGAAAAAGATCGAGGCAATCATCAAGCCTTTTAAAACAGAGCCGGTGAAGGAGGCCCTGATGGCGGCAGGTGTAGAAGGAATGTCTCTTAGTGAGGTAAAAGGATTTGGCCGACAGAAGGGCCACAGCGAGATTTATCGTGGCACGGAGTACACCGTCGATTTCCTTCCGAAAATAAAGTTCGAAATGGTTCTTCCCGACGACCGCGCACAACGGGCTGTCGAGGCAATTTTGGGAGCAGCCAAAACGGGGAAGATCGGCGATGGGAAAATCTTTGTGACCGAAGTTGAAGAAGCGGTGCGCATTCGGACAGGCGAGCGCGGAACGGAGGCACTGTGAGCGCGAGCTCACGCTGTTGAAAGGTTAATAGAGTTAAAAAAGTTGAGAAGTTACAAACCTACAAACCTACAGAGTTCCCGGGGAGGAGCATCCCCTTAACGTATTAACTATTCAACGATTCAACTCATGCACGAATATCTGCTGTCAGTCTTTCTCGGAATCGTTGAAGGGCTGACTGAATTTCTCCCAGTAAGCTCAACTGCGCATTTGCGTATCTGCGAAGCCTTGCTGCATATCGATCTTCACGATGGCTTTTGGAAAATGTACACGATCGTTATCCAGCTCGGCGCCATTCTGGCGTTGCCGGTTTATTTTTGGCGCCGCATCCTGGAGTTTGTTCGCACGTTCCCGAGAGGCGCGCGCGGCGATCGCACCATTTTGACAAATTCTCTCAGTCTTACCTTGATAGCGTTTATTGTAACAGCAGTTCCAGCGTGGGCACTTACGAAACAAATCGGCAAAAACCTGGAAAATCTCTGGGTGATGGCCTTCGCCCTTCTCGTCGGCGGAATCGTGATGTGGATCGTTGACGCTCTCTTCACACGGCCACGCACGATGCACATGGAAGAAATGACCCTGCCGCAGGCAGTATGGATCGGTGCAGCGCAAATTCTTTCTGCTGTTTTCCCCGGTACTTCGCGTTCGATGTCCACCATCGCTGCAGGGCAAGTCGCCGGCCTGTCCCGTCCAGCGGCGCTGGAGTTCTCGTTTTTCTTATCGATGCCGACGATGGTAGTGGCTACCGGATTTGACTTTTTGAAGACCGTGATGCCGCATCATCATGAAGCGGATATTGCCCCACTAGCGATGAATCTTCATGAGTGGATCGTGCTTGGAATCGGATTTACCATTTCGTTTTTCGTAGCACTGGCCGTGGTCGCATGGTTTATGAATTGGGTGCGCGCGCGCGGGTTTGTACCGTTTGCCGTTTATCGGATTGTCCTCGGCATCGGATTATTGACGCTGCTAATTCGCGGGATCATGTAAATCAATTACCGATGGGGACCGACGTTATTCTTCCGGATCTGCAAAGCGCTGTTCTTTGCGAGGACGTACGCTGCGAGATCAACGGAATGCAAACACTCGTTGGCGTGCTGAGTGTAATTCCTGCGCCTGCTCTGCCAATCAATTACATCCGGCTCTGCATCTGGACGCGTTGGTGCAGCGGCTCGGGCAAATTTCGGCAAAAATCTCGCATTGTTGGCGTAGATGAGCAGCAGGTCATCGCGCAGGCGGAGGTTGAGTTCAACCTAAAGGAGATGGAAGGCCACGCGACCAACGTCCATTATTTTGGCGGAGTGCAGTTTCAGCAATACGGATTACATCACGTTGAGATTTTTCTGGAAAACGAATTGAAGATGCGTTTTCCGTTGCCTGTAATCCAGGTCAAACGGCAAACTGGTTAAGAGTCCGAACGTCTTGTGAATGGGGGCTTGCGAATGGGTTGGAGTCGTTTATCACGACGATTTATGCCGAGGGGATTTTTCAGCGTGCTGCTTT
>Ga0209472_1000322_pt1 | contig 29092 bp, 18 predicted proteins | sample GraSoiAngelo_130_FD_185887 | JGI IMG/M metagenome (GOLD analysis project Ga0209472, IMG submission 185887) | Grasslands soil microbial communities from the Angelo Coastal Reserve, California, USA - 14_0929_02_20cm (SPAdes) (version 2) | ecosystem: Environmental > Terrestrial > Soil > Grasslands ... | reverse complement strand
GGCCTCCGTGCGGGAGGCCCGGGAACGGCCCCGTGACTGGCCGAGAATCCCCTATCAGGGTCGCCAGACGGGTCAACGACTCCTGCCAGCCGCCAGCCCGGGCTACCAGTCCGGGCTTGGCCATGGGGCCGCTTGGAACCCGGCTGAATGAGCGCGGTAGAGGGAGACGTGTCGTGGGTAGATTTACGCGAGGTGCGTCGGAGGCGACGCGAAGGATCGCGATGGTCGGCGAGGCAAGCGTCGCTCGAGGAGCACTCAGCGCGGCGCGCTGCGCAACTGCGGGAAGTCCTGGTACACCGCCTCGATCGGAATGGCGAAGCCGATGCCCTGCGTGCCGCGTAAGTTCATGGTGTTGATGCCGACGACCGCACCATTCTCGGTGATCAAGGGGCCGCCACTATTGCCCGGATTGATGGGCGCGTCGGTTTGCAGGAATCGCTCCTTGCCGGCGCCGCGATCCCCGGAGAAGATGCCCGCCGTGACGCTGTAGGCCAGCCCCGAGGGGTTGCCGATCGTGTACAAGCGCTCTCCCTGGAGGAGCCTGGCGGAGCTGGCCCGATCCAGGTGCGGACAGTGGTCCGCCGGAAGCTGAAAGATCGCGAGATCCCGGCCTTCCGCGTACTCCGCGCGCCACACCGTGAATTCGGTACCGTCCACCAGTGTCGCGGTAAAACCGTTGAACGGCTTCGGCGCGCCTTTGTCGGCGCCCTCCCGGTTGAGCTGCCCGGGCAAGCTGGCGAGCTCCTGCTGCATCGCCTCGATACGCTCATCCAGTTGCAGCACCTGCAGGTTCGTGCCTGGTTGCCCTGCGAGCGCCGCCCGCAACTGCATCTGCTCGACGATGTTCGCCTGCAGCTGTTGCGCTTCGGCGCCGAGACGTGCGCGTAACTCGGCACCGTCCACCGTATTGCTCGCCACCTGGGGAGCGTCAATGTCCACCACATGTCGACTGGTGATGACGTGGCAGCTCGCATCGAGGATGAACCCTGAGCCTACTCCCAGGCCGCTGCGGATGAACACCGTGGAGTTGCGGGCGGTTTCTATCGCATTGCGAGCGGGGAAAGACCTCGCCAGCTGGGCTTCGAGACCCTCAAGGGCGCGCGGGGGCTCGGCGTTGCGGGCAAAGCGCCGCGACGCCGCAGAATCCGCGCCGTACGACGCACCTGCGAGCCCGACATTCGTCGCCGCCGCGAGCCCTGCAGAGGCGCTGGCCGCCGCCGAATGCGTTGCAGTGGCGATCCGGGAGGGTGAGGCCTGACCGCGCGGGACGTGCCAAACGAGCGCCGAGCTCACGATCGCAGTGAAAGCAATGGCGCCCCAGCCAAATCCGGACGCGTGTTGCTGCGCGCGGGCAGCGGCGCTGCGGCGGCCAGCACGGCGAGTCTGTCGCCGGGAAAATTTGGCGAAATAGATGCCGCAAGATGCACATTGCGTTATGTCATCCTGGCGGTGCTCACATTTCGGGCACTTCATGGCCTGGTGTTATACAGGTCCCCTGCGGGCGACATTTGAGGCCAATCCCACTTTCATTGCGGACAGGGTATCGGGCTCTGCATTCTGTGAGGGGGGTTGCAAGGACGAGCCCGCTGTCGGCGTTGCGCTCGAAAGAACGTGAACAGCATCTCGCGCTCGGGACGCTGTGATTAATGTCACCTACAAGACAAACCGTGCTGCCTGCCTCATCGTGGACGTGAGATGCGGCCGACTGGCAACAACAAACTCACACGTCTAATGCGCGGATCTCCGGTTTTCGCGAGAAGCCAAGTTCTGTCACGACGCGCGAAATAGTGTAGTTTCGTCGGTCGTACGTGCACGGGAGCCGCCGTGGGAGTTGAGCCGATGTCTCGCAGGGTTTTCATCAAGAGTGCTCTGACCGGGGCGGCGGGTAGCGTCCTGCCCGAGAGCTCGACAGCGCGGCCCGCCGCGACCGCTCCCACGGCCCTCAGCCTGACTGAGGCCGGGCAACTCGTGCGGCACAAGAAGATCTCCCCGGTGGAGCTCACGCAGGCGTGTCTCGATCGCATCGAGAGACTCAATCCCCGCCTCAACGCCTTCATTACCGTTACCGCGGAATCGGCGCTGGCCAGCGCCCGCATCGCCGAAGCAGAGGTCGGCCGCGACGGCTGGAAGGGCCCGCTGCACGGCATTCCGATCGCCCTGAAGGATCTCCTCGACACTGCTGGGCTGCGAACCACGGCTGGGAGCGCGTTATTCAAGGAGCGCATACCGCAGCAGGACGCGGAGGTAGTACGGCGCCTCAAGGCCGCCGGCGCCGTGCTGCTCGGGAAACTCAACATGCACGAGTTTGCCTTCGGCGCCAGCTCGGCATTCAGTCACTTCGGCCCGGTGCGCAATCCGTGGAACCTCGCTTACAGCCCCGGTGGCTCCTCGGGCGGCTCCGCAGCGGCGGTGGCTGGGCAGCTGTGTTACGCAGCGCTCGGTTCGGACACCGGCGGCTCGATCCGCGAGCCGGCGGCTTACTGCGGGATCGTCGGGCTGAAACCGACCTACGGCCGCGTCAGCACCAGCGGCGCCATTCCTCTCTCCTGGTCGCTGGATCATCTCGGACCGATGACGCGGACGGTGAGTGACGCGGCGCTGCTGCTCAAGGCGATCGCGGGCTACGACCCCCAGGACCCGGGCAGTACCGACGTGCCGGTTCCGGACTACGCGGCGGCCATCGAAGGTGCGACCGCAGCGCTCCGTCTCGGGATTCCCCGGGACTACTTCTACGAGAACCTGCATCCTGACATTCAGGCGGCGATGGAGACAGCGCTCGCCGTGCTCAAGAAACTGACGCGCTCGCAGCGCGACGTGGCGCCATTCGCGACGGACGCAAGCTACGCGTCCGTCATGGAGCCGTACGTCGCGATCCTCTCGGCCGAGGCGTACGAATTTCACAAGGAATATGTGGCCAAGAGTCCCGAGCTCTACCAGGCGGCCACGCTGAAGCGAATTCGCGCCGGGGCGGACGTGAGCCTGTCCACGTACATGCAAAGCCGGCGCCGCCTCGATCAGACCCGCCATGCGGCCGCGCGCTGCTTTGCGGATGTGGACCTTCTGGTCACGCCCACCACACCGGTGCCACCGTTCGCGCTGAGCGAGCTCGGCGATCCCAACACCGCGCGGCCGCTCGAGCTGCGCATGCTGCACAACACCCGGCCGCTCAACCTGCTGGGGCTGCCGACCATCTCCGTTCCCTGTGGCTTGACGGCCGAGCGCTTGCCGATCGGACTTCAGATCAGCGGTCCACCGGGCAGCGAGGCGACGGTGCTGCGCCTGGCGCGCGCTTACGAGCGCGCCACCGCGTGGCACCGGAGCGTCCCGGTCATGAACGCCGGTTGATGGCGGAAACCCCGATTGCGGCCGCCCGAATATCGGCGTCAACTCCCTGCGCCAGCCGAACCAAATCTAGCCCGGCGGCAGAGGCGCAAGTAATGCCTACCGAGGCGGTCTTGCCGGAGAGTGAGCTGCGATCGCGTGTGCAGGAGCGCATCAAGGAAGGTCGCCTGCCAGTGGAGTTCATTACGCTGATCAACGGTGGTTTCGGAGGGGGGCAGACGTGCCCCGTGTGTGATAAACCGGTGACACGTGACAAAGTCAAGTACGACGTCGTCGACCCACGCAATGCCGATCAGCTGATCTTTCATTTCGCATGCTACGTGATCTGGCAGCGCGAATGTGCACGGCGCATCCGCGCGGGTGACTCGGGCAGATAGCCCTCCGCTATGCGGCGGGAGCCGGCGTTGCACCCGCATCGCCGCGGCGGCTGTTACGGTGAGTCAGCCGGCGGTGCTAAAAGCTCTTGCCGTCCACCTTTCTCACCCTGAAGGTATCGGCATCGGCGTCGTCCAAGCAGCGGACGTTGATGGCGGCCATCTCCCAGGCTGACCTCATAGCGCACCTTCCCGCACTGACAGCCGCCGGAATAGGTCTGCGTCACGGTTGCACCTCTGTGTCGTGTCTTAGCGGATTTCAGCACTCGACGCTCGGACTCTCAAGCAGTGCGTCCTCGCGGCGCGCGCCAACCTACCGACCCTTCGGCGGCAGGGTCCGGTCTGGCTCAAGACCGGGACCGGCCATTGACCGGCTGCTCAAACCCGGCGCCGCGTTTGCTACAGTCCGGACATTGGCGCGGGTCGATGTGGCTGGGACGAGGGGAGAAAGGGATAACCCTATGAGCGAGGATCATGTCAGGTACGATTCGCAACTGATCCAGAAGTTCGCCGACCGGCTCTATGCCGAGGCCGAGAGAGTGGTGCTGCAGTCCACCGTCGTGGCGACGTTGGTAGGCGCTACCGGTGGCTACGTGATCGCTGCACTCACACGTGTCCAGACCGTGGGGTTCGTCCTGGTGTGTGCGGTAGTGGCAGCGGGCATGGGCTACGTGCGCGGCCGGGAAAAGGCGTTCACTCTCAAGTGGCAAGCGCAGCAAGCCCTTTGCCTGATGCACACCGAGCGAAGTACTCGCTTTGTCGCGGTGTCGGTTTCCCGGCGCTCTGCCGAGGCGGTACTGCACAGCGACCGTCCCGCCGAGCAGGGGACAACTTCCTGACGAGAGGCGCTCATCAAGCCAGTGTTGCGCAGTCTCCTTGGAGGGTTGGCGGTTATGTCAACATAAGCTCGTAGAACGCAGCGACTTTACCGGCGCATATGCGGGATGCGTCACACCTTGCGCGCCTGGGGCACCGAGCGCTGTCACTACGTGGCGATGCTGTTCCTGTAAAACGAAGGTCGGAGCGAGTACTCCGCATACCAAGAAACGAGAACGCCTTCATGACAACGAAGACCTGGTCCAGGCGCTGGTTATTTGCAGGGTTCATCGCGACTGTCTTGCTGGCCCTGTGGGCAGTGATGTCCCGAAGCGAATCACCGTCGCCATCGCCGATGACCGCCGCGTCTCGGCCGGCAGCCCGGATCCCCGTCGCGGCTGCGCCGGCGCGGGCGCGGACGACACCACCTTCCCGAGTTGAACCGGTGGGCGTGCGGCAGGACTACATCGTGCAGGCCGAGAGCGTCGAAGTCGCGCGCAGCGCTGTCGCGCGCGTCGGCGGCGTGGTGACCGGCGATCTTTCCATTATCCGCGCAGTGGGTGCTGCACTGGATGACCGGGAGCTCGAGGCGCTGCGGGCCTCAGATGTCCCGCGTCTACGCATTTTCGAGGACTCGCCGGTGCAGGCCAGCTCCGGTCATCTGCCGGAAACCAACTACCCGTCGGAGGTCGCCGCCAGCAAGCTGCATGTCGGTGGGGTGACCGGACGGGGCGTCACGGTCGCGGTGCTCGACTCCGGCGTGTGGAGCACCTTGGGCCCTCTGCAGACGACACCGTACCAGACCCCGCACGTGCTTGCGCAGTACGACGTGATTCAGGCGCGCCAGCAGCCGACTTATAGCCAGACCGCCGCACAGCAGAACTACAGTCAAAGCATCAACGACTTGTTCGGTCACGGCACACACATCTCGTCGATCATCGCGAGCAGTGGCGTGGCCACGACCGGCAACTATCAGGGCGTCGCACCCGGCGGTAATCTGGTCTCCGTACGCGTGCTGGACAGCACAGGCGCCGGCCGGTACTTCGATGTCATCGCCGGTATCGGGTGGGTCGTCAAGGAAAAGTCCCGCTACAACATTCGCGTGATCAATCTGTCGCTGGGCGCGCCGCCGCAGTCGCCGTACTGGGACGATCCCCTCGACCAAGCGGTGATGGCCGCCTGGGGCGCCGGGATTGTGGTCGTGGCAGCGGCCGGCAATCGGGGACCGCAACCGATGACCATCAACGCGCCCGGGAACGTCCCGTACGTCATCACCGTGGGTGCGGTAACCGACGCCTATCACCCGATGCAGCCGTTGCAATACCAGCTCGCCAGCTTCTCCTCCGCCGGCCCGACGTACGAGGGTTTCGTGAAGCCGGAAATCGTGGGGATGGGCGGTCACATCCTCGCTTACGCGCCCAACAACGGCACGCTGGCTTCAGAGTTTCCGCAGTGGGTCGGACCGTACGATGACTTCACGATGTCGGGCACGTCGCAAGCCACCGCCGTGGTGAGCGGTGTGGTCGCGCTGATGCTCCAGGTAAATCCGTACCTGACTCCCGATCAGGTCAAGTGCCGATTGATGTCCGGGGCCCATCCGGCCGTGAACTCCAAAGGGACGCTGGCCTACACGGTGTTCCAGCAGGGCGCGGGTCTGGTGAATGCGCACGACGCCGTCTACGGCACCGCCACGAACTGCGCCAATCAGGGACTGAACGTGGCGAGCGATCTCGCGGGGACCCAGCACTTCGGCGGGCGGGCGAATCGGGATTCTAACGGCAACTACTACATCATGTCCGACCAGCAAACCACCACCTGTTCGAGTGGTGGCGGTCTGCTAGGGGGTTTGATCGGTGGTTTGGTGTGCGTGGTGAAGGATGTGCTTTCCATCGTCCCGTTGCTCCTGGACGGCCTGTTCTGGAATGGGTCGTACACGTCGGGCAGCGGCTACACATGGAGTAGTGGCTACACCTGGAGCAGTGGCTACACCTGGAGTAACGGCTACACCTGGAGCAGCGGCTACACCTGGAGCAGCGGCTACACGTGGAGCAGCGGCCAGACGGGCACCGGCACTGACATCACCGCCCAGCAATAGGACGAAATTCGGGTCCGCGAGCGAGCTATGACGATCGCGCAAGCGTGGCGCGCGAGTTCCGTCATCGGATCGCTCGCGGTGCCGGACGGCGTGGTCAGAGCCCCCTGTCTCTCAGTTCCTGTCGCAGCCACTCCGGTAGCTGCCCCCGGTCGCGGAAGTGCCAGCTATCTCCACACCCCTGGCAAACCACCGTCTTTCCGTCCGGTTCCGTGTGGCCGCCTGCAGTGCGGCGAAACTCTTCCCTGAGCATCAGGTTTGCAGTGTGCTGGCAGTGGTGGCAGATCGTTCGGGTCATTTTTTTAGCAAGCTACTCGCCTTGAATGGCGGTTCCAATGAGGCTGATTTTCGGAGAGGGTAGGGAATAAGCGTAGGCTTTCCCGACTTATGCCCCCAGCCGTGAGCGCCGTCGGCCGGCGTCAGCGACTCCGTCTAAGTAAGTCCGCGGCTGCGGCACCAGCAACCGCGGCGCCGGTCAATGCGGCGGCGTGTAGCGGTAGACCGTCGCGATCGGGAATGCCTTCACCTCTACGAAATTCAGGTGAGTCGCGAGAAATTGCCGGTCCGGCTTCAGCGCCGGATGCAAGGCGTGTATTTCTCCGATGCGCTCTGGCAGGAAATAAACAAAGTATCCGGGGTAGGACATGAAGTCGCGCCAGTCGCGGTCGAAATCCTCCTGAATCGGCAACAGCGAAACGGTGTGGCGCTCCGAATAGAACGCCAGTACCGGGAAGTTGTGCGCGGCATAGATGGTATCGGCGGGTGTCGAATGCTCACGCAGGTATCGGGCGATCTGCACTTCTGCCCACTCCGAGCGGTCCGTCAGCGGGCCGGCGAGTTTCAGAGCCGGGCTTCCGTAATCGGCTGCGGCGACCAAGACACCGAGGAGCAGGCCGGCCAGCCTCAGCGGACTCGCCTGCCGCGCCAGCCACGAGTACGCTCCTGTGGCACCCACGGCCGCGATGACGACGGCGGGGATCGCGAGCGGCAGCAGGTAACGGATCTCCTTGTGCGGAATCGACAGCATGTAGGCGAAGAAGGCGGCTCCCCAGATCAGCAGCGTGCTCTGGCGTTTCATCTGATCAAAAGACTCGGCGTTCTCAGCGGACGCCGCCGAACCTTGCCTTCGGGCCAGTGTGATCCAGTGCGAGACGAGTGATACGAGTGCCAGTGCCAGCAACGCCCACAGGCTGAGGGGAAAAATTCCCCGCACTCCCTCGAAGTAGAATCCCGCTGGAACCGGCGCCGTCCATTCTTGTACGATCCGCCTGGCCAGGACGAATGGATAGAAGAAGGACTGGTACTTCAATTTGAGCCAGATCAGGTAAGGAGCCATGGATGCGGCAGCTCCGACCCCGCAGAGGACTAACTGCCGCAGCTTCTTCGGCGTGAAGGCGACCTCGAGCAGGAAATAGAGCATGAGAAACAGCGAGGTGAATCGGGTCTCGATCGCGAGCGCGTAAGCCACCCCCGCCAGCAGCGCGCAGGGCGCACCGCTCTGGTCGAACAGCCACATGGCCGCAAGCATCAGGGCTACGGCCGGCATGTCCGTCAGGAGCTCGTGCGAGGTCTCCACGAAATATGGGCCAAACGCCAGCAGGAATGCTGCGCAGAGACCCGCTATCAGCCCGAAGGTCTTGCGCACATAGAGCAACGCAAACAGCACCGCCGAGACGGTCCACAAACCCTGCACAACGTTGGCGACATAGATGTTGTCCCAAAGGGCAAACCCCAGCGCGTAGGCGGCTGAGAGCAAGGGCGGGCGCTCGAAAAACTCGTCATAGTTGGCGCGACCATCGACGATGACCTTCGCATCCTGCAAGAAGACGGTCTCATCCCAGAAATGCGAGTAACTCAGCGGAAAGACCCTGACGAAGAGCGCGAGCCCCAAGAGAAGAGCTAGGGCAACGCGATAATCAAGGCGCGTGCGCACAGCGCGTGGTCAAAGGCCGGAGCGCCCGCAGGTCTCAGGCGGCTCGGGCGCGGTCAAGCGCGGTAGGCGCGACTTCAAGCGTGGTCCACTCCGTGTTACCCGTGGAAAGGATTGGCGGCTGCGACAGATGATCCGCGGAGACTGTGGAACGCAGTCTGTTGCGCCAAGCTGCGCGCAGGTCTTCGACCGTCGCCGACCACCCGATGTACGAATAGATGGCCCACCCGAGGAATGCGCAGTTGAAAGCGGCGAATGCGGCGTGCGTCCAACGATGCGCAGCGAAGTCCCTCATGGCCCCCAACGACCAGCAGAGGAACATGCCGTACTCGGCCAGCAGGTAAAGCGCCGGTGCTGCCGTTCGGTTCGACACCTTCGGGGTGCGGCCAAACGGGAGTTTCTTGCGCGTCATCGACTGTTGGATCGACTTGAAGACCCCGCCCAGGTTGATGGGAATCAGCAAAAGGTTGAGCGCGTAGACCGAGGCTAGGTCGCGCCACCGGTACCCGATCCGCACCAGGTCGCGGCCGTACAGCACGAAGTAGGGCAGTGCCGTCGCGGGGAGCCATGCGCTATTCACACGATCACCGAACGGGAATGACACGGTGAGCAGCAGTCCGAGATTGACCACTGCGATCGAGGCGAGATAGTGACAGCGAAAGTAGGCTTCCGTGAGTTTCGTCCAGCGGAGCTCACGCAACAGGTGGCGAATGAATTTCGGCAGGATAACCAGGCCCCCGTTGGCCCAGCGCCGCCGCTGGATCAGCAACGCCCCAAAATCCGGTGGCGTCGCGCTGTAGGCGAGTCGCTCGGGATAGTTATGCAAGATCCAGCCGCGTTCGATGAGGTCGATTGAGGACTCGGTGTCCTCGATGAGTGTGCGGTCCTGGATGTAACGGGTGATCGGATATCCGCGCTCGCGGTCGTGTGTCCTGATGTCGTTCAAGGCTGCGACCCGCAGCAGCGCGTTTGCCCCGACCCAGAACGTCGCGCCGAAGGCGGTGAAGCCTTGATGGATGAGATACTGAATATCCGTGGTCGCTCCGGCCACGTACTCGAGGGAACCGCGGGCAGCCGGGATCGAGCTATAGGGGGTCTGCACCACCGCCAGGCGTTCGTTTCCGGGGAGTCGCATCTCGTGCACCAGGCGCAATGCATACCCGGGCATGAGTATGCTGTCGGCATCGAGCGTAATGACGAACTCGGCCGCTGGTACCGTGAGCGAGGTGGGGCCCTCACCGGCACGGGCCAGGAACCATTTTGCACCGCGCTGGATCTCGTTGAATCGGCCACCCAGCAACGCTAGGTAACTGTTCAGGTTCATCGCCTTGTTCGGCTCATGCGACATATTCTCGTAGCGCTTGCGCTCGAAGAGCGTGAAGCGCACCGAGAACAGTGTCGCAAGGCGTCGATATTCGCGCGCCAGCCGCTGCAAATCACATCCAGTCATGCTCGCAAGCTGCTGTGAGCGGAGACGGTGGGATTCCGCGAGAGGACTCAACACTCTCACCATCAGCAAGCGTCCCGCCGCGGTCCGTCCGTTGACCACCGATCGCCATTGGTTCACACGGTATGAAGCCTGTCGGTACAGGTGCGCCAGCGTGTCGAGCTCCTGTCGCTCAATAAGCCCGGTTCGCGAGCGGCGCGAATGATATGCGTGCTCTGCCTCGACGAAATCCGTCGTAGCGGCATCGAACAGGGCTTGCAGCTGGTGCGGCAGCTCCCGAAGTGCCCTCAAGGCCGCAATGCTCCCGGCATGCTGGGGATGTGGAGGATCGTCGATCAGCAGAGCGACCCGACGGCCGGGGTACTCCTGCAGAGCTGCCGAGAGCAGAGCGCAGCGCACGACACCGATTTCTTCCTTGTACGAGGGCACCAGGATCGCCAGCGGTTGCGCATGGTCGTCGTAAGTACGTTCCAAGTCCTCGCGCAACGCCGGCCGATGTGTCGCGCAGCGGTACACATGTCCCAAGCGCGTCAGCTGATAAACGAAGTTACCCCAGAGCAGCAGTGCGACAACCAGCATGAATGCCAGCTGTCCGATGGCAATGGACCACTGATGAGCAGCCAGCTCGTGGACCAGTGAACCCCCGAGCTGCCGAAATGCAAGCACCAACGCAGCTGTGGTTAGCGTCAGCATCACGTAGGTCGCGCAGATGTCCCGACGATACGGCTTCAGTGCGAGCTCGCTTCCTGAATCACCAGCGGCCGCGGTGAAACCGATGTCCCTTGTCATAATGCAGCCTGCACCAAACAGTTAGGTTTTCTGCGGACGAGTGTAGTTGTGAAGTTCCTTTCATTCGAGACGTCGCGGAATCGAGACGACGATCCGACGCACGCTGCGGTCGTGAAGGCAAAGCAGCGACTGTCGGCGTAGGCCGACGGGCGATTCTCAAGGGGATCGTGCACAGGCCTGTTAGGTTCGGATCGGGGCCGCACGCCGTTGGGCGGCTTCATCGCCCGAACAGAATTTGCGCGGGTCCCGGGAAGCGGCGAGCAGCGTGCCGAAAGCGCAGCCCACACCAGTCATTCGGACTTGATGCGGAGGAGGATGAGCCGTGCACCCTGCTGTGCTGACCATGGCATACTTAGCGCACCCTGCCGGCCTGAACCTGAAGAATGCGCGGAGTAGGGCAGTGAACAGTCGTCGACCCACCGCTCACAACCGGGCGCTGGAGCAGATCCTCATCGTCGGCGGAGGGGCGGGAGGCTTGGAGCTCGCCACCAGGCTCGGCAACAGTCTTGGCAAACGCGGCAGGGCGCAGATCGAGCTGATCGACAAGAGCCGTACGCACCTGTGGAAGCCGCTGCTGCACGAGATCGCGGCCGGAAGCATGGATTTGGGTGTGCACGAGCTCGATTATCTGGCCCAGTCGTACTGGCATCATTTCCGCTTCCGCCTTGGAGAGATGATCGACCTCAACAGAGAACGGCGCGAGGTGCAGGTAGCGCCCGTCGTCGATGAGGAGGGCAGCGAGATCACACCGCAGCGTGCGTTCCATTACGACACGCTGGTGTTCGCAATCGGCAGTCTCACCAACGATTTTGGTACTCCCGGCGTCAAGGAGCACGCGATTGCGCTTGAGACATCCAGCGAGGCAAAGCGCTTTCATCGTCGGCTTGTCAACGCCCTCATGCGCGCACATGCGCAGCCAGAACCGTTTCGGCCAGAGCAGTTGCAGGTGGCGATCATCGGTGGCGGAGCCACCGGCGTCGAGCTGGCCGCCGAGCTGCACAACACAACACGCGAACTGGTGGCGTATGGGCTCGATCGGATCGATCCGGACCGGGACATCAAGCTTAACGTGATTGAGGCGGCCGATCGGATCCTGCCAGCGTTACCGCAGCGTCTTTCTGACGCCGCGACCAAGCTCCTGCAGAGCAAAGGTGTGCGGGTCCGGACGTCCGCGCGCGTCGCCGAGGTCTTGCCGAATGGTGTCAGACTTTCGAGTGGGCAAATCATTCCAGCGGAATTGGTCGTGTGGGCAGCGGGCGTGAAGGCTCCGGAGTTCCTCAAGGACCTGGACGGACTCGAGACGAACCGCGCTAACCAGTTGATCGTGAGGCCGACGCTGCAGACAACACGGGACGAGAACATCTTCGCCATCGGCGACTGCGCCGCCTGTCCGTGGACGGGGAAGGATGCGAACGTGCCCCCGCGTGCACAGGCCGCGCATCAGCAGTCGATCCACATGGTCAAACAGATCGCAAACCGATTTGCGGGTAAACGACTGTTGCCTTATCGCTACCGTGACTTCGGTTCGCTGGTTTCGCTTGGCGAGTACACCACCGTCGGCAACCTGATGGGAGCCCTGGTTGGCGGCAGCCTGGTAATCGAGGGCTACATCGCTCGGCTGATGTACTTGTCACTCTACAAGATGCATGAGCTTGCGCTGCATGGATGCACGAAGGTGGCGCTCGACACGGTAGCGCGGCTTATCACCCGGCGCACTGAGCCGCATGTCAAGTTGCATTGAGCCACGGCAACGCTAGTGTTCGTGGCCGCACACGGCCGTTTGGTGGAATGGATGTCCCGAACAGACGGAAATTACGGTAGCCAGGGCCAGAGCCGGTGAGTCGCAATTACCGGCTCCGGACCACTTGATTTGACTCAGATTTCGGCGACGAGCCGCGCTGCAACAACAGCCCCGGACTCACACGGGACGATGCCTGCCGAGCGCCGCACTCGTTGGCGGTGCCGTCAATTGGGGTTGAGCGTGCGGCTGGTCCGGCTGCGTCGTCAACAGCACGACGCGAAAGGCACCGCCGTAGCCTACGTCCGTACGTATTGCGCACGATGAGAGACGCGCATCAAATGTGTTACGAAGATCTGGACAGAACTTCAACTGACAAAGGCACGGGTGGTGGGCGGAGCACCCTGAGTCGAGCCCGTCTGACGATGAGGAGAATCTACGATGAGCGCTGTAATGAAAGAACCCCAGATATCCCGTCCCGTCGCGCAGTTTATCGGCAGTCCTAAGAAACTGCTGATTGACGGCAAGTGGCTACCTGCCGTTTCTGAAGCGACCTTCGAGGTGAAGAATCCGGCGAGTGGAGCGACCATCGCACGCGCTGCCGAGGGTGACAAGCTGGATGTCGACGCGGCGGTGCGCGCAGCGCGTCGAGCGTTCGAGTCGGGACCCTGGCCGGCGATGACGCCCTCCGAACGCAGCAAGATCGTGTGGCGCATCGGCGATCTCATCTCGAAATACACCGACGAGCTCGCCGAGCTCGAGTCGCTCGACAACGGCAAGCCAGTGGCTGTGGCGCGGGTAGCGGACGTACCGCTGGCCGCCGACATTTTTCAGTACATGGCGGGCTGGTGCACGAAGATCGAGGGCAAGACCATCCCGCTCTCGGTGCTCTATACGCCGGGGGTGCAGTATCACTCCTACACGCGGCCCGAACCCATCGGCGTGGTCGGACAGATCATTCCCTGGAACTTCCCGCTGCTGATGGCGGCCTGGAAACTCGCGCCCGCCCTTGCCACTGGCTGCACCGTGGTACTCAAGGTGGCGGAAGAGACGCCGCTCACCGCCCTGCGTTTGGGTGAGATCATGCAGGAGGCCGGGTTACCGCCCGGTGTGGTGAACATCATCACGGGCTTTGGCGAAACGGCGGGGGCTGCGCTCGCAGCTCACCCCGGCGTGGACAAAGTTGCCTTCACCGGATCCACCGAGGTAGGTCGACTGATCGTGCAGGCTGCGGCGCGCGACCTGAAACACGTATCGTTGGAGCTCGGCGGCAAGTCGCCAAACATTATCCTCGAGGATGCGGATCTCGACGTCGCTATCCCGGGCGCCGCAAGCGCGATCTTCTTCAACCATGGTCAGTGCTGCTGCGCGGGCTCGCGGCTATACGTGCACGAGCGGCTGTTCGACAGAGTCGTCGCCGGAGTGTCGGATCAAGCCAAGACGATCAAGCTCGGCTCGGGCCTCGATCCCGCCACGCAGATGGGCCCGATGGTATCCGAGATCCAGCGCGATCGCGTCTGCAGTTACCTCGAACTCGGCAAGCAAGAGGGTGCCAGGGCGGTGACTGGCGGCAAGGCGCGCGAGGGGTCAGGGTACTTCGTCGAACCGACCGTGTTCGTCGATACCAAGCCCGGCATGAAAATCGTCAGGGAGGAGATCTTTGGTCCGGTGGTGACTGTGACACCGTTTGTGGAAGCGGGCGATGCCCTGGTCCACGAGGCCAACGACACGATTTATGGTCTGGCGGCCGGAATCTGGACCCGCGATGTCAGCAAAGCGCATGCGCTGGCTGCACGCCTCAAGTCCGGGACGGTATGGATCAACTGCTACAACATCTTCGATGCGGCGTTGCCATTTGGCGGATACAAACAGTCTGGCTGGGGCCGTGAGATGGGAGAGGCAGTTCTCGACAATTATCTGGCCACTAAAGCGGTGACGATCAGCCTCTGATTTGCTTGCGCGATCGCACAGGAGACCCCGCCTCGGCGGGGTCTCTTTTTAGGTCAATTCCGTGTCGATGCCCGGATGGCTGCGGGGCACGCCTCGGCCTGCAGCCGCGCCACCACTCCACCCGTACTTTATTCCACCCTTACCTCGGTGGAGGCGGATGCGATCCCGTTCGCGACCACCTCCAATCGGCTAACGCCGCGCTCCTGAGTTCGCGGCACCTCGAAATGAGTTGATACGAGGCTAGTCGAGGCAACTGCCATGCTGCTGTGGTCGTGGGTTCGGCTATAGAAGACGTGCCTAGTTCTGTTGTTGGTGATGCGCACGAGCGGATAGTTGGTCGCCGACTGGAAATCATCCCCGTAAGCAGAAGCCTGAGACATGCCGTTGAATCGATATCCGGAAACGACATAGGACCCTCCGGAGCTGATCACGGAAGGGGCAGATTTGATAACAGGCGCCCAGGCCAGGTTGTAGGTGCCCACCGGGTTGTAGACCGATACGAAGAAGAAATCAGTGAAGAGGATCTGCCCAGTAGGCAGGACGAGGAAATTGCCGTAGAGCGAGGAATCATTCGAAGCGTTCGGTGCCGGAGGGGCCTGAGTCAGGCGTGTCCCATCCCACTCCAGAAAGCTGGCCGGAGTGTTAAAGAATTGCAGAGGAATCTCGAAACGCGGTGAAAGGAAATTATGGTAGCGGGGGCGTGTTACCTATTGATCTGCCAGATGTGCGGCTGATACGAGCCTTGCGACGCTTTTGTTAGGTGGAAACGAGGCCGAGCTTATGACAGCCAGGACACTCAACGAACTTCGGGACTTCCAGCTCGAACCATGAGCGTCCGCATTCGCAGCGCATCTTGTACATGCGCTGCGCGGTGACCGTGCGCAACTCCTCTTCATGCACCTCCATCCCGCTGTCCGTTTCGGTTTGCGGCGCCGCAACGCCGCGGCCTATTCGTTGGCCGATATGGCGAAACTCGTCAGGGCGGCCGGTCCGGTGGCTCACGATCAATCCCCACTGTGTTCGTGTTTCGCGCGTGCTGGTGGCGTGACGGCAAGCAATCGAATCCGCCAGCTTCGACGCGACTCACTGGGGATACATTAGTGCCCGTTGGGCGAATGTCAAATGCCAAGTGCCAAGTGCCACACAAGGCCTTACCTTGCGGTGCGATCGGAGTGACTGCGAGACCTGCGGCTTGGCAGCGGGGGTCCGCTGCTGCGTTGGGAAACAATGAAAACGAAGGACATTCGACGCTGAGCGCCCGACCAAGGGGCCTGCGCTCGGTGCCAGGCATGCAGCGTGTGTGGGCCCGGGCGGTACCGGGGGGCATGCTTCGGATTTATTCGATTGCTGCCCTTTTCGGCCGGAATGTGTCTGGAGCGACTTCCCAACGCCGACGTGCTGCGGCAACGGTCAGGAGTTCCCGCGGACCGCTGTACGGGCGAAGCACCGCTCAAGAACGCAAGTGCCGGGTGCCTTTCGTATTGCCTCAGCCGGTTCGTCTTGCGGTGGTCCTCGAATGTCGGGAGCGACGGGACTCGAACCCGCGACATCCTGCGTGAGTGAGGCCGACTGACCGTGGGCGTCAGCGACCGTTGCCGATGGCAGCGGCGGTCGCTTTGGCTAGGCGCGGCGTGGGCGAGTACGCTTGAGGTTGGGCCAACATCGAGTGCTACGTCAATGTAAAATATCCCAGCCAAGAGCCGTTCTGCGGAGGGGCGCTGAGTGCGTGCTATACAGGTTTCAGGCGCCGTCCTGATCGTGATCGGCGTGTGGATGGTCATCCGGCCGCCGAGCTATTCGCGCGAGGAGAGCGTGTTTAAGCTCGGTGACGTAGAAGCGAAAATGCAGCAGGAGCGCCAGGTCCCCGGATGGGTTGGCGGCATGGCACTCGGCGCGGGCCTCGTGCTCTTGGTGGTCGGGAGCAAGAGCCGGTGAGTCGCAATTACCGGCTCCGGGTGAGCGCCGGTTTATTTGATCTGTTCACCCGGGCCGGCCCGGCGGCGGGAAATCTCACATAGTCATTGTCGGATCGACGACTAGGCGGTCCACTCCGCGAACGCCTGCAGGGCCGCCTCGGGGAGTTCGCCCGCGTATAGGCGTCTTGCGAACGCGAGGCGACGCTCTCTGCGCGTCATATTCGGCGGCAGAGAAGATTCGACGATTTTTCGCGCCGTCTCAAACATCGACGAGGCAATCCTTATTCGCTGATCGGGGGTCATGCGCCGATAGCGTTGCGTGACGATCCTTTCCGTCTCGCATCAGCGGCCCACGGGGTGGCCTAGCGGACCGCCCGTTCTTGTCGCTCCGGTGCGCCGCGACGCGAGGGATTTGGTCCCGTCAATACATCTCGAATGAGCGGCGCAGCGCGGGACACGGTGAAGTCCCAGCTTCGGAATCAGCACCAACGGGCCGGCCGCGCTGCAGTGTCCCTTCGCAGCGGGTCGCGGGGCGACCCTGCTTGCTTCCGAAAAAGGGGCGGGTTAATGCCCATTGCATGCCATGGGGGCAAGGCGTACACGGCCATTGTCGCGGCGTGTCCGGCAGATTGTTTCTTCGAGTTTATTAAGAACGTAAGTGGGAGTGCGCGTATGAACCGTCTGTCTTGTTACATGAGGCGCATGCTGCCGGGGTTTTCGCTGGCGCTTGTGGCAATTGCGCACGGTGAAAACCGTTCCGAAGCTCGTGAGCAGCAGAGGTTCGAGCTCGTTGAGACGACGATCGCCGACATCCAGCAGGCGTATCGCTCCGAACTTCTGACGCCAGAGCAGTTGGTCAAGATGTATCAGGCGCGCATCGCGGCGTTCGACCGGGCGGGGCCGCACCTGAATGGCTACATGTTCGTCAATCCGAACGCCGCCGATGCGGCGCGCGAGTTGATGGACAAGTCCGACAACGACGGCGACGGTCACGAGTCGTTGCCGTTGTATGGCGTGCCGGTCATCCTGAAGGACAACATTGCCACGGCCGGCATGCCGACGACAGCGGGCTCCGTAGCCCTCGGCGAATCCATTCCCTCCAAAGACGCGTTCATCGTAAAGAAACTGAAGGGCGCTGGCGCAATCATCCTCGGCAAGGGGACGCTGACCGAGTTCGCGAACTTCTTCGCGCTCGCAAACCCGAGCGGCTACAGCTCTCAGCTCCGGTTCCAGCTGTTTGAAGAGGGCGGCGACATCGCCCGCGTCGGCTATGGGTTCAACCCGTTCGATCCGCGCCCCGACCCGCGCCCGGATGTAATCAATGACGGCATCCGGTTGACCCGAAGGGACGACGGGCGTCCGGCGCTCGATACCGGTGGATCGAGCTCTGGGCCCGGCATCGCCGTCAGCGCCAATCTTGCGGCGGTCGGCGTCGGTACGGAGACCTCCGGCTCGATCCTTAGCCCGTCGAGTGCGAACCTGCTGGTCGGCATCAAACCTACCGTCGGGCTCGTCAGCCGGACGGGGATCGTGCCGATCACCGCCGACCAGGACACCGCGGGTCCGATAGCGCGCACCGTGACCGACGCGGCAAAGCTGCTGAGCGTTCTGGCCGGGTACGACCCGGCCGATCCCGCGACGATCGCGTGCCTGACGCCGGGCAGGTGCCTCCAAGACTACACGCCGTTCCTCAACAAGCACGCTCTGAGCGGCGCCCGGATCGCGGTACCCCACCTGCGGTACTGGACCAACGCCTCGGGCCAGACCGTGATCAGCGCCGAGATTCAGAAGGTGATGAACGATGCTATTGCGGTGCTGCGGGCTCAGGGCGCGATCGTCGATGACCCGGCGGACATACCGGACGCGCAGGAGCTGAACAACGTCGGCACATGCGTGGTTAGCCCCCCGTTCCCGGCCACCTGCTCGACAGTGCTGGCGTATGGCTTCAAGCGCGACTTGAACGCATACCTAGCGGATTTTGGTCCGGGGATCGCCGCGGATGGTGAGACCGTGGTCAGTAGCCTGGCCGACGTCATCGCGTTCAACAACGCGTTCGTCGTCGGAGGCGAACAGGTCGGGCTGAAGTACGGGCAGGATATCCTCTTGGCCGCCCAGGCCCTGGATACTCGCGCAGGCAGCAGCGACACCGCTCGGTATCACGCTGACCGAACGAGGGATCTCGACCTCGCGCGGACGAAAGGTCTCGATGTGATGTACCAAACGTACGATGCGGTCCTGTTCCCTGCGAACCGCGGGGCTGCTATCGCGGCGCGCGCCGGTTATCCGAGCATCGTGGTTCCCGGTGGTTTCATTGCGAATCCCGCGGTGCCGCCGCCGCCGTTGACCCCGCCGACACCATTCCCGGCAGGCTTCAACGCCGAACCCGCCCCGTACGGCGTAACCTTCTCGGGACCGCCGTTCAGCGAGTCGAGGCTGATCGGCTACGCCTACGCGTTCGAGCAGGCGACTCGCGTTCGCGAGCCGCCGACCAGCGCGCCGTCGCTACCCAGCGACGTCGTTGAGTAGCGGGCCGCCTGCTCACGTCGCAGGCTCGGGAAGCCTAGCGCCCGCTCGATTGCCTGGAAGCGCTGTCCATTGCTCGCGTCCGCTGTTGCGGCGCCGCAAGTGAAGGACTACCCTGAAAGATGCAGCGGAAGGTATGCCGCGTGACTGTCGCTGGCTTTGCGAGCATACCTGATGGTGCGCCGGCATTTCGTTGGTCTCACTGCACGTCCTCTGTTTCTCGTCGCATTTCTCGCGCCGCCGGTCGCTGGCGCCGGAGCGGACGGCTCCGCAGGAGAAACCGCATGATTCGACCACGCGCCTACATGGGATGGATGGCCGCGGGCACGCTCGTCCTGTGCACAGCCGCACGGTCCGCAGAAAACGCTCCCCTGATTCGGCGCGACGTGCGAGTGGAAGCGGAGGTTCAGCACGATACGTCGATTCCACTACGGCAGATGCCGCCTGCACTCCGCGCTCAGGGGCAGCGAGTGCACCCCCTGCTTCCGTTGCCGCGGCATGGAGGCGGAGGCGTCACAGCGGCCGATCCAGTCTTGCAGTCGTTGATAGCCCAGCCGCTGGCGCCCGCACTCACATTGAATTTTGACGGCGTCGGCAATGGTTTTTCGGGTCCTGCGGGTACCTTCACGGTAGCAGGATCGCCCCCCGACACCAATGGCAGCGTCGGGCCGAACCACTACGTCCAGATCGTCAACACTGACTTCGCGGTGTTCGACAAGAGTGGCGCGGCCCTTTTCGGTCCCGTCCCCATCAATACGTTGTGGAGCGGCTTCGGCGGTGATTGTGAGACGAATAACGACGGTGACCCGGTCGTGGAATACGACAAGCTTGCCGATCGCTGGGTGATCGCGCAGCCGTCTTTCTCGACGACCCCGTATCTCGAGTGCGTGGCTGTGTCGACGACGGCCGATCCAACCGGTTCCTACAATCGCTACTCGTTCAACAACACAGACTTTCCTGATTACCCCAAAATAGGTGTGTGGCCGGACGCCTATTACGCGACGTTCAACTTCTTCACCTCCGCGAGTGGCAATTTTTCCGGCGGCGAGGTCTGTGCTTACGACCGAGCGAGCATGTTGGCTGGGCAAGCGGCTACGCAACAGTGCTTCAACGTGGGCACGAGCTTCGGCGGTCTGCTGCCCGCCGACCTCGACGGCGGAAGACAGCCACCGGCCGGATCGCCGAACTACGTCGTTTCTCTCGGCGCGGTCGACGGGCAGCTCGCCTTCTGGCAGTTCCATGTCGACTGGACCACCCCAGCGAACACGACCTTGACCGGTCCGACCACGCTCACCACCGCCGCGTTCACTCTGCCTTGCAACGATACGGGCGGCACGTGTGTCGCTCAGAGTGGGACCACGCAGCGACTGGATACGCTCGGTGACCGCCTCATGTACCGCCTGGCGTACCGCAACTTCAGCGATCACGAAGCTCTGGTCGTCAACCACAGCATTACAGCCGGGTCCAGTGTCGGTGTGCGGTGGTATGAGCTCCGACCAGATGCATCACACAATCTCACCATTTTCCAGCAGGGAACCTATGCGCCCGATTCCGACTACCGTTGGATGGGCAGCATCGCGATGGACCAAGCCGGCAACATGGCGCTCGGCTTCAGTCGGTCCGGCACCGCTATCAATCCGGAGATTCACTTCACCGGGCGGCTTGCGGGCGACGCACTGGGGCTGATGACCCAGGGAGAAGGGACGATTATCGACGGCACGGGATCGCAGACCGGCCGCAATCAGTCGCGCTGGGGCGATTACAGTGCGATGGCCATCGACCCAAGCGACGATTGCACGTTCTGGTACACGAACGAATACCTTTCCAGTAATGGCGCATTCAACTGGAAGACTCGTGTCGCCTCGTTCAAGCTTCCAGGCTGCGCTGCGTCCGCCGGCAACGACTTTTCGATCTCCGCCAGCCCGACCAGTTTGAGTCTGGTACAGGGTGCAAGCGGCTCGATCAGCATCTCGACGGCGTTAACGAGCGGAACCGCAGGGACGGTCAGCCTTGCTGTCTCAGGTGTACCGAGTGGCGCAAGCGCTTCACTCAATCCGGGGTCTGTCACTGCCGGCAACAGCGCGACACTGAACGTGAGCGCCGGCAGCGCAGCGGCTGGCACTTACACCCTGACTGTAACGGGTACCGAGGGGTCAGTGACCCACCCGACCACGGTGCAGCTCACCGTGACGGCGCCGAGCCCGAACTTCACGATCTCGGCGAGCCCGAGCAGTCTGAGTCTGGTACAGGGCACGAGTGGCTCGAGCACCATTTCGACGACGGTGGTCGGAACTGGCGGCACGATCAGCCTGGCCGTGTCCGGTACTCCGAGCGGGGCGAGCGCCTCCGTCACTCCGACGTCCATCAGTGCGGGCGGCAGTGCGACGCTGAACGTGAGCGCCGGCAGCGCAGCGGCTGGCACTTACACCCTGACTGTAACGGGTACCGAGGGGTCAGTGACCCACCCGACCACGGTGCAGCTCACCGTGACGGCGCCGAGCAAGTCGCTGACCACTACCACGCTCAGCTCTTCCCCAAATCCCTCGCTCGTTGGTCAGACTGTGACTTTCACGGCCACGGTGACTTCGACTTCGAGCAGCATCCCGAACGGGGAGACGATCACTTTCACGTTCAACGGAACCGTCCTGGGCACGGCGACCACCAGTGCAGGAACCGCAAGCTTCAGGGTATCGAGCTTGCCTGCTGGCTCAGACACCGTCACCGCCTCCTATCCGGGTGATGCGACAAATCAACCTAGTTCAGCTTCTGTGGCGCAAATCGGAAGCACAGGGTCATCTGGCCCTACAAGTGGTGCTGGAAGCGGTTCGGGGGGAGGCGGCGGCTTTTCAGGCGTCGACGTCGGAGGTCTTTTGTTATTGCTGATTGCTGCTATGGTGCGCCGCCGTCAAAGGCTCGGTTGGGTCGATATATTCAGCGGCACCACGGCCATGGACACATAGATAGAAGGAGGCGGGACCAAGCGAATAGAAGCCGCGAATCGACCACACCGAACCAAATTCCTTGCTAGCTGCTGCGGCTGCCGACCAGTACGCACCAGCTCGAGCATCTGCTGCTCAAACTCCGGCGCGACCGGTTGCCCATCTTCGACTTGGCCATTGCAGACTCCTCTTTGGCGAAGATTGAAGAGTCCACCGAACCGGGGCAACTCCGGATAGCGCGTGTAAGCCCAGCCCTACACGCATGCGGCGCCGACTACCCGCATACCGGATTTCACCGATAGTGGGTCGATCGACAGCACAATACGATCAAGAATTATCGCTGATGGGCGGTTCGATCCTCATGGATGAAGACGAGCGGGTAGCGCAGCGGCTGATTGCCGCAAGCTTGAAGCAGCCTCGGGTTGTCCCCCGATTGCCCGGCGCCGGGGCCATGAGCGCGCGCTGCCGATTTTCCGTGACCGTGACGCCCGGGCAAAATTCCCGGGCCCCGGTGTAGGGGCCATCGTGGCGATCGCGCCGCCAGCCAGAGTGCCCACGACTGACGCGCCGATCACTCAGGCGATCGCCCCGGACATTTTCCGCGCGAGCACGTCGACCTGCGTCCCGGTGCTCGTCCGGCCGCACGTGCGGGGCAAATTCCTCTTCGCCGGCGACGAGAAGTTCTACGTTCGCGGCGTGACCTACGGGGCGTTTCAACCCGATGCAAGCGGCCATGAGTACCACGACCCGAACGTCATTGAACGCGACTTCGCGCAGATGGCGGCGAACGGGATCAACACCGTCCGCATTCCGCACACGATGCCTCCCCGTTCCCTCCTCGGCGCGGCCAGGCGGCACGGCCTCCGGGTCATGGTGGGGTTGTCCGCCGAGCAATACCTGGGCTTTCTCATCGATCGGAAGAAGAGTCTGGCCGACATCGAGGCGCTGGTCCGCGCGAAGGTCCGGGAGTGCGCCGGGCATCCGGCGCTGCTGTGCTACGCCCTTGGCAACGAGATCCCGTCGACGATGGCGCGCTGGCTGGGCCGCCGAAAGATCGAGCGCTACCTCAAGCGGTTGTGCCGGGTGATCAAGGAGGAGGACCCGGATGGGCTCGTGACGTATGTGAACTACCCCACGACCGAATACCTCCAACTGCCGTTCCTCGACCTCGTGTGCTTCAACGTCTACCTCGAGTCGCAGGAACGGTTCGAGGCGTACCTGGCGCGCCTGCAGAATATCGCCGGCGACCGGCCGCTCATCATGAGCGAGCTCGGGCTCGACGCTCTGCGCAACGGCGAGGACGTCCAGGCGCGCTCGCTCGACTGGCAGGTGCGGACGGCGTTCGCGGCCGGATGCGCCGGCGTAGTCGTGTTCTCCTGGACCGACGAGTGGTACCGGCATGGCCACGACGTGGAGGACTGGGCCTTCGGCCTCACGCGCGCCGACCGCTCGCCCAAGCCTGCGCTGGGAGCGGTAGGAAAAGCGTTAGCCGAGGTGCCGTTCCCGCCGAACCTTCCGTGGCCCCGGATCTCGGTGGTCGTGTGCTCGTACAACGGCGCGCGGACCATCCGCGACTGCCTCGATGGATTGGAGCAACTCGCCTACCCCGATTACGAAGTCATCGTGGTGGACGACGGATCCACCGACTCGACCGCCGCCATCGCAAGCCGATACGACTACCGGCTGATCCGGACCGAGAACCGCGGCTTGTCCAATGCGCGCAACACGGGCCTGAAAGCGGCCACGGGCGAGATCGTCGCCTACATCGACGACGACGCCTACCCCGACCCACACTGGCTCACCTACCTCGCGGCCAAGTTCCTGAGCACATCGTACGCCGCCGTGGGTGGACCAAACCTCGCTCCGCCGGGCGACGGCCCGATCGCCGAGTGCATCGCGCGCGCACCGGGCGGGCCGGTTCACGTCCTTCTCAGCGATTGCGAGGCGGAGCACATCCCCGGGTGCAACATGGCGTTCCGCAAAGACTGCCTCGAGGCGGTCGGCGGGTTCGATCCGCAGTTCCGCACCGCCGGCGACGACGTGGACGTGTGCTGGCAGCTGCAGGAGCGGGGCTGGACGCTGGGCTTCAGCCCTGCCGCCCTGGTCTGGCACCACCGCCGGAATTCGCTGCGCACCTACTGGAAACAGCAGATCGGATACGGCCGGGCAGAGGCGATGCTGGAACGGAAATGGCCCGAGAAGTACAACGGCCCGGGGCACGTGCGCTGGGCCGGCCGCATCTACGGCAGCGGGCTGACGCGCGCGCTCCGGTGGCGCCGGGCGCGCGTCTATCACGGCATCTGGGGCCTCGCGCCGTATCAGTCACTCTATGAGCCCGCGCCGAGCTTGCTTGGCTCGCTGCTGCAGATGCCGGAATGGCACTTGGCGTTCGCGCTCCTGATGGGACTGTCGGCGCTAAGCTTCTTCTGGAGCCCGCTCATGCTTTTGCTGCCGTTGCTCATCGGCGCCGCCCTGCTACCGCTGGCGCAGGCCTGCCTGAGCGCAGCCCACGCTTCATTCCCGGACGCACCGCCCAGCAGGGCGGCCCTGCTGAAGCGGCGGCTGTTGACTGCAGCGCTCCATCTGGTTCAGCCGCTCGCCCGACTGCGTGGGCGGCTCAAAGAGGGCCTGACTCCCTGGCGCTGCCGCGGCGCCTCACAACTAGCACCGCTCTGGTCCGTGACGAGCTCCATGTGGAGCGAGCACTGGCAGGCTCCGGACCAGCGGCTCAATTCCATCGCAACCGCCCTCCGTCTGGAGGGCGGTTGCGTGCTGCGCGGCGGCGAGCATGACCGCTGGGACCTGGAGGTGCGGTGCGGGTTCCTGGGGGCCGCCCGGCTGCTCATGGGGGTCGAAGACCACGGCGGCGGGCAATTCGTGCGCCTTCGGTTGTGGCCCGACGTCCCGGCATGGGTCCTGGTCTTCACCGTCGGCTTCGCGGCTCTCGCCCGTGGCGCGTTTCGCCACGACGCCTTACCGGCCGCCGCCGTCCTTGGCCTCATGGCTCTGTTGCCCGCGCTGCGCACGCTCCAGCAGTGCACGGCCGCCATGGCGACGATCGCCCGGGGCTTGAAACGACTCCAGGACGGAGGCGCGTGATAGGCGACGTCGTCCTCTTCCGCCGGCTGCTGAGCCAGGCCCGACCCTACTGGCCGCATGTCGTCGCCCTGTTCCTGCTCAGCCTGCTGTCCAGCCCGCTGTCGCTGCTCACGCCGCTGCCGCTCAAGATCGCAGTGGACAGCGTGATCGGCTCGCACCCGCTCCCGCACGTCATCGCCCCGCTCGTGCCGGAGGCCATCGCGCACTCTCCGGCCGTCCTGCTGGCCATTGCCGTGGGCCTCCTGGTGACGGTCGCACTGCTGCGTCAGCTTCAGGAACTGACCAACACGCTGCTGCAGGCCTACGTCAAGGAGAAGCTGCTCCAGAACTTCCGGGCGCGGCTCTTCCGCCACGTCCAGCGCCTCTCCCTGGCCTACCACGATGCTAGAGGCACGTCGGATTCCACCTACCGGATCCAATACGACGCCACGGCGATCCAGTACGTGCTGATCGATAGCGTCATCCCGTTCATCTCCGCCACTGTCACGCTCGTCGGGATGATCTACGTGATGACCCGGATCGACTGGCAACTGGCCCTGATCGCTCTCGCCATCTCGCCGGGTCTGGTCGTGACCGGGCGGATCTTCCGCCGACGTCTGCGCCGACACTCGCGAGAGGCGAAGAAGCTCGAGAGCTCCACCATGTCGATCGTGCAGGAGGTTCTAGGGGCCCTGCGTGTCGTCAAGGCCTTCGGCCAGGAAGCGCGGGAAGAGGAGCGCTTCATCCGTCGCTCCACCGAAGGCATGAAGGTTCGGCTTCGACTCGCCAGCCTGGAAGGCAGCTTCAACGTCCTGGTCGGGCTCGCGAGTGCTGCCGGAATGGCCGCCGTGCTCCTCATCGGCGTCCGCCACGTCGGCGCCGGCGTGCTCACCCTGGGCGAGCTGCTCATGGTGATGGCTTACATGAACCAGCTCTATGAGCCCCTGAAGACGATCAGCCGGAAGGCCGCGAGCCTGCAACTGTATCTGGCCAGCGCCGAGCGGGCCTTTGCCCTGCTCGACGAGCCATCAGATGTCGAGGAGCGACCGGATGCCCGGCCACTTGGGCGGGCCAACGGCGCCATCGCCTTCCGCAACGTCTCCTTCGCCTACGGCAAGGATCGTCCGGTGCTGCACGACATCTCGTTCAACATCGAGCCCGGTGCCCGCCTGGGAATCGCGGGCGCGTCCGGCGCCGGCAAGAGCACGTTGATCAGCCTGCTCACGCGGTTCTACGACCCGACAGACGGTGAGATCCGGCTCGACGGCGTTGACCTCCGGGACTTCAGGCTTGAGGACCTCCGCCGTCAGTTCGCGGTTGTACCTCAGGATCCGGTGCTCTTCTCGGCCAGCATCGCCGAGAACATTGCTTACGCCAGGCCAGGGGCCAGCGAGAGTGACGTGGTCGCGGCGGCGCAGGCGGCCAACGCCGACGAGTTCATCGTCCGGCTCCCCCAGGGGTACGACACCCAGGTGGGTGAGCGCGGCGTCCAACTCTCGGGCGGCCAGCGCCAGCGCATCGCTATTGCCCGCGCCTTCCTGAAGGACAGCCCGGTGCTGATCCTGGACGAGCCGACCAGCGCCGTCGATGACGAGGCGGAGGCAGTGATCGTGGAGGCGATCCGGCGGCTGATGCGCGAACGCACCGTCATCCTGATCACCCATCGCTCGAGCTTACTTGAAAACTGCACGTCGCTCGTCGTGCTCGAAAACGGTCGCTTGGTTTCCGACACCACCTACGCGCCGGCCGTGCTCACCTCGGCCACCGGGCCTGCCGTCGTTCGCAAGCAGCAGGCAACCTTCATGAGTCATCCGGCCGTTCACGCCTGGCGCCAGTTGTACCCGGACGCTGAGCTGCTGCGGATCACACCCCTGAGGGTCCGCAGGCAAAAGAGCACGATCTACCGCCTGGAGGGTGCGGGGCCGGACGGCTCTGCGGTGATCGCCAAGCGGTCCCAGCGGTCCCAGAGGGCGTACGCCCTCATCGAGCGCACAGTCTACGAGAAGATTCTTCCGGGCCTGAGCGTCCCGTCGCTCCGCTACTACGGGTTCCTCGAGGACTCGGACGTCGACCGTTGCTGGCTCTTCCTGGAGGAGGCCACCGGTGCCGAGTACTCGAGGTTACTCGCCGCAGACCGCGCGCAGGCTGCCCGCTGGCTCGGCCTGCTGCACACCGCGGCGGCGGAGGCCGCTGCCAAGGCGCAACTGCCCGATGGAGGCCCGGGCCGCTATCGGGAGTTCCTGCGGTCGGCCAGCGAAGAGATCCAGAAGCATCTCGGCAATCCGGTGCTGAATCCGGACGATGTGGCAGTCCTCGACGAGGTCCTGGCACGGCTCACTGAGCTGGACGCTCACTGGAAACGGATGGAGGAGCTTTGCGACGGCGTGCCGCAGACGCTGGTCCACGGTGACTTCAACGGAAAGAACCTGCGCCTGCGTCCCGCCAGTGCCGGTTCCACCGTCGTCGTCTTCGACTGGGAGGACGCCGGGTGGGGCGTCCCCGCCGTCGACCTCGCCCAGCAGGCGGTGTCGTCCAGCAGCCTATCGGCGAACCCCGACATTCCGACCTACTGGTCGACGGTCCGGGGGCGCTGGCCACAGGTGAGCATCGAGACATGGCAGCGGCTGGCCCACTGCGGCACCGTGTTCCGGGTGCTGGCCGCGCTGTACTGGGAATCGCTCAACCTCGCGTCCGAGTGGGCCTCGAGGTCTGTCAGCAACATCCGGTTGTACGACTCCGAGTTGCCCCCTGCCCTCGCACGGCTCGGCTGGAACGGGCGTTCGGTGTCCGCTCACGCCGCCGAGCGGACCACAGCGGCCCGAGGATCATGAGCACCGCGATCTGCATCGCGCCGGCCCGCACCCTCGCGTATCCCCAGGGTGGCGGGCACCTGTGGGTGTATCTTCAGTGGGCCCTGGGCCTGCAGGCGCTGGGCTGTCGGGTGATCTGGCTGGAAGGGATCGACCCCCGCAATCCCGAGCACGACCGCCGGGAGAAAGTGGCGACGCTCAAGGGCCGCCTGGAGCCATACGGCTTGGCGGAATCCGTCGCGCTGTTCTCGTTGAACGACGAACCCCTGCCGCGCGATGTTGCCGAGCGCACGCTGGACCTCGACGCGGCCGCCGAAGTCGACCTGCTGCTCAACCTGTGGCACTCCCTCCCCGCATCCGTGGTGAGCCGCTTCCGACGCTCCGCGTTCGTTGACACCGACCCAGGGCTGCTGCAGATCTGGATGACGCGGGGAGACGTCCGAGTGGCGCCGCACCACATCTACTTCACCATCGGCGAGACCGTCGGGACCCCGGCGGCCCGCTTCCCCGACTGTGGCCTCCGCTGGCATTACACGCCGCCGCCTGTCTTCCTGCCCGAGTGGCCGCCCACCCCGGTGGATCCGACCGCACCCTACACGACGGTCACCCACTGGTGGGGAAGCACATTCGAGTTCCGGGGACAGCCCATCAACGAGGAGAAGTACGTCTCGTTCCTGGAATACAAAGACCTCCCGTCCCGGACGCCCGTAAGGCTCGAGTTGGCCGTCTGCCTGGTCGAGCACTTCGAACATTGGCGGAACCGTCTGGAACCCCTCGGGTGGAAGATCCGCGAGGCCTGGGAGGTGAGCGCGACGCCGGAGCAGTACCGCGCATACATCCAGCGATCGAGGGGAGAGTTCAGCTGCGCGAAGCCGGTCTGCATGACCCTCGCAAACGCATGGATCAGCGACCGGACCCTCTGCTACCTCGCCAGCGGCAAGCCGGCCGTCGTCCAGCACACGGGCAAGAGCCGCTTCCTGCCGGATGCCGAGGGCCTCTTCCGCTTCCGGAGCTTGGACGAAGCCGCTCGGGCATTGTCCGCCGTGGAGTCGGACTACGAGCACCATTCTCGGCTCGCCCGCGAGCTTGCCGGGGAGTTCGACTCCCGCCACGTCGTCGCCCGGGTCCTAGAGCGGGCCCTGGCGGTGAGCCGCGCCGACCGGCCCGAGCCGGCAGCGGGAGCAGATCGGTCAGAGGAGGCAGCAGGCGCAAGGGGGACACACTCATGAAGTGGCTCATCATCACCGGGGACGACTTCGGAATGAGTCCGGGCATCAACCTGGGCATCATCGAGGCACACCATTGCGGGATCCTCACGAGCGCGAGCCTCCTGGTGAACAGACCGGCG
>Ga0209472_1000321_pt1 | contig 29119 bp, 24 predicted proteins | sample GraSoiAngelo_130_FD_185887 | JGI IMG/M metagenome (GOLD analysis project Ga0209472, IMG submission 185887) | Grasslands soil microbial communities from the Angelo Coastal Reserve, California, USA - 14_0929_02_20cm (SPAdes) (version 2) | ecosystem: Environmental > Terrestrial > Soil > Grasslands ... | reverse complement strand
GCCCCCGGCCTGGCGTTCGTACATGTTGGTGTCCATGTCGCGGACGATCGGATGCTCGATGTCACTTTTGGCGCCGCGAAAGCGAGGCACCGGTCCGATGTCAATCATCTGGTGCACCGCCGGGGTCAGCGGGATGCGCGCCCCTGCCATCCGCGCCACTCGCGGGCTCCACACCCCGCAGGTGATGGCGACTGTCTCGGCTTCGATGTCGCCATCGGTCGTGCGCACGCGTTTCACACGCCCGTGCTCGACGTCGATGCCGACGACCTCGATCTTCGGCGCTACGTGGAGCGCGCCCGCGGCCTGGCCCTTCTCGCGCATCAGCGTCCCCGCGCGCAGCGAGTCGACCACGCCGACCCCGGGCGTGTAGAAACCGCCCAGGATCACCGACTCGTTGATGTAGGGCACCAGCTCTTTCACCTGCTCCGGAGCCAACAACGCCACCGGCTCGATGCCCCACGAGTTCGCCGAGGCCATGCGCCTGGTCAGCTCCTGCAGACGCTCTGTGGTGCGCGCGACCTCGACCCCGCCCGACTGTATGAACACTCCCATCTCCCGGTACTGGCGGACGCTCTCCACTGTGAGCGCAGTCATCTCCTTCGAGTGGTCGACGAGATAGATGAAGTTGGAGGCATGGCCGGTCGAGCCGCCCGGATTGGGCAGCGGCCCCTTGTCCAGGAGCACGATGTCGCGCCAGCCCAGGCGCGTCAGGTGGTAGGCGAGGCTGTTGCCGACGATCCCGCATCCGATGACGACGCAGCGGGCGTGAGCGGGAATGCTCATCCGCTCACTCGGGTTGGTAAGGCGACCGGACTTCCTCCGGCAGCTCGTACCAGCGCATGCGGTCGCCAACCTGCGCGCGCATCCGCCACTTCAGGGGCTTGGGCTGCGCCTCGACGACGGCCCACAGCTCGTCCAGGCGTGACTTCACCAGCTCGCGGTCGACGTCGAGCTCGTCCACTGTGTGGCGCAGCTTGCCGATGTTGATCTGCAGCGTCCTATATATGCCCCAGTCCTCGGCCGCCAGCCGTGCCACGTACGTTGCGTCGATGGCCTCATCGTCCTGAGCCTGGATCGGATGGTCGAGCAGAAGGGCGGTCAGGTCGACCATGTCTTTCTGGTTGACCTCGAAGATCTGCAGCTTGCTCAGGAGGAGGTCGGCCGGGCTTGCGCACGGCCCCGTGTGGCCCAGCCTGCCGCGCAGGTCGATCACGTGCGACATCCGGATCACGTCGATGAACACATCGACCTGCTTGCCGTTGTTTCCGTCGAAAAAGTAAAGGCGCCGGTCGCCCTGCATGAGATTGAAGCGGTCGTTCGCCTCGTAGCCGAGCGATGGAAAAAACGCGAGCGCCCGCTTGCGGTCTTTCGTCGAGATCACGTAGTCGAGGTCGCCGTACTTCCTTTTGAGGGGCGCGTGTTGGGCGCTGGGGGAGTGCAGGTGGATGCCGGCGCCTCCCAGCAGCTTCACCCCGAGCTTCTGTGCCGCTGCGGCCTCCGCCACGCGCCTGGCCTCGGCGATCGTGTCCTCTAGGGGAACCCCGTTGGATGTCACTCGGGCGAGATCTCGATCACGATCGTCTTGAGGTCCGTCATCTGCTCGAGGGCGAAGCGCCCGCCGACCTTCCCGATCCCGCTCTTCTTCCCCGCCCGGCCGCCGAAGGGGAGGTGCGCCTCCCAGTAGTTGGTCGACTCGTTGATGTTGACCCAGCCGGTCTCGAGCGCGTCGGCGAACCGGAGCGCGCGCGACAGGTCTTTCGTGTAGACCGCGCCGAGCAGCCCGTAAGGCGAGTCGTTGGCCAGCTCCAGGGCCTGTTTCTCGTCGCGGAACTTGATGATCGGGGCGATCGGACCGAAGGTCTCCTCGCGGCTCACCCGCATGTCCGGCTCGACGCCATCGAGGATGGTCGCGTGATAGTAGAGGCGCGTCGGAAAGCCCTTGGCGCGCTCTCCGCCCAGCACGAGCTTGGCTCCGTGTTTCAAGGCGTCGGCGACGTGCTGGTCCATCTTCGAGGCCACGCCTTCGTTGTTGAGTGGCCCCAGCGTGGTGTCGTCCGCGAACGGATCGCCCAGCCGGAGCGCGCGCGCCGCGTCCGCCAGGCGGGCCACGAACTCGTCGCGGATCGGCTCCTCGACCAGGATCCGCTCGCCGGCGGTGCAGCTCTGGCCCGCGCACAGGTAGCAGCCCACGATTGCGCCTTCCACGGCGCGTCCGATGTCGGCGTCTGCGAACACGACCTGGGGGCCGTTGCCGCCGAGCTCGAGCATCACGTGCTTGCCTGCGGCCCGCCTCGCCACCGACGCCCCGGTTTCGGTCGAGCCGACGAAACCGACTCCGTCCACCATCGGGTGGCCTGCCACCTCGTCGCCGACCTCGGCTCCGGGGCCGGTGACCAGGTTGACCGCGCCGGCCGGAAGGTCGGCTTCGACGATGCATTCCATCAGCGCCACCGAGATCACGCTGGTCGAGGAGGCCGGCGTCCAGACCACCGTGTTGCCGGCCGCGAGGGCGGGCGCGATCAGCTCCGCGGCCATCGTCAGCGGCCAGTTCCAGGGCGTGATGATGCCGTAGACCCCACGCGCGTAGTGCCGGGCCAGGACGAGCTTGCTCGGGCTGGCCGAGGGCAGCACGCGGCCTTCCAGGCGTTTCAGGTCCTCGGCGGCGATGCGGAAGTACTGGACCGCCTCCTCGACCTCGCCGACGGCCTCGGCCTTCAGCGGCTTGCCTTGGTCGAGCGTGAGCAGGTGGGCCAGCTCGTCCCGCCGTCTCGCGATGGCGTCGGCGATCCGGTGCAGCCGGACGGAACGTTCGAAGCCTTTGAGGCCGGCCATCGCCGCGCGAGCCTTGTGGGCGGCCTCGACCGCGCGCTGGGCGTCGGCGCGGGTGCCCTTGGGGACCTGGGCGATGATCTCGCCGGTCGCCGGGCTGTCGGCGTCAAAGAGCTCGCCGCTCTCGGACTCGACCCACCTGCCTTCAATGAACATCTTCCGGACTGACCTGGCGACGTCGACAGTCATCGTCGGGCTCCATTCCGGTGGCTTCCGAGCTCGAATGCTTGCTGGTAGATCTTTCGATAGGCGGAAGCGTCCACATCCCGAGGGTTGCCGATGGTCTGCGGGTCGGCGAACGCCTTATCCGCGAGCATCGGGATCTCGTCTTGGCTGAAGCCGAGCTCTTGCATGGCGGGAATGTCGACGTCGACGGTCAGCTGGTGAACATATTCGACGGCCATCTCCGCGGCGCGCCAGGTGGAAACGCCGCGCGTATCGAGCCCGAATGCGGCCGCCATGCGCGCGAAGCGCTCAGGCTCGCCTGAGTGGTTGTACTCCATCACCGGACCCAGGAGCCTCGCGGTGAGCGCCCCGTGCGGCGCGTCGTGCACGCCGCCCGCGGTCTGGCTCATGGCGTGAGCTGCGCCCGCGGAGTCGGTCCCGTACGCGAGCCCCGCGAGCATCGCGGCCGCGCTCATGTGATACCGCGCCTCCAGGTTGTTGGCCTGCGAGAAGGCGACCCGCAGGTATCGCGCCACGTACTCCATCGCGAGCAGCGCCACCGCGTCCGTGAAGGGCTGGTGGTAGGACATCGTGAAGCACTCCACCGCGTGGGCGAGCGCGTCCATCCCCGTGCCCGCGGTGACGCCGGGAGGCAGCTTGACGGTCAGCTCCGGGTCGATCACCGCGACCCATGCCGCGATGTGCGGTGTGCCCCCGACGTTGAACTTGATCTTCCGCTTCGGGTCGGTGATGACCGCCCACAGCGTGACCTCGCTGCCGGTACCGGCGGTGGTGGGCACCGCGATCATCGGCGGGATGCGGGAACGGATCGGGCTGTGGCCCCACTCGTACTCGACGATGCTCCCGTCGTGGGCGGCGACGACGCCGATGCCTTTGGCCGTGTCCATCGAGCTGCCGCCGCCGATGGCGACGAGCCCGTCGCATCCCTGCGAGCGGTACTCTGTGGCGCCCTCGTCGACGAGCTCGACGCCGGGGTTCGCGCGCACCTTGTCGAACACCACGGGCTCGACGTCAGAGCGCCGCAGCGACTCGAGCGCGACCTCGAGCAGCCCGGCGGCTTTGACGCCGGCGTCTGTCACCAGCAGCGGCCGCCGCATGCCCAGCAGGCTCGCTTCGCTGCCGAGCTCCTGGATGGCGCCAAGCCGCTGGACGAGGCGAGTCGGACTCTGGTAGGTGCGGAGGGTGTATTCCAGCATGGGTCTACTAGACGAGGCCGCCGGGGATCAACCCGGCGGCCGTGACAATCCTATTCAACCGGTATCTCGTGGTGGATCCGGCGCAGGTCGATTCCCTGCCGGCTCCGGACGATCCGCGCGGCCACGTAGATGATGATCGCGACGATGTAGGTGGCCAGGAAGTAGTAAACCGAGTTCGGAGTTGACTGGAACGACGTGCCGTACAGGTTGTCCTTGTTGAACGACCACTCGTACAACATGAACAGCAGGAAGAGGCCTGTGATCACGCCGACGATCGTGATCGCGGGCACGCCGGCGACCTTGTAGCGGGCGATCGGCGACGCCTCATAGAGGTCCTTCCGTCGCCACGGGAGGATGATCGCCGCCACCACGGTGGCGAAGAATGTCAACGCCAGGACCGCTGTCGCATCCAGGAAGACGCTCGTGAAGGTCGGCTTGTACGCGTAGACCGCGCTGATCACCAGTGACGGCAGGATCATCAAGACGAGAGAGCCGTACGGCACTCGTCGCTTGGCCGAGATGTTGGCCGCCCAGGCAGGGAGAACGCGGTCGAAGGCGGCGGCAAAGATCACGCGGGTCGAAGACAGGAAGAGGGTTCCCGCCCAACCGAAGAACCACAGGCCCATGACGATGATGAGCAGGGCCTGGAAGAGGTGGTTGTTGACCAAAAAGCCGGCGAACATCACCGGATAGGGCCAGATCGGAACGGGTGGGGCGACGGCGCCCTGGACCGCAAACAGGTTGTTCCAGTAGGCCGCGTTGGCGGACTGATAGAAGTTCCAACCGATCGTCTTGTTGATGAGGAGCACCACCACCGCGACGAGGGCCACTGTGACCCACAGCCCCCAGAACATGCTCCAGAACGGCTTGCGGATGTCCTTGGCTCCGCGGACCTCGCCGTAGAGCGTTGCGCCCCAGTTGGGCCAGAGAAGATAGAAGGCAAGCCAGGGCAGAAGCAGGAGCAGCGGACCGAATGCGACCGTGCCGAAGCTCGAGCCTCCGAATGACTTGCTCGCGGCGTCGATCGTGCCCTGATAAGCGTTGCCCGGAGCGCCGAAGAGGCTCGTCGCCTCGCGGTTGAAGGCGGCCTGGAAATCGCTCTGGCTGGCGAAAAGCAGGAGGCCGCAAACGACAACAAGCCCGCCCAGCCCGATCCAGAAGCAGACCTTCTGGATGCGCGCATAGGTCTCCATGCCCATCGTGACCACGATGGCGACGAACGCGAGCACGATCAGACACGAGACGAAGATTCCGGTCTGGCTCGTGAAGAAGGTGGCCACGCTCGTCCAGCCGAGCGTGTAGGCCAGCGGCGAGAAGAACTGGACGACAAGGATGTTGGCGTAGATCGGCGCCCAGAGGAAGAGCGTGAACCACCATCCGGTGATGGAGAGGACGAAGCCCAGCCCGCCGCCGAGAACCCGGCTCTGCCACGCGTAGTCGCCGCCGGTGCGCGGCATGACGCTCACCAACATTGCGTAGGTCACGACCAGGAACGTCGTGAGCACGCCGAACACAAGGATTGCGGCGAGCAATTGCCCGTCGGGCACCGTGTAGACGAACGACATGCCGTACAGGCCGAGCGTGATCAGGTTCACCGACCAGAACGAATAGACGAACGCGTCGAACGTCGACCAGGCTTTGACCAGCCCGGTCGCATTGCGGAGAAACAGCGCGGGCCTCGTTCCCGTCGCCGTCCCCATCGTCGTGTCAGCCATCGTGCTTCCTCCTTACCTCTTCATCCGTTGACCAGCTGGTAGCTCTTGATTCCTTTCTTGGGGTCGAGCTGGATGATCGCCCCCATGAGCATTCCTTCCTCATAAGCACTGCCTGGGTTGATGGACAGCGTCCTGCCGATCTTGATCGCGCCCTTGCTCTCGTGGATGTGGCCGTGGAGCGACAGAAGCGGCTGATGACGCTCGATCGCCGTACGCACCGCGGTCGATCCGACGGGCCGTAGTGCGCGTCCGCCATGCAGGAGCTTCAGGTCGGCGTCGATGGCCGGCGCCTCGTCGAGGCCTGACTTGAAGGGTGGGCAGTGCAGATTGAAGATCGCTCGGGAGGGATCAGGAACCTGCGAGGCCATGCTCTCGATTCTCTCGGCGAGCTTCTCCTCGGACTCCTCGCGGTGCGTGTTCCAGGGGGTGGGGTTGGACCAGCCGGTGGAGATCATCGAGAAGCCGTCGACGTCCACCACCCGTCCCTCGCCGAGTTCGACGAGCTCGGCGCGCCGGATGACCTCGTCCACCTCCATCTCGTCGTCATTGCCTGGAGACACGAAGCATCGGACGCCGGAGCCGCGGAGCTTCTCGGCCGCCATGCCCATCCAGCGCTCGACCCCTTCGAGCATCACCTCCTGGAAACATGCGGCCCGTTTGCCTGCATCCCCGTCCAGCTCATGCAGGCGGCCGGGGCTCATGCGCAGCGGGTAGTAGCCCTTGCGCCGAATGTTGGCCTCGACCTCGCTTACCTGTTCGGCCCCGACGGTCTGGTGCTCACCGCCGAGGGTGACGGTGAAGTGACCGTTCTCGGAGACGATCGGCACGATCGCCTTGCCGGTCATGTCTCCGCCGCAGATGAGCACCTCGGCGTCATAGAACCGGGCCGCGTTCAGGAACTTCTTCCAGCACACCTCGGAGCCGTGTAGGTCGGTGGCGAAAAAGATCTTCGGCATTCTCTACCCCTATCTCTCGACCAGCACTTTGCGGATCTCGCGTTCGAAGCCGGTCACGTGCCGGCGCATGATGTCGTCGGCGCGGTCTCCGTCGCCAGCGAGGATCGCCTGCAGCAGCTCGGCGTGTTCGTCGACCGCCTCGCGAAGTCCGACCTCGCGGTCGAGCACGAGATACCACAGGCGAAGGCTGAGGTTGAAGTACCGCTCGAGGGTCGACTCCAGGAAGGGGTTGTGCGCGGAGCGGTAGATCAACCGATGGATCTGCTGGTCGAGCTGCATCAGGTCCCTCTGGTCGGTGACGTAGCCGTGCAGAAGCAGGTCGAGCAGCTCCTGGAGCGCCTCGCGATCCGCGGTCGTCAGCTTCTCCGCCGCGAGCCTTGCCGCGTGCGCCTCGAGCACGACGCGCACCTCGGTGATCCGGGCGAGGTCGGTGATGTTGACATCGGTGACGAAGGTGCCGCGGTGGGGGATGGAGCGGACCAGGTTCTCCCGGGCGAGTCGCTGCAGGGCCTCCCGGATCGGTGTCCGGCCGATCTGGAGCTCGTCACGGAGGCGGGCTTCGTTGACCACCGATCCGGGCGGCATCTCCAGGCTCACGATCCGCTCGAGGATGCGCGCGTAAGCTTCCTCGCTCTGCGACCGAACCCCGATAGGTTCAGCGACCGCCATTGCCCCATCCCTTCAACTCGGCGATATGCGACCGATATACCGGCGCGAACGTAGCACCCTACCGGGGCTACGTCAATTGGAGGCTTCGGTCATCCAGCGGTCGACGCGGTCCGACCGAAGCACGCCGAGCGCCCGCTCCCACCGGCCGGTGTAGTAGGCGCGGAAGTCGAAGTCGACGGTTGAGATCCGGGCCTGGATGGCGCCCCACAGCGTCCATCCGACGTCCGACATGAGGGCGAACAGGTTCATCCGGGCCAGCTGCCGCGGGTCGCGGTTGCCGAAATACGCCTCGCACAGGGTGGCCCTCATCTCCTGGTCGAACTCCGCCTCCTGGGCGGTGTTGCCGAGATCGAAGCACGGGTCGTTGTTGCCGCTCAGCTCGTAGTCGACGATGCGCAAGGCGGCGCCGTCGTCGATGAAGTTCTCGCACAGCAGGTCGTTGTGGCACGGCACCTCGACCAGCCCGGCAACGCCCACCGCCCGCTCGATCTGTCCGACGTTGGGCAGCCAGTCGCGGTAGCCGTCCGGAATCGGCACTCCGTTCTCGTCGACGATGCGCAGGTATTGATCGATCAGCCGAAACATGTTGAAGTCGTGCAGGAATCGCGGCGCCGCGTGCAGGCGGTGAAACGACTGCGCCATGCGCGCCATCATCCGCGGCGACTGCAGGGTCTTCGCCGACATCGTCGGACCGGGTATGAACTCGAGCACCATGACGTCGACCCCAGGCACGTGCTCGAGGACCCTCGGGCCGATGCCGGTGGAGGCGGCGGCTATGGTGTTGAACACCTCGTTTTCCCGATCGATGGACAGCAGCTCGGTCGACTTGCCGGGCAGCCGCATCACGTATTTCGTACCCTCGAGCTCGACCAGGTAGTTCTCGTTGGTGAGGCCACCGGAGAGCGGGGAGATGCTGAGGGGGCGGCCCCGCCAGAGCGAGACGCGGGCCGCGGCTTCTTCAGCCCGCAATCGTGCGCCCTGCGCGCGCCCGGCGCGCCTTCAATCGGGCGCCCTTCGCGCGGCCGGCGAGCTCGCGTGCTGCTGGAGGACATCTCTGGCAAGTACTGCATCCCGCGTCACCGTGGCCGGGACCATCTGACCGAAAACCTCGACCTCGACCTGGGCGCCGGGCCCGATCTCCAGCGGCAGGTAGGAGTAGGCGAGGTTTTTCCGCACCGTGAACCCGTAGCTGCAGCTCCGCAGCCGGCCGGCCACGCGTCCACCGCTGTGCACTGCCTCACCGCCATAAATCGGCACGTACTCCTCGCCGCCGACCGTCAGCGTGCGCAGCCGCCGCGTGAGGTTCGACTTCGCTCTCTGGAGGGCCTCATGCCCGTTGAAATCGCCTTTGTCAAGCCGCACGCAGAAACCAAGCCCGGCCTCGAACGGGTTGTCGAGCAAGCCCATGTCGGTCCCGTAGTAGCGGTAACCCTTCTCCATGCGCAGCGAATCGAGGACGCGATAGCCGCCCGGCCTGATGTCCACATCGCGTCCGGCGGCCAGCAGGCGATCCCAGACCTGGCCGGCCCATCTGGGCTCGGTGTAGAGCTCCCATCCGAGCTCGCCGATGTAGGTCACCCGCTGCGCCAGGACCGGAAAGCCGCCGATGTGGATGTCGCGGGCGTGCATGAAGGGGAACGCCTCCTCGGAGATGTCGTCCCGCGTGACGCGTCCGAGCACCTCGCGCGCCTGCGGTCCCCAGATGCCCAGCACCGAGACCTCGTCTGACGACTCGCGAAGCTCGACGTCGTGATCGGGGTCACGCAGTTGCATCTGGAGCCAACCCAGGTCGCTGTTCACGTAACCGGCGCCGGTGACGAGCCGGAAATGATCGCCTGACAATCTCGTGATCGTCACGTCGGCGGCGATGCCGCCATCCTTCTCGAGCAGCTGCGTGTAGACGACGCTGCCGGAAGGGCGGTCGATCAGGTTGCCGGCGACCCGCTCCAGCAGCCGCAGCGCACCTGGGCCCGTGATCTCGATCTTGCCGAACGAGCTCATGTCGATGATCCCGGCCCGCTCGCGAAACGCGCGGTGCTCCTCGGCGAGCGCGTTGAAGTAAGGCGGCCGCGTGAAGCCGAATGCGCGCTGGTCGGCGCCGGCGCGCCGCCAGGGACGGCCGGGCCCGAAGTAGTCCGGTCGCTCCCACCCGTGTTTGACACCGAACACCGCGCCCATGTCCTGCAGGCGCGTGTGCAGGGCGCTCGTGCGGCGCGGTCGTCCCCACTCGTCGGAGTCGTACGGATAGCGCAGGTGGTAGTAGTACTTGTACGCCTCGCGTGCGAGCTCGCTCGCATAGACGTGGTCGCGATGCACAGGTCCGAAGCGCCAGGGGCGGTACGGATAAAGGTCGAGCTCGGTCTCGCCACCGATGATGAGCTCGCTCAGCGAGCGGCCGATCCCGCCGGCCCCGCCGAACCCGTTGAGCGAGAGGCCCGCGGCCATGTACAGCCCGCGCACGCCCGGCACCGGACCCACCAGCGGGCCCGCGTCCGGCGTCATCGCGTCGGGGTGGCAGACAAGCTTGACGATCCCCGCCTCGTGGACGAACGGAAATCGCCTGGCCGCCCCGGCGAGCAGGGGCTCGAAGCGAACTTGATCCGGCGGCAGCGAGGCGCCGGCGTGATCCCAGGGCACGCCGTCGATCCACCTCGCGACCGGGTTGGCCTCGTAGCCGCCGAGCACCATGCCGCCGGATTCCGGCTTGCCGTATATGAGATTGTCCGGATCGCGGAAACACGGCATATCGTGCGCAATCTCGTGGCCGGGCACCGCGAGCAGCGCCGCGTGCTGGTGGTCGACGGGGGTCGAGACGATGTATGCGCCTGCCATGGCTGCGATCTGCGGTCCCCAGATGCCGCCGGCGACGACCACCACCTCGGTCTCAATTCCACCGTGATCCGTGTTGACAGTCCTCACGGCACCCGTGTCGGAAAGCTCGATGCCGGTAGCCCGCCGGTGCGTGAGGACGCGGGCGCCCAGCTTGCGCGCGGCGGCGGCGAGGGCATGCGTCGCGGTGTGCGGATCCAGGTGTCCGTCTCCCGGCATCCAGACGGCTCCGTAGAGCGCGTCGGTGCTGATCACGGGCATCAGGCGCGCGTCCTTGCTCGATGCGAAGCGCAGGCTGCCGACGGTTTCGAAGACGCCCAGCTGCTGGTAGAGCTCGATGCTGTACCGGCGGAACCGCATCATCGTCGGTGAAGGATTGAACTGGGTCACAAGGCCTGCGGCATGACATGTCGAGCCGCTCGTCAGCTCATCTTTCTCCAGCAGCACCACGTCTTGCCATCCCGCCTTCGCGAGGTGATAGATGACGCTGGCGCCGGTGATGCCACCACCGATCACGACCGCGCGCGCGCGATCCATTTATTCGCTGAACCTTACTCGGGCAGAGGCTGCTGTTTTGTCTCCGGGAGCAGGAAGAGCAGCAGGGCCCCGGCAACCGCGGCGACGCCGCCGAGCTCGATCGCACCGCCCAGCCCGGCGGAACCTGCGAGATAGCCGACCGCCTGCAGGCCGGCGATGCTGCCGGCCGCCCCCGCGAGGGCGATCGCAGCTTCTGCCGTCGCCCGGGCGCGAGTTGGAAAGAGCTCTCCCGACCAGGCGCCGAAGACAGGCGTGGCGGCGCTGGCGAAGCCGCTCCACAGCACGTTGCCGACGAAGAAGCCGACCGCGGCGGTGGCGAAGCTCATGCTGGTCGCGGCGGCCGTGGCGACGGTGAGCGCGATCGCGGGACCTCTGCGACCGTAACGGTCGGTCAGGTATCCGCCGGCCAGGTATGACGCCGCGCCGACGATTCCCGAAACCACGATCAGGATGCTGATCTCGGTCGCGGACCATCGAAGGACAGCGCTCGCATAGACCGTGTAGAGCAGGCCCGCCGGCTCGAGCAGGACCGCGAGCAGCGCGAACATCGCGGCCAGGATGAGGATCCGGCGGCGCCACGGCGACTGCATCAGCAGCCGCAGCGCGGAGCCGGTCACACGCACGCCCTGCCAGGTCTTGCCCTCTGGCAAGAGCCACCAGATCAGCGGCGAGAGCGGCAGTCCGATCCCGCAAGCGAGGAACAGCCATCGCCAGTGCGGGGCGATGATGGGATATGCGATCACCGTGATGCCTGTGCCCAGCCCCGAGAGCAGGGCCAGGATGCTCACAGCCTGGCCGCGTCGGGCCGACGGCGCCTCCTCCACGATGAGCGCCGTCGCCACGCCCACAACGAGAACCTCGAAGCACACGGCGAAGAGCTTCAAGAACGCCATGTCGGCCAGCGAGGGCACAAATGCGCTGCCGAAGTTGACCAGCGAAAACCCCGCCACACCGATGGCGATCAGCCGGCGACGGCCGAAACGGTCGGCCAGCGTCGCCAGGGGGAGGGCGCCCAGCGTGCCCAACGCCAACACCGAGCCAAGTCCCGACAGCGCCGTCGTGCCGGCGTGGAAATCGCGGGCGATCGCAGGCAGCGCCAGGATCAGGATCGAGCCTTCGAAACCCGACAGGACGACGGCAAGCCCAGCCCAGATGAGGGTGACGCGCTGCCGCCGCTCGAGCTGAATCACGCAGCGTATAGTCGCCTAGCCCATGGCAGGCGTGGTCAGCGTGCAGAACTTGCGCAAGCGCTACCGGCGTCGTGATCCGTGGGCTGTCGACGGCGTCACGTTCGACCTGCAGGCCGGCCAGGCTTTCGGGCTTCTGGGGCCCAACGGCGCCGGCAAGACGAGCGTGGTGAAGATGATCGCGGGCCTGCTGAGGCCGGATACCGGGACCGTCTCCCTGTTCGGATCGGACCCGGGCAACGCGGTGGCGCGTAAGGACCTGGGCTTCTCACCCGAGGACCCTGACTTCCCGAAGTTCCTGCGCGCGTCCGAGGTGCTCGACTACTTCGCGAGCCTGCTCGGCCTGGACCAGGCAGAGCGCAGGCGCCGAATTCCGGAAACGCTGGCGTTCGCCGGCCTGGAGGGGGAGCGGCGGCAGATCCGCCAGTACTCCAAAGGGATGAAGCAGCGGCTCGGCATCGCGCAGGCGATCCTCGGCAGGCCCAAGCTCCTGATCCTCGATGAGCCGACCGCCGACCTCGACCCGATGGGCAGGCGCGATGTGCGCGCGCTGATCGAGCGGCTCAAAGCCAGCGGCGTTGCGATCCTCCTCAACAGCCATCTCCTCAGCGAGGTGGAGCTCGTCTGCGACACGGTGGCGATCCTTGCCAGGGGCCGCGTGCTCAAAGAGGGAGCGATGGCCGAGGTGGTCCCCGAAGGCAGCAATCTCGAAGACGTCTTCGTCCGGCTCGTGGAGGCGAATCAACCACAGCGCGACCACCTGCCCTCCTTCATCAGCGACACCACGCCATGAACGGATCGGGTGCAGTCGCGCGCTACACGCTGCTCGAGCTGTCGCGACGCCGAATCCTGCTCGTCTTTTTCATCATCGGCGCGATCGGCATCATCGCTCTTGGCGGCGGGCTGAAGGTGCTGTACCAGGTCGCGGCATCGAATCCGCAGAGCTTTGCCAGCGGTAGCGTCGACGCCGCCACCTTCAACCACTTTCTGGAGCTTCTCTTCGTCTCCTATGTGTTCCAGGCGCTGGCGATCTTTGCGCTCCTGATCGCGTATGCGATCGGCATGACGGCGATCTACCACGACCTCGATTCAGGCTCGGCGGTGAGCATCTTCTCCAAGCCGATATCCCGTCTCGCCTTTGCGGCCGGCAAGATCCTGGCCGCGATCGTCGGCCTGATCGTGATCGTGGGCCTTCTCGCCCTCGAGGCACGCGCTGTCATGTTTCTGTTCGGAGGTGGGCTGGAGAACGCGCTGACCGGTCAGCTGCTCGCGGTCGTTGCGAACGCGATCGTGGTCATGCTGATCGTGCTTTCGGTGAGCACCTGGATCAACAACATCCTCGCGGCGGTGGTCACTTTCATCTACTACAACGTGGTCACCGGCATCATCGCGACCGTGCACATGCTGGCCGATGGCGGTTTGATCGGCAACGCGGCGGTCAGGAATGTCTTCGACGTTCTGTACTGGCTGGTCCCGCACCAACTCGTGAGCAGCGCGATACGCGATCTCGCGAAGGCTCAGATCGAGATCGCCGGGGGCGCGACCAGCAACCAGGCCCTGGCCAGCGTGCCGGCTCCCTCCGGCGCCGGCGACATCGCATGGTGGGGCTTCACGGTTCTGGCGTTCGCGGGGCTTGTTTATTACGCCGTGCGGCGCCGCCAGGTCTAAACGAGCCGCCACCTTCGCAGCAGGTAGGGCCCCGGGCCCAAAAACCCGCACGTGGCCGCGATGTGCGCGAGGGAGACGCCCAGGAGCGACGGCGGGCCCGGGAGCAGCCAGTACGCGAGCCCGAGCGGGATGCCGACCAGCCCGGTGGCGAAGGTGTCGGCCCAGGTCCAGCGCCCGAGCCGGTGATAGAGCACGTAGGCGCTGGTCGCGATCAAGAACCCGATCGGGCCTCCCCACGCGACGCTCAAAGCCCCTTGGACAAGGCCCCGAAAGAAGGCTTCCTCGATCGGCCCGTTGACCGCGTAGAACGCGGCCTGGAACCAGGCGTCGTCAGCTCCCGCCGGCACGCTCAGCGCGCCGCGCCGGCGCGTCAGCCACAGCTGGACGGCGACGGCGGCGGCAAACATCAGCGGCACGGCCGCCGCCGCGAATGACACCTGCGCGGTCAGGTTGCCCAGCCCCACGCCGAGCCAGCGACCCCGCCCGCTGAGCACATACGCGATCACGAAAGCGGCTGTGAATGGCAGGAGCCTGATGACGAGATCGGGCCGCATCCATGCCCAGCTGTCTGGAATACGCGTCAGCAGCAGCTGCGTTGGAGTCTTTGGCGTGGCCATGGCTGAGCGCATCAAATTCGAGGTCTTTTTCGACTACCAGTGTCCGTTCGTCTACCGAGCGGCCGGCCTGCTCGAAGCCATACGGCGATCGGGTGATCGGGACTTCGACATTCGCTGGCGGTATTTCTCGCTCACGCAGGTGAACTCCAAGGATGACGGCTGGACCGTATGGGATGCGCCTGCCTCCGAGAAGGTGAGAGGGCGTCTCGCTTTTCAGGCCGCCGAAGCCGCGCGCCGGCAGGGTCGCTTCGACGAGCTTCACCGCGCGCTCCTGCTGGCAAGACACCGGGACCGGCTGGACCTCGACGACCCGGAGGTGGTGGACCGCACCGCCGCCGGCTCCGGGTTCGACCTCGACCGATTCCACACCGATCTTGCCGACCCGTCGATCTTGCAATCGCTCGCCCACGATCACCGACTGGGGGTGGCCGAGCATGGCGTTTTTGGGACCCCGACCCTTGTGTTCGCCGGCGGGGCGGCGGCCTACGTGCGCCTGGCGGAGCCGGTCGATGGAGCTGCTGCGGTTAGCCTTTTCGACCGCCTGATCTCGGTCGCGGCGGCGGAACCGAACATCCTGGAGATCAAACGCCCATCCCGTCCTTCACAGTCCTAAACCCGCTCCGGGTGCTTTCAGGTCATCCGGAGTTTTCAGTACAACGGAGTACTGAATAGATGCCGGAAGCCGAGAATTACGCGCTTCCTGAGGCCACGAATGACACCTGGCGGGCGTGGCTGATGACAGGTGCCCGCCGGGCTCCCGTCGATCCCCGCCGGATGCGCGGTGCAAACAAAGGGCTCAAGAAGATCTTGATCGAAGGCATGACCCCAGCCGACGACCAACCGCACCGGTGGAAAGACTTTTCGGGCGCGATGGTCCGGCATGCGGTTGACGAGGCTATGCGCACGCTGCCGGCTGAGGACAAGCATGTCGTCAAGCTTGCTTACTTCGGCGGCTACTCCAACCGCGAGATCGCGCGCCACGTCGGCCTGACCGAGGTGACTGTGCAGCGAAGACTCCGCCGGGCACTGGGCGCGATCAGCGAGTTCATACAGCACGGCCACGCGCTTCGAAGGCGGGCGCTCTACGCGCTCACGGTCTGGCTCTCTGGCCGCTGGCTGAGCGACAGCCTTCAGCACATCGCCCAGACCGCGACGGTGGCCGCGGCCGCGGCCATCATCGTCTCGCAGCCTGCGCCCCAGCCGGTCGCCGTCCAGCGCGACGGCCAGCCGTCGCAATCAACGTCGAACTCCCCCGCCACGCTGTCGGCCCCGATGCCTTCGCCGACCGCTCAGTCCGTGGTTCCGGCCGCCAAGGAAGTCGTGCTGCCGGCGATTCAGCCGCCGGCCCTGAGCTTGCCGGTGCAGGCGCCGCCGCTGCCGGTCAAGGTCGAGCCGCCGCCGCTGCCGATCAAGGTCGAGCCGCCGCCCTAGCCGGCGTTGCGCGCGTAGATCACGACGCCGCCTAAGGTCGCCACCCGATGGTATTGCGTCGCCACCAAGCTTGCCAGCACAGGGTAGTCGCTCATGGGGTACTTCGAGAAGTCGCTCCAGTCCGCGGTGGCCGTGTCGACGATGAGGGCGGGCGGGTTGGCGGCGAGGTCGGACCGGAGGAGAGGCCACACGTCGGGCGAGGTGTCCCAGTTGTTCGGCGGGATATCGGATCCACGCGCGAAGCCGCGGAGGAAGCCTGGAAACCGGCCGGCCATGACACGGTCGGACTCGACATAGAGCGCAGGCCAGTCACCCCAGACGAAGACGCGGTCTGACCCCGACGTGTGCTCCGCGATGTAGGCGGCAACTGTTGCGTGCTGAGGCGGCGACGCGAAGTCGTACGTCAGCGGATCGACAGTGATATCGAACGCCCACCAGGCCAGCGTCGGGATCGCGATCCCGGCGACCGCGGCCGCCGTCACGACCTTCCTCAGTCGGAAGCGGTCGAACGCAAGCGCGGCGAGCACCGCCAGCGGCCCCATCGCCTGGATGAAGTAATGCCACGAGAGGTGACCGCCGGCGAGCGAGCCCGTCATCGCGACCACGAGCCATACGACCACGAGCCGGACCTGCACGGCAAGGCCACGCCAGCGCGCGGCGAGGGCTATGGCCGCGATCCAGAAGACAGCCATGTCGAGGAGGAACGGCACGATGCTGTCCTTCGCACGCAGCCAGACGTAGGCAGGCGTCCAGCTGGTCGATGCGTAACCGACCAGCGTCCCGACCGTCCAGCGCCAGAAACCGGTCACTGACCCCGAGAGGCTGATCAGCGCGGCGCCGGCGATCAGGGCGATCACGAGACCCGCGGCGAGATGCGTGATGGCACGCCACCGCTGCGGCTCGGATTCCAGCCAGAACACGCCCACCGCGACGAGCAGCACGTTGATCGCCGCCGACTGGCGAAAAGCCCCGGCGGCGACCAGCAGGACCCCGGACCAGAACCACCGTCGCCGCAGCATGAGGAGGACCGAACCGGTCAGCGGCAGCATCATGAAGATCTCGGTGTTCGAGGCGAGGAGCCGCGGGTTGCCCGCCGCGGTGAGGACGCCGTAGAACAAAGCGGCCAGGAGCCCCGCCCGGCGGCCCGCGAGGTCGCGGGCGATCACAAACATCAGCACACAGGTGGCGGCCATGGCGAGGAAGCCGATGGTGTGGATCGCGGCCATCTGGTAGGCGCCGAAGCCGCGGAACGTGGCGGCGTAAACCCAGAACACGCCCGGCGGCTTGTTGTCGACGCCGCCTGACCCGTAAAGAGCGCCGCCCATATTCATGAGGACGGCGATCGAACCGTAGATGGCCTCGTCTCCGTCCAGGAGGCGGTGAAGAAATTCAGGAAGGTGAACGGCGAAAATAGAGATTCCGATCAGGGCAGGCCAGGCCGCCGTCCGCCAGGAAATCGTCAGACCGTGGCCGGCCATGCGTTGGGAATATAAGAGACGCGTAACTGGGTTGCGGTAGGCTCAGATCCGGGGGGAGGCATTGATTAGTCGCTTGAACGTGGCCGCCGATCGGCGAGGCTGGCACGTGCTGGCCCTGGCTGCCGTGGCGTTCGCCTTTCTGCTGGACGTGCTCATCCGCCACGACCCTATCAGCGTCGACTTCCACACCTACCTGGCCGCCGGCAAAGTCGGGTTGGACCACGGGTGGTCGAGCGTCTACAACCAGTGGCTGGTCGCAGTCGCGCAGAAGGAGCTGTCGCCGGGGCAGATTGCCCAGCCATTTCTGAGCCCGCCGACGGTGGCGTTCGTGACAGCGCCCCTGGTCACGCTTCCATATGGGCTGGCGTACGTGGTGTGGGCGGTGTTCATCCTGGCCATGTTCGCGGTGGCGTTGGCGTGGGCGGGCGTCAGCACGGGCTGGGGCCGCTGGATCGCAGTCGTCGGCGCCCTCGCTCCGTGGTGGGTCATGCACGCCGTCAACGTCGGCCAGGTCGTCCCGCTGGTGGCTGCAGGGACCGTGGTCGCATGGCGGTTGACACGCGAACGTCGTGACGTGCTGGCCGGGATCGCGCTCGTCACGTTGGTCCTCAAACCCAACACAGCGATCCTCGTGCCCCTCGCGCTCTTGTTTGCGTGGCGTTATCGCGCGTTTGCAGCATGGGTCGGGGCATCGGCCGCGGTCCTCATCGTGGTCCTGCTGACGGTCGGCCCCGATGGCATGTGGGCCTACGTGACGCAGCTGCGCGGGCCGCTGCCGAAGGGCGCCGACGATCTCACCCTGCACGGCGCGCTGTCGTTGACGGGGGTATTCGCCACCGCCCTGCGGGTGCTCATCATCGGTGCGGTCCTTGCCGCCTCATACAAGCTCCGGCACTCACCAGGGCTGGTGATTCCGCTCGCGATCGTCGGTTCGCTGGTGGTCTCGCCGTACCTGCACGGCTCGGATCTGGTCCTGCTTGCGGCCGCTGGATGGATGGTCTGGGAGGAGCGGCCTGCGCTCGCCTGGCGCGCGCCACTGGCGCTGGGTTGGTTCCTCGCGAGCCCTTACCTCTACCTCAAGGGAGCCAGCCTTCACCTGAATCGATGGCCTTGGCTCGAGATCGCGCTCCTGCTGGCGCTGGTGATCGCGGCATGGTGGCCGTTAACAACCTGGGATGACTCCAGGAGACAAGCCCCGGCATAATCAGGTCGCCCGCGCCACTCCGGGAGACCCAGAACGCTCGATACCCAGGAATTCGCACTAGATCAGATAGCCGGACCCCTCCGCGTGCTGGCCGGACCGGGCACGGGCAAAACGCACGCGCTCGTCGACCTGTACGAGCAGGCGGTGCGCTCGGGCGTGGCCGCTCGCGATCAGATCCTGGTCCTCACTTTCTCCACGAGCGCGGCCGGGGAGATCGCGCGCCGGATCGACGAACGTCTGCAAGACGACTACGGCGAGGCGTGGATCTCCACGTTCCACAGCTTCTGCGCCCGAGTCCTGCGCGACAACGCGCCCGATCGCGAGCGGCTGCTGGTCAACGGGATTCAGGAGTGGATCGTGATGCGCAAGGTCCTGGCGGACCTCGATCCGGCCGCACTTGGCCCGCTCGACGGCGTTCGCAGGTCCGACGCTTTTGGCCACGACCTGCTTGCCTTCGTCGCCTTGATGAAGCAAAACCTTGTCCACCCCGCGGCGCTCCAGCTAGCGGCCGAGGCAAGCGCCGGCGAGCGGCTGCGGGTGCTGGCCGTGGTCTACCAGGCGTACCAGCAGCGCATGCGCGAGGTCCGGCTCGTTGACTTCCGCGACCTCATCTCGGGCACCATCGAGCTGCTGCAGTCGTCGCCCGCGCTGTGCGAGCGGCTGCGCTCCAGGTTCCGGCTCGTGCTCGTGGACGAGTTTCAGGATGTCGACCCGGCGCAGTTTGAGCTGCTGCGGCTGATCGCTCCGCCCGAATCTCGCCCCCGGCTCGTCGTGGTGGGTGACCCGGACCAATCGATTTACGGCTTCCGCGGGACCGTCCCGCGACTGCTCAGCCACGACTTTGAGGCCACCTATGGTGCCTCGACCCGCCACCTCGCGGCGTGCCGCCGCTGCTCCCAGGAGGTGCTGGACGCGGGCGAGCGTTTGCTGGCCGCGACGCAGCCCGGCCGCTCACCGCGAGGCCTGCATGCCGAGGGATCACACCGGCGGCCCGCGGTGGTGGTGGCGCGCGAGGGCGATCCGGTCGACGAGGCGTTCTTCGCCGCTCGCGAGATCAAACGCCTGCGCTCGGAGTGGCCGGACCTGCGTCTTCGTGACTTTGCGATCGTGCTCCGGAGCACGACGGCGCTGGGCGGCCCGTTCGAGGAAGCGCTGAGGGCGCTCGGCCTGCCCTACGAGGTCCGAGGTTGGGGCGCGACCGCGCGCAACGAGGTGGTTAGGTTCTTGATCGGCTATCTCGAATCGCTCCGCCGGCCGGACGACCCGGACGCATTCGAGAGTGCTTTGTCCTCGAGCCTCGGCGGCGTCGGCGCTCGCACGGTGAGCCGGCTTCGCGCGCACGCGCTGGAACGGGGCCGGCCGCTCAAGAAAGTGGTCGATCGCGTGATGTACGCGCTCGCGGCACGAGATTCGCAGCGATACCCCTTGCCGTGGGGTGAACCGGCTCCGGCTCCGGCCGAGGCGCGTCCAGAGCCCGATTTCATGCCCTTCCTGAGCGAGGAAGAGATCGACGGACTCTACAGGGCGATGCAGGCGCGCGATCGGCTCCTGGGTCTGGCGCGCAGGCTGCCGCTCGCCGGCCTCGCCTATTCCGTGCTCATGCAAGACGGCGCGATGCGCCGCCTGCTCGACCTTGAGCTTCCCGCCGGCCAGCGGGCGGAGGCGATCGCCGACCTGCGCGCGGCGATCGAAGGCCTCGAGTCGATCGAGGTCGTGCATGAGCGACTGCATGGATCAAAGCCACTGCTCGCGGACATCAGCGGCTCGCTGGAAAGCCTTCTGGTGTCTGCGGCTGACGACACGGAAGCAGCCTCGGGGCACCGCGACGCGGTCCAGGTCATGACCGTCCACCAGGCCAAGGGCCTGGAGTTCGAGGTCGTTTTCTGCTCCGGATTCGCGCACGGCCTCTTCCCGCTCGAGGCGAGACCGCACCCCCTGCTCGACGTCGAAGACCGTGCGTGGCTCGAGCGCTTCAAGGTCGGATTCATGCCGTCGTGGCCGTCCGACCCCGATGGCCATCTCGCCGAGGAGGCCCGTCTCGCGTTCGTGGCCATGACGCGCGCTCGACGACGCCTGTACGTGACCTACGCTGATGCTTACCTGCGCCAGGCGGGACGCTCCGTCTTTCTGGACCTCGCCCAGCCGGACGCCGAGGTGCGCGAGCTGACCAGGGCCTCCTCTCGGTTGGAGCCGGCCGACGTCCTGCTGACGCGAGAGGCCGAGGTGTTGCTCGCATCGCATCCGACTGCGCTCAATCAAGCCACGCTCGCTCGCGCCGGCACCCTGGGCCTCGACGTCGCCTTCCTCACCGATGCCGATGCAGGTGAGCCTTTCGAGCCGTACGGGGTTGGACGCAACCCCGAAACCGTGGAGATCGACCACTTCAGCCCGACCACGCTCAACAACTACCTGAAATGCCCGCGGCTCTACTGGTACAACCACCACCCAGGGTTGGTCGAGGAGCCGCGCTCGGTGGCCATGGAGCGCGGCGGCTTTCTGCACGAGGTGCTGCAGGACTTCCACGAGCAGGAGGAGGAATGGCGCCCGCTCGAAGCGGAACAGCAGCGGCAGTGGCTTGAAGCAGCCCTGCAGCGACACCTCGACGGATACCTCTCGCGCATGGAGGGCGTGCTTGACCGCAAGCGCGAGGAAAGGCAGGTCCGCTCGCTCCTCGGCAACTACAGCCGGTCGATCACCGGAATGCAGTTCATCCGCCGCCTGCGCACGCTTGCGGTTGAGAAGCGCTTCCGTCTGCAGATCGATGGCGCGGCCGTGGTCGGCAAGATCGACCGCGTCAACGATGTCGGCGACGGCGAGGTCGAGGTGGTCGACTACAAGACCGGATCCGGCAAGCCGATGCGCTTCGCGTATGACATGTACTTCGGGGCCGAGCTGCATGACGTGCAGCTGGCGCTCTACTACCTCGCGTGCAAGGAGGGCGTCGACGAGGAGGGCAAACCGCTTGGCTTTCAGCCGCGATTCCTCTCCCTGTGGTACCCGAAGGACTGGGTCTGGGGCGGCATGCGGCAGGACATCTTCAGCATCGGCCGGCCCGCGGGGCTCAAGGAATATCGCGAGAAGCCTCTCACGGCCGAGGACCTCGAGCGCAGCCGCGCCGTGGTCGTGACCGCGATCGAGCGCATCAAGGCGGGCCATTTCGAGCCTGCACCGCGCGAGCTCCCGGGCACCTGTGTGACCCGCTTTGGCACCTGCCCGCACTCGGCGGTGTGCCCGTATGGTGGGGCCCCACCCGAATGAGCGCGACGCGAGTGGGCGGACCGGTCTTGAGCAGGGAGCAAGCCGCCGCCGCGCACGCCGGGCCTCAGGGAGCGTTCCTCATCGCGGCCGGGCCGGGAACCGGCAAGACGTTCACCGCCACCGAGCGGTTCTGCTGGCTCGTCGAGCAGGGGGTCGCTCCGGACCAGATCCTGACCGTCACCTTCAGCGACCGCGCCGCCGAAGAGTTGAGGGTCCGCATCACCAGGGAGCTGTCAGCGCGGCGGCCGGATCTGATTCCCGGGCGCGCGCAGGGCACCCATGCGAGAGAGGCCCTCGACGGAGCGTGGATCGGCACCTTCCACAGCGTGTGCGCCCGCTTGCTGGACGAGTTCGCGTACCTGGTTGGCGCGCCGCGCGAGCTGCGGGTCCTCGACGAGACCGGGCAGCGGCTGTTCGAGCAGGAGCTGATGGCGAGGCTGCGCAGCGGCGCCGCCGCCCCATTCGACCCAGACTCGTTCAGCGCCCTGACTGTCGAAGACCTCGACGACCTGCTGCGCTCGGGCCTGCGGTTCCTGCTCAAGCTGAAGGGCCGCGGCATCAACCCCGATCGATTCCGCCATCGCGCGCTCGACCTGCACGCCCAGCACTGGAGCGGCCGTCCCGCTCCCAACGGCTCGGGCGGACCGGACCCAGCTCGTGCTGAGCTTGAAGCCATCGACGTCCTGTTCACCATCTACCGTTCCTACGAGGACGCCCTGCATGCGCAGGGATTGCGGGACTTCGATGATCTGCTGCTCGAGGTGATCGATGCTCTCGAGCGTGTGCCCGAGTTCCGACACCGCTGTCGTGAGCGCTTTCGCTATCTGATCGTGGACGAGTTCCAGGACACCAACCGCATCCAGCTCGATTTCATCCGGCTGGCGGCGGCCGACGGATTCGGAAACGTGACCGTGGTCGGCGACGCCAAACAGTCGATCTACGGCTGGCGCGACGCGGAGATCGACAACATCCGCACGCGTTTTCCGGGCCGGCGGCTGCCCCTGACACACAACCGCCGCTCCTACCAGGGCATCCTCGACTGCGCGACCGACTTCATCCACCGCGACCCGGACTTCGGAGCCGAGCCCGACCTGGTGGCCACCCGAGGGGCCGGAGGACCGGGAAGGGCTGTCAGCGTGCTGATGGCCCCCGACTCGCGGACGGAGGCCCGCTCCGTCGCGGAAACGATCCGGCGCCTGCACGTGAGCGGGCGCGTGTTTCGCGAGATCGCCGTCCTCTCGCATTCGGTCCGCATGCTCCCACGCGAGTTCGAGGACGAGCTGCGCCGGCAGGGCATCCCATACGTCACCAGCGGAGGCTCAGGCTTCTTCGATCGCCAGGAGATAAAGGACGTGCTGGGGCTGCTCCGGCTCACCGAGAACCCGATGGACGATGGGGCCCTGGTCCGCATCCTGCAGGGTCCGATCGTGAGGCTTTCCGACCGTGGCATGTACCGGCTTGCGTCAAGACGCTTCGAGAGATCGGGAATGCGGCTGCGCGACTGCTTCGACGAGTCGATGCGCGAAGGATTCCCGGAGATGGAACCGAAGGTCGCGGAGCAGGCGTCGCGCCTGGTCGAGCTCACCGACCGCATCGGCCGGCTGCGCGACGCGCTGACAGTCGCGGACATCCTCAACCGCCTGCTCGAGGAAAGCGGGTACCTGCGCTGGGCCGAGCTGCGCGCGCAGCGCGACGGCAGCCCGCGCGCTCTGCTCAACCTTCGCAAGGTGTTCCAGCTGGCGGGGCGCTTCGAGCGCGACCTCGCGCTCGCCGGTATCGGCGACTTCGTGCGCCACCTGGACCAGGTCATCGACGCCGAGCTGCCGGTCGGCGAGGCAGCCGAAGAGGCCGCGGGCGCGGAGGCGGTGTCGCTGCTCACGATCCACGCCGCCAAAGGGCTCGAGTTTCCGATCGTGTTCCTCGTCAACCTGCGCCCGCCGCGGCCGCGCGACACTGAGCGGCTGTTCTTCGATCCCGACAACATGGGTTTTGTGATGAAGAACTGGCGCGCCGAGAAGCATCCTCACTACGTCGACACCTCGCCAGGCGCGCCCGCGGTGGCGCTGGCCATCGGTGAGCGCAGGCGGATCGTCTACGTCGGCCTCACGCGCGCGAAGGACTCGCTTTTCGTGACGGCCACCAGGGAGGAGCCTTCCGCGCACGAGGTGGGCGCCAATGGGCTCGAGGAACATGACCACTTCGCCGAGATCCTCAGCTGGGCGCTCGCGCATCCCGAATCCGCGGCCGTGGTCGAGGCGGAGCAGCTCGAGCTGCCGGTCCCGCGGGTGGCCAACGGCCAGGTCCCGGATGACCGATCCGTGGCGGCCGCGGTGCTGGATCGGCTGGAGATGATTCAGCCGGCCACCTCCGCGCCCCCGCCGGCGACGCCGGCGAAGGTGGCGCTCAGCTTTTCGCAGCTGCACGACTTCGAGGTATGCCCCGTGCGCTATCGATTCGCGCAGGTATGGGCCGTGCCCGCTCCGCCCGACGAGCTGCAGCCTCGCCATGTCCAGGCGGTGGGTTCGACGGAGCTCGGCGCCGCCGTCCACGAGGCGCTCGCGGCGTGGCACAACACCGGCGGCAGTCTGCTCGATCTGTATCGCGGCCCTGAGGCGGGCCGCGAGATGCTCACGCGGTATCTTGCCCACCCGCTCGCCGGAGCTCGGACCCTGGCGGTCGAAGCGGGGTTCAACATGGCCATCGGCAGGGCTCGGGTCAGCGGCCTCGTCGACCGCGTGTGCGAGCTCGACGGCGGCACCGCGCTCATCGATTTCAAGACGAACGCCAGCCTCGATGCCGCGCTGATGGCGGCTTATTCGCTGCAGCTGCGGATCTACGGCCTGGCGGCGCGTCGCGGTCTACTGCCCGGAGGTCGCGAACCGAGGCTCATCCTCTTCGACATACGTCGCGGTGAGCAGCACGAGATCGCTGGCGATGATGCGCTCGTCGAGGCGCGCGTCCAGGCCGCGTCGGAACGCATCGAGGCGGGCGACTTCCAGCTCGGACCGGAGCATGCGCAGCGGCCGTGCTCGCTATGCGCCTACCGTCCCATCTGCAGCGATGCGCGAAAAGTACTTTGAGCGGCGACACATCAAGGAGGCGATCGCGTTCGCGGAAGCGGGCGGTATCGCGGTTCACCGCAATTTCGACTCGTATCACGGATCCACGATCCGCGGGATGCGGCGGGAGAAGCCCTTTCTCCACGTGATCGGCCTGCGTCCGGTGCTGCAGGAGTGGGGCCGGCTTCACGGCTTGCGACCTGAATGGATCCAGCCCGAGAAGCGGCGCAAGGTGGCTCATTACGACGTGTTCGGGCCTCCGGCGGAAGCCCTGATCCAAAGACTCAGGCCGGCCCTTGACAGCGATTGACGCAGCGCGTTATGCTGCGTCATGAAGTCTGAGGAGGTCTGACCAGATGAACGCTGAATTTGCCGGCACCGCAACCGCGGTGGAGGAAGTCGCAGTCGGCGCCGCCAAGTCCGCGGCCGAAGTGGTGTCCGACCCGGTCGGCTCGGCGCGCAAGCAGGTGCGGAGCTTCGAGCGCAAGGGCACACCGGCCGTACGCAGGATCAATCGGCGCCTGAACGCCATGATCCCCGACAGGGTCACGGTCTTTGGCCTCGAGGTCAACGGCAAGCTGCCCGAGAAGATCGCCGTCAAGGGCCTCCAGCTCGTCAAGGTGCAGGCACGGCGCCACGACATGGTCGGCGGCGTCGCCAAGCGAACCCTGCGGATCTTCAACGGATCGTTCAAGACCATCGCCCGAACCGCGACGCGGCTCGAGCAGGCGAGCGAGCTCACCGCTCACCGGGTGACGCAAAGCAGGCCGGCCGCACGCCGGGCGCGCCGCCGCCCGTCCCGCAGCCGCGCCGCCTAACGGAGAGCACTCGCCAAAGGGCGCCCCTCTCAAAGGCCGGGGCGCCCTTTCTGTTTTCGGGTAGCCTTCGCGATCGGAGCAACCGATGGTCCTGTGCACTGGTTCGATCGCCTACGACTACATCCTCACGTTCAAGGGACGTTTCAAGGACCACATCCTTCTCGACAAAACGCACATCCTGAACCTCAGCTTCCTGGTCGACGACCTGCAGAAGCGAAAGGGTGGCGTCGCCGGCAATTACGCCTACAACCTTGCCCTGCTCGGTTATCCCTCGGCGGTTTTGGCCACCGCGGGCAATGACGCGGCCGAGTATCGGGACTGGCTCGCGGCCCATGGCGTCGACTGCCGCGGGCTGCGGCTCCTCGAAGGTGAGCTGAGCGCGACGGGATTCACGACCACGGACATGGATGACAACCAGCTCACCGGTTACTACGGCGGCGCGATGTGGCGGGCGGCGATGCTCGGCCTCGACGACGGGCCCCCAAACGTCGAGGCGGTGATCGTCGGGCCCAACGATCCTGGCGCCATGAAAAGGCTCGTCGCCGAGTGCCGCGATCGGGGCGTGCGCTTTGTCTTCGACCCCGCGCACCAGCTGCCGATGATGGCCGCCGAGGACGTCATGGACGGCGCCCGCGGGGCCTGGATCGTGATCGGCAACGACTACGAGCTCGAGCTCATCCAGGAGCGCACGAACCGCGACATCAATGGATTGCTAGAGGTGTCCCAGGTCGTGGTCACGACCCTTGGTCGCCACGGTTCGCGTATCCAAACCCGCGACGAATCGGTGGAGATCCCATGCGCACCGGCAGCGCACGAGGAGGACCCGACCGGAGCCGGCGACGCCTATCGCTCCGGCCTGGTGGCCGGTCTTCTGCGAGGCCTCGACCTCGCCGCGGCAGGTCGGGTGGCATCGCTCGCCGCGACCTACGCGGTCGAGCACGTCGGCACGATCGAGCACCACCACACCCACGAGGAGTTCCATGCGCGCTACCGCGAGGCGTTTGGCGTGGACCTGCCGGACCGCTTCTGGGCGCGGGACTAGTTGAACTTACGGCCCTGGTCGCGCCGGTACGCCCAGAGCGCAATCAGGAAGAACGCCACCGCATAGGCGCCCATGTAGAACCAATCCGTGGTGATGCTTCCTCCCTCAGTCCGCGCACCGACTGAATCCCACACCAGCTGTGCGGCTCGGTAAAGAGGCAGGTAGGGTGCGATCTGCTGCAAGAAGTGCGGCAGCAGCCGGAGCGGGAAGAAAAGGCCTGACGCGAATGCCGTGGGCAGGTAGATGAGGTTGGTCACCGCCGGCGCCGAGTTCGGACCCGCAAGATAACCGAGCGCAAAGCCAAGGCCGATGAACGGTATCGAGCACAGCATGGCGCGCCAACCTAGGGTCAGCCATTGGGACGCGCTGAGCTGCACCCCCGCCACCACGGCCGCAAACAAACCGAGGACGATGATCGAGATGAGCGCGATGGCGAGCGCCGACGCGGCTTTGGCCGTGAAAAACACCGGTGCCGGAAGCGGTGTCGATTTCATCAGCAGGTCCTGCTTCTGGCCGCGCTCGTTGGCGAGCGAGATGCCAAAGCCCAGGACCATCACGTTGGCGACGCCATAAAGCGCCATCGAGGCCAGGAAGTAAGCGCCGAAGGTCACGCTGGAGCCTGGATATAGAGGTTCGCTGGCCTGGCCGAGCCCGATGAAGGCGTAGAACATCGAAGGCAGCACGATGCTCGTGACGCTGAATGCCGGGACTCGGAAGAGCTTGACGAACTCCGCGTAAGACTGCCGGGCAAGCATCGGCGCGATGGAGGCCGTGACGTTCAGTGCGGCGACCGCGCTCACGGCGCTACGTCATGGTGGGTCATGGCCAGGAAGGCTTCTTCCAGGTCGGCCCCCGCCACTTCGAGGTTCTGGATTTCAACGCCGCGACGGAAGAGCTCGCGCAGGACCTCTTCCGGCTCGTTGGTCAGAAGTCGCACCCGATGATCCTCGATCTGCCTGGAGCTCAGGCGGAGGCCCGCGAGCTGGCTTTCTTCTGGCGGGGCGGTGGTCGAGAAGGTGATGCGCTTGCCGGCGACGCGTGCCTTGATCGCGGCCGGGGACGAGTCTGCGATCACGCGGCCGTGGTTGATGACGATGATCCGTTTCGCCAGCTGATCGGCTTCCTCCAGGTAATGAGTGGTCAGGACCACGGTGCGGCCCTTCGCCGCAAGCTCCCCGATCTCCTCCAGAAAGCGCCGGCGCCCCTCGACGTCCATGCCCACAGTCGGCTCGTCGAGGAAGAGGGCGTCGGGGTTGCCACAAACCGCCAGCGCCAGGTACAGGCGCTGATGCTGTCCGCCGGACAGGTCTTTGACCAGGCTGTGGGCCTTTGCTTCGAGCCCGGCCATCTGGATCGCCTCCGACCTTGAGAGAGGGGCTGGATAGTAAGACCGAAACAGGTCGACGATCTCCTCGACGCGGAGCATCCCGGGCACCCCGGATTCCTGCAGCATGACGCCGATCCGGCTTCGGGCTCTCAGGTCTTTCGGGTCCATCCCGAACAGGCGCGCGGTGCCGAACGTGGGGTTGCGCATGCCGAGCATGAGACTGATCGACGTCGTCTTGCCGGCGCCGTTGGGTCCCAACATCGCGACCACCTCGCCGGGCTGGATGGCGAGGGTGACGTCGTCCAGCGCGTGCACCTCGCCGTATCGCTTGGAAACGTTGACGAGCTCGACGGCGGGCGCGCTCACGCGACCCAGCCTACCGATTTAGGCTTGTCAGGTTGACCACGATCTTCACGCAGATCATCGAAGGTCGGCTGCCGGCGCGCTTCGTGTGGAAGGACGACCGGTGCGTGGTCTTTCTCTCCAACCGGCCTTTGCGTCCGGGCCATGCGCTCGTCGTGCCGCGGGAGGAGGTCGACCACTGGCTCGACCTCGATCCGTCGCTCCTGTGCCACCTGGCGGAGACGGCGCAGGCGATCGGGCATGCGCAGATGTCGGGGTTCAAGCCCGAGCGCATCGGCGTCGTGCTCGCCGGACTCGAGGTGCCCCACTGCCATTTCCACGTCGTGCCGATCCGCAGGCTGCACGACCTCGACTTCGGCAACCAGGATCCCGATCCGGACCCGAAGATGATGGACCAGGCCGCGGCGACGATCCGCGGCGAGCTGCGAAGGTTGGGCTACGCGCAGGTCAGCGACTGACCGACGACTGACCGACGACCTTACTGAGCGAGCAGCTTCTCGAGCTGCTCGATGTGCATCTCCAGGTGTGTGATCAGGGGGAGGCGTGCGACTTCCTCGGCGCTCATCGTCGTGCTGTCATCGACGTGCGCGGTGCGCCGTAGTGAGGCCGGCTCCGCCGTGCGCAAGGTGTTGATGGTGCGCTCGTGGTCGGCGAGCGTCATCCGCAGCAGCTCGGCCGGCTCGAGCTGTGACATCTGGTGCCCCGCCGCGTCGCGTAGGTTCACCGCCTCGAGAAGATTGAGGTCGGACA
>Ga0209472_1000320_pt1 | contig 29185 bp, 25 predicted proteins | sample GraSoiAngelo_130_FD_185887 | JGI IMG/M metagenome (GOLD analysis project Ga0209472, IMG submission 185887) | Grasslands soil microbial communities from the Angelo Coastal Reserve, California, USA - 14_0929_02_20cm (SPAdes) (version 2) | ecosystem: Environmental > Terrestrial > Soil > Grasslands ... | reverse complement strand
AGAGATGAGCCCCGCCTCTCTGCAAACACCTTCTAGATCAGCCCCCGAGTAGCCTGCGGCTTGACTGGTAATCTGGTCCACATCAACATCTTTGGCTAAGGGCATGTTTCGAGTGTGGATCTTCAAAATCTGGAGACGGGTGCCGTGATCCGGTGCTGGCACGAAGATGAGCCTATCGAACCGGCCCGGTCGTAAAATGGCTGGGTCAATCATGTCCGGCCGGTTGCTCGCGCCTATGACGACCACGTTGACCAGGGCTTCGATGCCGTCCATCTCAGTCAGCAACTGGCTTATCACGTGCTCTGAGGCACCGCTGTCATCGGAGCCCATTCCTCTGCTAGGAGCAATCGAGTCGAGCTCGTCGAAGAAAATAATGGATGGGGCAGCGCTGCGACCTTTCCTAAAGACCTCGCGGATGCCCTTCTCTGATTCCCCAACCCACTTGCTGAAGAGCTCAGGACCCTTGATCGAAATGAAGTTAGCCTCGCTCTCAGTTGCAACAGCTCTAGCCAGCATTGTCTTCCCGCAGCCCGGGGGGCCAAAGAGGAGAATGCCCTTTGGCGGCCTTATTCCAATTCTCTTGAAGACTTCAGGCTTCTTGATGGGCCATTCGACTGCCTCCTGAAGTTCCTGTTTGACATCGGTCAGCCCCCCTACATCCGCCCATTGGACGGAGGGTACTTCGACGTAGACCTCCCGCATCGCGGTGGGAGTAATTTCTCGGTAGGCGTTCATGAAATCGTCTAGGTTCACTTCCATCTTCTCAAGCATCGCGCTCGGGATTCTTTCGTCCTCTAGGTTAACCTGAGGAAGATAGCGTCTCAATGATTTCATTGCGGCCTCTCTGCAGAGTGCTGAGATGTCAGCGCCAGTGTAGCCGTGACAAATCTCAGACAACCGGTCTAGGTTCACATCAGCAGTTAACGGCATGGCTCGCGTGTGAATCTGCAGAATTTCGTGTCTGCCTATTTTGTCAGGGACTCCGATCTCTATCTCCCTGTCGAAGCGTCCCGGGCGTCGCAGTGCCGGATCAATGGCGTTAGGCCGGTTGGTAGCACCTATCACGATGATGTTTCCCCTGGCGCCCATGCCGTCCATCAGGGAGAGCAGTTGCGCCACGACTCTATGTTCCACTTCACCGGTCACTTCTTCTCTCTTGGGAGCGATGGCATCCAATTCGTCGATGAAGATTATGCTCGGAGCAGTCTCCTGGGCTTTCTGGAAGATCTCTCGGAGTCTAGCTTCAGATTCGCCGTAGAACTTTGACATGATCTCGGGTCCGGAGATGACGTAGAAGTTTGCATCTGACTCGTTGGCGACAGCCTTGGCTACGAGTGTTTTGCCGCAGCCTGGGGGGCCGTAGAGGAAGATTCCTTTGGGGGGCTCGATGCCTAGCCGCTGGAAGAGCTCAGGGTGTCGGAGTGGAAGTTCCACCATTTCCCGTATTCTCTGAATCTCCCCCCGGAGGCCACCAACGTCCTCGTAGGTGACGATCGGTAAGCCCTTCTTTTCCGGTGAAGGTTCGCTCATCACTTGGAGAACAGTTGACTCTGTGACCTTCACGGGACCGTGGGGACGGGTCCTGGTTGCGAGTAGAGGTACGGAGCTGCCGAATATGCTCAGAAGGGTCATGTCTCCTTCGATGAAGGGCATGTCCATGAATCGACGTTTGACAAAGCTCACGAACTCGTCGTCTACGCTCAAGCGGACGTCGGTGGGTGCAAAGACGATTGTCTGGGAGTCGTGTACTTCCGCCTTCTTGATAGTGATGAACTCGTTGAGGGCTACTCCTGCGTTCCTCCTGAGAAGCCCGTCGATCCGTGCGATTTCCTGAGCCTGATCTTCGGCATAAGCCGGCCAGGCAATGGCGACCGTAGTGCGCTTGCCGCGTACTTCTATGAAGTCGCCGGCCGTTATCCCGAGCTTCTCCATTGTCGCATTATCGATGCGGACTTTACCATGCCCAACATCTCGCTGTTTAGCATCAGCTACTCGGACCTGTACTTCTTTGGCCATCATTAATGGTTCAACTCCATGGTTGTGATGGGCAGACTGAGTTCCGGAGAAGACTGTCGTCTAATGCTCCGGACTGCTCCTGACCTGTCCCTTCATCGTTCTATTCGGCCACAATAGGTTTTATCGTCATTATTAGCGATGTGTATCTCATTCAATAGCCTGCGCTTCTCACCGGGCAGAAATAGGAATCGGCAAGTCCCACCGGGGACTTTCCCTGGCACTTCCCATCCTAAACGACAAGCTTCTTACTGCGTATTTCAAGATTCGCTGACGATCTCAATCCAAAGATGCCCCACGCGCGACAATTTCGCGCATTCAACCGTTTGTAACGTCTTTATCGCTCGTTGAGCTGAGGAGTTAGAGGATTCATGGGAGCTGGTTTCGAAAGTTTCGGCCTGGAACTTCCATTGGTCCAGGCTGTGCGGGAAATGGGCTTTGGTGAGCCGTTCCCCATACAGGCTATGGCTATCGCTCCCCTTCTCGAGGGCAGAGACCTGATGGGCCAGGCTCATACTGGGGCTGGCAAGACTCTTGCCTTCGCACTGCCCATGCTTCAGAAAATAGATCATCAACTGCCGGGAATCCAAGGACTGGTAATAGTTCCTACAAGAGAGCTAGCTCTTCAAGTGGCGCGTGAGTTCGAGAAGCTTGCTAAACACCTTCGCGTCAGGGTCGCGGCGATCTACGGAGGCGCGAGCATGAGGCTTCAGATAGAGAGGCTAAGGAATCGCTCTTGCAGTATCATCATCGCAACTCCTGGCAGGTTGATCGATCATCTTGACCGGCGGACTGTGAGTTTGGACAAGACGAGTTTCGTTGTTCTAGATGAAGCCGATAGAATGTTGGACATGGGATTCATCGACGATGTACGAATCATCCTTAGTCACGTTTCGAGAAACCACCAGACGGCCCTGTTCTCCGCGACCATGTCCAATGAGGTAGTGAAACTTGCTCATCGGTACATGAAAAACCCGCTGAGGGTATTCGTTGACACAGACGAGCCGACGGTGGACTCTGTCCAGCAGAAATTTGTTAGAGTAGACGAGGGCGGAAAATTCCCCACCCTCCGCGCGCTCCTAAACAACGAGCACATCACGAAGGGTTTGATCTTCTGCGAGACAAAGGCAAGGGCGGGAGAGCTGGCGCAGGCTTTACAGGATCAGCACTACAAGGCCTTGGCTTTGCACAGTGATCTCTCACAGTACCAGAGAGACAGCGCTGTTCACTCGTTCCGCATTGGCCTTACAAACCTGCTGGTAGCCACGGAGGTCGCAGCAAGAGGCTTGGACATACCCAAGGTAAGCCACGTCGTAAACTACGACATGCCCTTGGAGCCCAAAATGTACTTCCACCGAATCGGCCGAACGGCCCGAGCAGGAAAACCCGGCATTGCGCTCTCCCTCATCACCCGTCAAGACGAAGACGGCTTCAAGCAGATAAGAAAGATGACATCATCCGACCTCCGCGAAGTCGCAGATGGCCTTTTGCCTGAAAATCGTGTCGGTTCGAAGTTCTTGCTCCCCACGCGCCCCTCGCAGGGACAAGCCGCCCAAAGATTGTCTTCAGGGAGGCGGCCGCGACGATTTAATCGTCGGGAAAGGTCATTCAGACGAAATCGTCGGCGTTGAGTATTGGCCAGGGGATAGTTTTCTGGCAAGAATCTTACCTTAGCCAAAGGTGGCTTTCTTGACTCGCTCGAAACATCTCGAGACGGGGTTTCTAGCAAGCCTGCCGAAACCTGCTTGTCCAAGTTGAAGGAAATATCAAATCGTTAACCCTGATTCAGAATACGACACTTCGCATACATCGTTTGGTGGGGCGGGTGGGATTTGAACCAGAATAAGTATGGATCCAGCACCTTGCTCCGAGGCTGAGGACTTAGGAAGGCTTTATCCAAATACCTCGTACACGAGAATGTTTCTGGTCTGATTTTCCTCAGCCGCTATTACTGAGCTTCACGCCAATCTTGGTCTTCCCGTCTGGCGAGATATCAAACTTTGATACGGGTAGAAAGCGACAGGATATTCTCTCTATCGCATCAGAGCCGGTGAAGGCATCTACACGGGCTATGAGCTGTCTGTCCAAAATGGAACCGGTCACAAGCTCATGTACACATAAGGTACGGTGACGGCGTAGGCGGGTCGCGGGACGTTCCCGGCTTGTACGACTCTACCAATTCTGCCAAGCCGCTCCCGTATCGGGATCTCCCTTTCTGAGTACTTGCGTACTTGAGCCTCTACCGATCCGGACGGACTTGCGAAGGCCTAGGTTGGGCTTTTGTTGCCCGTCACGAGCCGATCCACCTGAGCTTCGTAGAGCCGATTGTAAGCGCCTCCCTTGCTCATCAGGACCTCGTGCGTCCCTTCCTCGGCAATCCCTCCGTTTTCGATGACGACTATCCGTTCGGCGTCTATGATCGAGGACAGCCTGTGTCCGATGACGATCAAGGTCCTCCCCTTTGCCACCCGTCGGAGTGCATCTTGAATGAGAGACTCGGACTCAGAGTCGATATTCGATGTCGCCTCGTCAAGGATGAGAATGCTCGGATCCTTGAGGAGAGCTCGAGCAATCGCGATTCGCTGCCTCTGACCCACGGAGAGAGTGACCCCGCGTTCGCCAATCTCAGTATCATATCCCTTCTGGAGGGAGACGATGAACTCGTGAGCGTTCGCCGCCTTTGAAGCCCGGCTGACCTCCTCGTCGGATGCTTGAAGTTTCCCGTACAGGATGTTCTCCCGAATCGTCCCAGAGAAGAGGACAGGCTCTTGGAGGACGAGGCCTATCTTGCTACGGAGGTACCCGAGGCTCAGGCTCGTTATTGGATATCCGTCGACCAGTATCCTCCCAGAAGTTGGCTCATAGAACCTCATGAGGAGGTTCACAACGGTGGACTTCCCAGCCCCGCTCGATCCGACGATGGCAACTGTCTCGCCCGGACGGATCAACAAGGATAAGTCCCTGAGGACGTTTTTGTCCGGCCGATAGCCGAACGATACCCTTTCGAACTCGATTCGCCCTTCGATCATTTGCGGAGTGAGGCTGCCTGGAGTCTCCAAAACTTCCGCGTCTCGGTCGACGAGTTCGAATACCCGGTCGGCCGCGGCAAGTGCCTTCTGAAGCTTGAGGTTCCCCTTGCTCAGTTGGACTAGAGGCTTGAACATCTTGTCCATTACCCCCAGGAAAGCGACGAGTGCTCCAAGCTTCAGGGCGTTTGAGACCACTGCCGGGGCGGCGAACCAGATCACCGCCAAGGTGGCGAGCAAAACGAGGAGATCGACAGAGGAGCCATAGATGGCGGACAACCGTGCAAGCCGCACCTTCGCCTTCGTCATCGAAAGGGATCGGTCGCGGAATTCCGTCGCCTTGCGGTCCTCCAGCCGGAAACTCTTCACGATCCGAATCCCGGAGAAGACCTCGAACGCCTGGCTGGTCAGCTCAGCAAATGCCTCGCGAATCCTCGCCGTGAAGCGCTTGATCGTCCGCTTGAACAGGTTCACTACAATCACCAAGACGACGCAGGCCGGCGCGACCAGGAGGGTGAGTCTCCGGTCGACCAGGAAGAGGAGGCCGAGTGCACCCGCCACCGTGACTGCGTTCGAAACGAAGCCTGCGACATCGTCTTCCATGAAATTCTCCACCTCGGTGGTGTCACTGACCAACCGGGATACTAAGTCCCCCGAATGAGACTTGTCGAAGACGCCCACGGGCAAGAGCTCGATGTGTTGATAGACGTCGGACCGTAGCTTGTGTATCGTCCTCTGGCTCAGTACTTCGCTCAGGTACACCTGAAAGAACGAACTGATCTGATTGAGGCCGAACGTCAGGCCGAGGAGGAATATGACGAAAGGCAAAAGGCCTAGGTTCGCTTGGCTGAGATTTCCCCCGCCGAGGACGCTGTTGAAGAAGACGAACCCTATGATCCATGGCTGCGCCAAATTGAGAGCGGCGCCCGAGATGATTGCGACGGTTACCCCGACCGCGTACGGCCAGTGTATCTTCACGTAGGAGAGAAGTCGGAAAACGGTCCGTCTTCGGGAGTGTCCTCCGGTTTTCGCTTGGGAAAGGTCGGCAGAGGGCCCCCCTCTATCCAGACGGGTGTCCTTAATTCTGCCGTGTTTGCCCATTCTCCCACCGCCGAATTGTTGGGCCTACCGTGCCGCTCCCAAACCGCGGCCCGAGCTGCTAATCGAAGCCCAAATCCAAGTCAGCGCTATGACCGCCCTGAGGTCGATGTAGCGGAGCGACGTCCTCATTGCTTCTGTGATCCTCTCCAGGTTCCTAAATCAAGCTGGCGTTGATCAGCCGCGAACATGACGCCGACGACAGGGCTTTCTGAGGCCATAAGCCCGTGGATCGCCTCGGTCAGCTGAACCTCCTCGCCCGAACTATTCCGGATCCCTGATAACGAGTCGAAGATCTGGTCTGTGAAAATGAACACATGTATCATCGCGTGATTGGTCCCGGGACTTGAGGCTTCTCCACCGCCGAGGTGATCCGAAATACCCCTTCCTTGAGGGAATTGCCTTCAACAACCCCTTGTCGCCTCAGGTAAGGCGCGTCTTCTAGAAGGAACGTCGCGGCCATACTATGCTTACGGTGCATCACTGCGAGGCAGTCGAGGTAGCGATCACCCGCCGAGAGGATGAACTCGTCGGCGGCTTGCACTAGGAGCGTCCCCTTGATGAGGGGTCTCCTGAGACGCACTGTTTCTCCGAAACCTAGCTGCTTCGGCTGATTGAGAAAGGTGAGACTTGAGGTCCTGATCTTATTGTAAAAGCTGCAGAGGCCTTCCGGGGCCTTCCCCCTCTTTCCCAGGGAATCCAGAAACCTCGAGTCGGGGTTGAAGTGATCTTCGATCGCTCGCTTCCCCCTTCCGACCCCTATGTAGAATCTCCGAACGCCCGCCTTGCGAAGCTGTTCGAAGACCGCGTATACGACGCGTCTGACCTGAGTGTGGTCGCTCCTATCAAGGGTGATCACGGGGAACATCTCCTTGGGCACCTCCTTCGAGAAGGGGAGAGGCTAGCGGGTGATCCGCGCGCCACGCCGCCTCGCGCACGAGCGAATGAGCTCCAAGAATTGGCTGGGTTCTCAGCCCGGTCTTCAGACCGCTCGCAGCAAGGTGAAGGAGCGCGGCCGCCCAATACCATTCCAGAGAGTTCGGGTCTACCAAGCCTCGCGTGCCTTCCAAGAATGCCTCCGTAGCTCGGGTCGCCTCGTCTGCGACTTCCTGGTGCCGTACTGCGGCACGGGAAATTGTCGCGAGGAACATGCCCGCGTCGACCTCGAAAGATCCTTGGCCAAACTGTTGCCAGTCAATCACGCCGGGGCCGTCCCCCATATCGAGGATGTGACGTGCATAGAGGGTGCTGTGCACGAGGTGTGGCGTTCCTTCCCTCGGCTGGGTCCGCGTCAGTACCTTTGCGGTTCGCTTGGCGGTGGCCCCGAGGAGTGGATCGGCCGCGGTAAGAGCCCCGACGGACACCCCCACCTGATACAGAAGATGACCGCATCCCCGCGGCGGGCCGAACCTGGCATCTACCCCTGAAGCCGCGTGGAGCCACGCTACCGCAAGTTCTCCCGCGCGCCTGCCTTTTCCATCCTTAACTAATTGACTAGCGGATGGTCCTTCGAGCCAGCTCAGTACGAGGATCTTTTGGTCGCGATCCCAGCTGAGGAGGCGTGGTACTCGAGGCCCGAAGTCGCCAGCGAGACCCAAGACTGCGAGCCGCCGATAAACCTCGGCCTCAGCGGAGGGGTCGTCCGCGTAGATCTTGATGACGAATCGACGATTTGCCACCCTTGCCTCCAGAGTTGCGCGTGAACCCGGGACATAGTTGTGCATGTAGAGCGTCGCCAATTCCAGTTCTGGCTCTGACATCACCTGCGCAAGGCCCCGTGTCATGATCTTTCTGAGGCCGGGTAGGGCCGGATCATCAGGTAGCTCACTCGCCGTAGTCCGACTTTCATCCTTCGCATCCGCCATTCCTATCCCTCGTAGATCTCGTGTTGGGCTGCCTCGATGACCTTGGTGATCTTCTCAGGCCAACGCGATTCTTGCCGCCTGAAGATTCCCGCAGCCACTTCGAGGAGCGCACCAGCGCAATGCAAGGAGAATCGCCGCCTCCAGGAGTTAGGGACGAAGCGGAAGTACTCCTCTACGAAGGTCGCTCCTGCGATCTTCGTGTGCGTCATGGGGGTCGAATCGAGTCCCACGCGCCCCGTGATGTAGGCGAAGAGCTGCGCCGGGTCGAGCAGCGGATCCGCCAAGGCCGCCCAGTCGAGATCTATGAACGTCACGTGCCCGTTCGATAGGAAGATGTGATCAGGCTTGAGGTCACCATGGATTGGCGCGGGTCCTCCCTCGTCCAAGCCTCCTGTGACCGAATCGGAAATCACCTGAACCGCCTCTCGGACTTGGGGGCATGCCCACTGAACGAGGGCCGAGGCTTTCTCCACCTCCACCAGTTGGTCCGCGAGCGAATAGCGTCGCTTGATAGGAAACTCGTCCTGGTTGAACGCGGCAACCGCGCGAGCAACTAGCCTCAGTTCGTCTGATGGGTCCGGATTCGTTGCTAAGATCTGCGTCAGCGAAACGCCCGGGGCCTCCTCGAGCGCCAAGGTGCGCAGCTCATCGACATAGACGATAGGCTTGACCGTCGAGTAGGGGCGCTTTCCGTCCGGCCCGCTCCCGGATAGCGATTGCAGAATCCGAAAAGTCTCCGCGCCACGATCGTTTCGATAAACCTTCAGGTAGCAGCGCACCTCTTCGCTTGTCGCAGATACTGCGTCGTGCGCGCGGATCACGTATCGGAGCGCCGCCCCAAACTCGGTCCGGTATCGAGTGGGCTCGATGGTTCGCTGCTCGACACCCCATTCGCCCGGCCTGAGTCGGCCCAGGAGTGAGGGCTCGATACCCTGAACCGCTCCGCCTACTACAGAGCCGAGAGTCCGAAGCTTTCGATCATACGGATAGACTTCCACCAGCATCTGGAGGCTGGGGATGAAGCCCACCGGTTCAAAGGTGAGGCAGCTTTTGGGAATCCTTCCTTCGGGGACCTCGGCTTTCATCTCCTCCCACCGCCTGGAGGCCTCACCGTCGGCATAAAGAACGCCCGTGACCCACTGGTCCCACCGACGGCCCGTACTGGGTTCTGCAACACGTAGCGTATACTGCAGGACGTGCCGCGAACCTGACTGGCGGCAACGAAACCGAAAGGCCACGCAGTCGTGGATCCTGTAGTCCTTCCCCGGGACCGCCTTCAGATGGCGGCGGAACACCTCGAGCATGAACTGCGGATTGGACGCAACCGAGAGCTGTGGGACTTCATGGTCGACGGGGAACCCGACTCCCCCGTTCTGGTCGAGTCCTCGCTCTGTAACCATTGACTCAACGGGTGATAGAGGCGGGCCGCCAGCGGCGACCCCACTCTGCACTGAAGGCTTGAGGAACAATCCCATGAGCTGGTCCGCTTCGGCGTTTCGTTGAACGTTGCCATCAGGGTCCTTGTTCCTATCTTCTCTAAGCAGCCGGTGAACCTTCCTCAAGAGGATAGCGCGTTCGTACCAGGCCACCCGATTCTCCCAGCTATGCTCGGAGGTGCATAGTCGTCTGTAGGCGTCGAGGAGGGCTGGCCGCACGGACCCAAAGTCCCTCAGTTTCCACGGCTTGCGGATGGTGATTCGGCGCAGCTGCACGAGGAGGTTACCTAGGTCCAAGGCTGGGTCCCCTCGCGCACACTTATCAAAATCGAGCACGACGATTTCCCCTCCTCTCCAGAGAAGATTCGCGGGCCCGAAGTCACCGTGCACGAACGAGAGATGTGGGGGGAGTCGTGGCGCCTCATCCATGATTTGAGCGAAGGCTCTTCGCAAACTTGGCGCCTCGCAAGGACGCCAGGCACTGAGGTCCTCGAGTCTCGGCCTGAGGTCTGCGAGCAAGGTCTCAGGCGAAGTGATCGTGGGAGTGTATACTGGCATAGCGTGCAAGGTGGCCAGAGCGCCTCCCATCGCCGCGAGAATCGCCCCGGTGTCCCGGGCGATTGCGGAACTCACCGGCTCGCCCGATTCATACGTCAGAAGCAGAAGGTGGAGCGGCGCGTGATATGCAAGGACGGTTGGAACGGTCAGGCCAGTGCCGCGGGAGCCTTCGCTGGCCCCGATGCCCCTCAGGACCGCTGCGACCCGAAGAGCGTCATCTCCGCGTTCGTAGTACTTCCCCACCCACTGATAGCGTTGGATGTAGGGAAGCTCCGCGACGCGAGCCTCGAGATCGTAGCGCACAACCCGCTGCTTGCCATGCTCCGTGAATTGGGCATCTGAAGTCAATCGCTCAAGGTTTGCGTCCGTACCGCACACATCACGTAGTACACCCCTCAGAACGGCCCACGTATCCTCCGGCTCCAGGGTGGTTATGGGATTCATGCGGCCCGTCCTGTCAAAGTCATTTCCTCACGGGGAGATGGATGGGGAAAGCCCTCGCTGCCAAGCCATCGACTGAGGTACGCGGTCAGGCGGGTGGCCCCATCGAAGGAGGGCACGATCTCGCGCACTCTTTGGGCCTGAGCCCGCGGATCAAGGCTCAGCGCCCATTCCAATGCCTCAGTGAGGCCCTCGCCCGTCAGGTCTCGCGGGTGGACCCATTTCGCCAAACCATGCGACGCCAACACTTCCGCACGAATCGTTTGCTCGCGCTTGTAAGTGGCCCGCGGCACAATCACCAGGGGTCGCCCTTGCGAGAGGGCCTCCCAAACGCTGTTGTAGCCACCCATACCAACTACGGCGTCCGCAGCAGCAACGAGTTGGAAATTGTCGGCCGTCGACAGTACGCGACTCGCGGGAGGGGAGTGCGCGTGCAGTCTCGCCCGTTGCTCCTCAGGCATGAACGGTCCCGTCACGAAAACTGCGCATAGATCGGGAAGCCTCGACTGCAACCGGGCGACGGCCGCCTCAGCGGCTTCGAGCACAGGATACCCATCCTTACCGCCACCTACGGTCGCCACGATGAGGCGTCCGTTTCGAGGCAGCCCGTATAGGCCACGTATCTCATTCGTATTGACTGCCTCCCGCTCTTGAACGACGTACCCACAGTAGTAGAGTTTGGATCTTACGGACGGAGGAATGGAATAGGCTTCCGCCACATCGAAGAGGTGTGGCAAACCGTACACCGCTATGCCATCGTACAGTTTTTCGAAGGCACTGTACACCCCGAGCGCCTCCCACTTCGCACGGATGCGACCGGCGTCGTCCATTATGTCGCGCAGCCCTAGAATGAACTTTGTATTCGGGTACCGCGCTTTCAGGGCGTAGAGGCCATCCCGAAACTCGCTTCTGTGGCCGAAGGGCTCGTGATCGACCAGCACAAGGTCCGGGGCCAGTTCTAGCGCCAGATCGCGCAGGATTCGGGCCCGTTCATCGCTGAGATGCTGGTTGTATGCCTCATCGTCCTCCTCCGTCTTCGCAAGGCCGGTGGAAGCCGAGTGGGTGGGCAGTTTAACATATGCGCAGCCATTGGGCAACGGTAATCCGTCGAGGAGGGGAGATTCGGTCACCAGGCGGGCGGCTAAGTTAGGATAAGCCCCAAGGAGGTGGCGGGCGATGGTCAGGCTCCGGGTGATGTGCCCCATCCCTTTTCCGTCCTGGGCGTACAGCATAATCGTGTGAGCTGGTCCGTCGGGGTCATCAAGTCGCTTATCTAGGCGCCGATCCGGTGCTAGGTCAGTCGTCTGGGACCAACTTTTGGGTTCGACCTATCTACGACACTAACTTGATTCGGTATTTCAGCATCACTATGATCATTGGATTCGATTATAGATATCGCAATCTGAAGGATGAGTTTTGATTCCGGCAATCTCCAGATATAACCTCCAACTCGGATTTTCTATCCATGGTCCCTCTCGCGGTTTTTCAATGGCGCGGAGTAAACAGGGTCGGGGGGTAAAATGGTCCTCGATCGCCCGCTTCCTTCTGGCCGACTACAGCGTAGAAGCTCCTTATGCCTGCTCATAAACGGCTTCATAAACGGCTTGGACGAGTGGCTTCAACCCCAAGCACTGTCTACCGTCGTAAGTGATTATCGGGGGTATCTCCTTGGGTATCTCCTTGCAGAAAGGGAGCATCCTAGTCCCCATTCCTCCCACGGTATGATCGCCTCGTATTCATAGAATCGGTTCGGATGATAAACTGCATGTTCGATTACAATAGCTTATAGTGAATCACAAGTGTTCACTAGGGAAACGTTTCCAGCCGGTCCCTATTACACGGCGAGGCGGTTGTCGGAGAAAAACAAGAGGGGTGGGGAAGAGGCTCCGAAGGACTTACCTCTTTTACTGTCCGAGTCATCTGTGCCAACTCGGCACCACACAAAGGTGGTGTAGAATGGCCCTGCTAATGTACACGAGACAGGTGTGACCTTAGCCTGTCAATTGATCAGAGACCATCACCGATGATTAGACAACCATCTGTTGTGGAGGGACTGAGGTTTCGAAGCTCATCCAAGAATGCCCTTCGCGCCATTTGCGAATCAATCGTCTCCCCACATATTGTACACTTGACGAGTTTGCCAACGAAATTGATGTCGCTCTTGGAGAACTGGGTCGATTGTTTTACACTCGCGGAGATAACGCCACTCGTCTGTTAGAATTGGACCGCCCAAACAGACCACCTCATAATCTGCTCGTAACGAAGCAGAGAATGAGCCAGGGGGTGTAAGAGAAACGGTCTGTTAGGTGTCTCTGTAATCAGGATTTATGACCGACTTGTGGTGGGGCCGGTGGGATTTGAACCCACGACCTCTGGCCCCGATCTTCTCGGAGTCACCAGCGCCCCAGGGTCACCGTCCATAACTGGACTCTGGTATCCTCTGGGCGGGGCTAAATCCCCTGGACCAAGCTAGACGACGGCCCCCGTTTCTCCGATCGAATCCATAGGTATTCTACCTTTCCGTCGGCGAGAAGATCGCGGCCATAGTTGGTAGGAGTTCTCGAATGACCTTAGAGACAAGGCTATGAGGGCGGACAGAGAGCCCCAGATTCATGGAAACGGCCACCGCAATAGAGACAACTAGGCGTGTTGTTATCGAACGGGATATTCCAGAGCCTGCCGTAGCAGGGCTTGTGGAATTCATTGACCGATACTACATCCGATCGAAGACGAGATTTATCCAAGACCTTTCTTATCGCAAAACCGCTAGCGGGACCGGCTTCGAACTGTTCTGGATACTCAAGCCCTTTGGATCAGAGCAAGCGGCTCCTCTCGCCGTGACTCTGAAGATAAGCAAGGCGGCCATCGAGCTTGATTTTCCGGGGTTAGACCCGAGTAACAAGCCCCTTCGGAATGCTGTCGAAAGAACCGTTGATGAGATCGAAGCAGCTGTCCTTTCTTATTTTCAGAACATCAAGACGACCAGTCTCTACTTTGTTATCGGCGCGTCCGAGGAGCACTCCGAGGCGCCTGACCAGAGGGGCATAATGCGAAATGTCGCGAAAAGAATTTTCACGGGTAACACAACAAGCCTGTTCCTCTCGTTCATTCTCCTAAGCTTCGCCCTATTCTTCATTATCGGAGTCTACACCGTCTTCGTATTGATCAGTCTTCAGCTCGTAGCTCTGATTTTCTCGGACAAGATTGTTTACAGAATTGGCAGTGTCCGCCCTGACGCTGAAAGACCACTTGTAACAATAGTAAGTGTCCGATCCAACGCTGAAACTCTCAAGTCTATCTCTCAGCATGGCAAGAAGATACTCTCACAAATTCGAGAGGAAATTGCGAGAAGCGCGACGGCCACATATTCTGCATCAGCCAACGAGGAGCTCAAGTCAACAGTCATAGGCTCGCTGCTCAGGCATGGCATTATCGCGTCCGGCAAAGAGATCACTATTAAGACGAGAGACGTTTACCGCATCGTTCACCAAGTATCGGAAAAGTTCGGCAGACAGACTCCAAAGATCACCATCGCAAACACGATCGTCTCCAATGCTTCCGCGACTGGAATCTCGTCGAGCCGTTCCACGGTGATGATCACGGCCGGTTCATTGGAAGACCTAAACGATGACGAACTAGAAGCGGTTATCGGTCACGAGCTGGGACACGTGGCAGGCCACGATCCCGTCATTCTGTTCGCGGCTACATCTTTCGAGTTTCTCGGAAGGTTCTATCTCTGGCTTCCTGTATTACTCTCTCTGGGCTTTTTCTACTTCCTTTTGGCATTTGGCGCGATCTATCTGATAGGGAAGTTTCTCGAGACTAGAGCTGACACCGAATCCGCGGTAGTCGTTGGAAACCCAGAGGCATTATCCTCTGCTTTAACAAAGATTGGGTTCAGGCAGCTCTATCGTGAGAAATACAATCCAGGCGCAAAGCTGTTCGACTGGTTTCAGTTTGACCCACATCCGCCTATCTATTTCCGAATAGCTAGGCTGTCAAAGTACTCGGGAAAACAAGAGCCCGTAAAACACACATTTCTGGTCTCGATACGAGACATCGTCGTGGGCTTCTTCTCTGCGTTGTTCCAGGTCTAGACTGAGAGTTCACCCAACTCACACGAGTCTTCAACCGTGGACGGCAGTTCTTCTGCCACTACGGTAGGTTGCTAGAGCTCCCAGTCCACTAATCAGCAGAAGAACAGCAATTGGGAAGACCGGGACAATTAGGAAGGTACTCACTATCCTGTCGGTCGCTAGGCTCACAGTTCCAGTGTAGACGCCTGAGAACCGCAGCGGCAGAGCCGTTAGATCCTTTGATCTGGCAGCCTCAGCAACCCCACTAGAGAAGTACACTCCTATCAGGAAGGTCGATAGGGCTCCGAGAATATTGATTACTCCGCCGGGCAGGGTAAACCTCGCCAGCATTAGGCCGCTTCCCAAGAGCATGATGAAGGCCAGGCCCAACTGAATCAGCATCAAGTTCTGCGACTGTGAGGATGTTACATTTACCGCGCTCGGAAGGTTGTATGCCCACAAGGCCCATCCGATCGCGAGGAGGCTCGAGAAAACTCCCAAACCTCCAGAGAGAAGGGCCCTCACGTGCTTAGGCGTCTGTAATGCTCCTTGAATCTTGACAGTCGACATTAACACGCGACGTCAACCTTTGCTCTCTCTATAAATCTACGAATTTGAACGGAGCGATTCGAGCATATCCGACAGTTTCATCTTTCGTTTTTTCGCTTCCTTTAGCAAGACCTTCTGGACCCCGCTTGAGTATTGCACGGCTTTCTTCGGCCTATTGACCACGGATTCAGGCAATTTCCAAGAAGCGGCAAGCCTCCTAAGAACGTACTTTCGAACTACACCGTTGCCGGTGAGTCGTAACTTTAGTGAAATGGGAATGCTCAGTGCGTAATCGACGAGTGGAAGATAGGCGAATGGACATTGAAGTTCGAGTCGATGAGAGACAGCTAGCTTGTCTCCAGGCTCAAAGTCGTTAGTCGCCGCGGCCCGAACACTCCTCAAAACTTCCTTCTTAGCTTCTAGAAAGTGGTGTTTGAGAGCTAACTCCTCAAATCTGCCGTATCCTGCGAATAGTTCGTCACTTAGCTGACCGACAAGAAGATGCCCCATTCCCATCTCTTCCGCTACCTCGCAGACGAAGAAGAGTGGGACCGAATGGCCCACCAATGTCGAGTCAGTACTCTCGACAGTCTCAACGACCTCTCTAAGACGATCCATAATTTCTGATTGTGAGAGTTCTCTGACAGTAATTTCAAGCCCAAGTTCCTTTGCTACCCGTCGGGCGTGTTCTAACTCGGGCTGACCCTTCAGTCCCACTGTGATCAGTTCGGGTCCCAATTCGTTCTCTCTCGCGGCATATCCCACTAGGGTGCTGTCCAAACCGCCAGAAAATGCTGTGACGTAGCCTTCCGGAACCGCTTCGGCCAGAGATTCTAGGAGAAGTTCTCCTGTCCGAGCCGCGGCTTGATCCTCTCCAATTTTCAGTTCTTTGAAGCGAGATAGCGTCTCTCTTGCTAGAACTGTCACACGTTTGGTTGACGCTGCGAGCAGATGGCCTGGAGGGACGGTCCTAGGGTTCGAGATTCCTAATTTCGATAGAGCTGCCTTGAGGCTCGCAAAGGCGACAGTCCCCTGAGGGTCTCGACCATAGTAGAGGGGCTTCTGTCCGAGTATGTCTCGGCCGGCCAGGAGTCTTCCTTCTGAAATTCCGAGCACTGAGAATCCTCCAGGTTCTCGAAGAGATTCCGAAAACGCTTTTTGTCCCGTCTCCCCACCGATTTCTTCAAGTTCTAAGTTTGCTGGAAGAGATCCGTCAACCGCGAAACTAGTCCTCTCGACGCTTACTTTCGGGGAATGTTCTAACTGATGAGAGCATGAACCTAATGCGACTGATCCATATTTTCCGTCGACCGTTATCGATTGAGTGAGAGCGCCTCGGCTCTTCATGGCACTCAAAGTGGCTTCGAGCTTAGAAGATACCTTCCCGGTCTCTGGTCCGATGATTCCGGCTATCCCTGACAACGGTCGCAGGATGTTGCTCGGAGTTGTTTAATATCATGTCACACCGAAGTCTCGTCGATTTCGATTGCCGATCCTTCCAATCGATACGGGCAGATATGGCAGTCCTGAAATGAGGCGTATCTTCGATGAAGAGAACAAGCTTCAGCTCTGGCTTGATGTCGAAGCGGCTGTTGCTGAAGCTCAAGCCGCCGTGGGAGACATTCCAAAAATTGCCGCTCAAGAGATAGCGAAGAATGCCAACACGAAAATCGTGACGTTGGCTCGGACAAAGGAGATCGAGAAGGAGACTCGACACGATCTAGCGTCAATGGTACAAGCATTGTCGGAGGCTTGTTCTGGGGAGGGCAGAAAGTATGTTCACTACGGGCTCACGAGCATGGATGTCGAAGACACCGCCACTGCTCTCCAGTTCAAGGCCGCCTTCGCTCTGATCGAGAAGGGATTGCATCAACTAGAAGCGACGCTAAGCACGATGGTCCGGAAATACCGTGGGTTGATCGAGGTTGCCAGGACCCATGGAAGGCATGCGGGAGTCATCACGTTCGGTCTGAAACTCGCAGTCTGGCTCTCTGAAGTCAAGCGGCACAAACAGCGTCTGAGACAAGTCCGTGAGAGAGCCCTCGTTGGAAAGATACTAGGCATCGTTGGAACGGGAGCGGGACTTGGGAAGAACGCGCTAAAGGTCCAGGAGAAAGCCCTGGGGGGTCTTGGGCTGAAGCCAGCTGGGCTGGTTACCCAGGTGATCCAGCGGGACATTCACGCCGAGGTCGTCACTTTCTTTTCCTTACTCGGGTCCAGTCTAGACAAATTTGCGACAGAGATTCGCAATCTTCAGAGAAGCGAGATCGCTGAAGCCTTGGAGCCTTTCGATAGGGAGAAACAGGTTGGAAGTTCGGCGCTGCCTTCAAAACGAAACCCCCAACTCAGCGAGCGAGCATCCAGCTTAGCCAAGCTGCTAAGGGCCCTTGCAATACCAGCCTTAGAGAATGTCCCACTCTGGCACGAACGGGACTTGTCTAATTCTGCGAACGAACGGTTCCTCTTTCCAATGTCTTTCATTCTGACCGATGAGATGCTGCTGCTCGCGTTTAGGGTTCTGAAAGGGTTGGAAGTGTCTCCGAAAAATATGGAGCGCAACCTCGAATCGTCCCAAGGGGCCGTCTTGGCCGAGAGACTTGTCAACATGCTGGTCGAGAAGGGAGTCGCAAGAAAAGACGCCTACGACCGGGTTAGAAGAGTCTCGGTGAGATCACTGGACGCGGGGGTCCCATTCAGCAAGGCGATTCAGGAGGATAGCTTCGTTTCAAAGAGGCTCACGCTCAAGGAAATCAAGGAAGCTCTTGACTATCGAAATTACCTTGGAGTCACTTCGCAACTCATCAATATGGCTCTCAACGAGTAAGGGTACTCAGAACGGGTCATCTTTTTCTAAAGAGTAAATCTTATTTCCGTTCGTTGTCGTCTCTGCAGATCCGAGAGGAGTCTCTTGCGCGAAGCGATGCTTACCATCGGAACTCTCCTTCTGTTCTTTGGTGGACTTGGTGCGATAGCAGCAACTACCCCTATGGGTGAAGGAGCGCTGATTACTCAGGCAACGCTTGTACAGATGGGCTGGTCCATCAGTATTTTCACGGTAATCGCCTTCATCGGCGCAGCTCTGATTATTCGAAATCGCTGATTTCACATCTTGATCGGATGTAGGACATCTCAGGGCATGCGCGGTGGTCGCGGTTGTTCGTAAGGAAACAGTTACTGATTAATACCCGGCCGGATTGCCTGCTCGGCTTATGACGGATCAAGCGGCTAACTGGAAAATCCACGTGAAAAAGGGAAGCTACGAAGTAGAAGTTGAAGGTCCAAATCCCGAGCGCGTGGAAAAGATGTTTGATGAACTCGTAAAGAAATACATGAAAAAAATCGCTTCACCGTGACATCATAGCTCCTTCTTGGTTTTCAAGCGAGATAGGCTCCCCTCTTTGGCCCTGAAAAAGACCGCCCTAGTTGGGTGGTCTCATTTCGTTGGAGAGGAGATCATCGAGTTCCTCTTTCGCATCTAGCGAGACGGCAATCCGCTCGTATTCGTCCGGGTTGTGCTCATAGATGAATCGAAGGAGGGGAAAGTAGAGCTGTTGGGCCCTACGGACGGAGACGTGGCTTCTGACGCCAATAGACGCGGCGGCCTTTTTGCGGGTATCTCTAATCGATCGGGTTCGGGACATGGAACTGATCTTCTGCGGAAACCTCATCGGGACCCAGCCGCTCAGGGATGTTTGTTTCGCAATAGCCACACCCGCTGTCATTAGGTCAAGGGCGTACGACAGGAGATGCCAGGACTGGGTCTTCTTAATCCGGCCGAAGTATAGATCAGATTCGGCGAGAGCAGACATGGCTTCCTCCAGCTCTTTCGGCTTCGGAATCTGATAGGGTGCATTCTCGAAGATCCACTGAAACAGCATTTCTTGGTCAACGTCTGAGATTGAGAGGGCTCGTCTTGCTGATGCCGTAGTCCGGCTGTTGAAGATTATCCGCAGAACCTCAAAGATGGACTCTGTCCGGTCCCGTCCCGACAGAAGGTCGATATCGTCGACGGTTAACGACCGATTTCTGCTCGAAAGCAGCTGCATGTCGTTGAGGATAGATCTGATGTCCCCACGGTCTCGATCGAGTATGAGCCTCAGAGCGTCATCGTTAGCTTTCACTCCTTCTTGATTCAGAATATTCCTCAAGAGTGGGAGACCGTCTCGTACTCCTAACCGTTTGAGTTCTATCTGGAGACATGCTTCCCTTAGCGGTCTGGTCTTCGGGTCCCACGGATCGTTGGCGGTCAAGATCAACGGATACTGCGTCATTTTGATTATTTGCAGGATAGTCGCAACTGCTCCTTGATCAGCTCTGAGGTTGATTCCATCTACCTCATCCAGAAGAATTAGCCTACCTTTACTGAACAATGTGCTCTGGGTCGATGCCAGCCCCGCAACCTTAGCGAGTATGTCTCCGCTTCTCTTGTCTGAAGCGTTGATCTCGACGAGATCCCAGCCACGTTCTCGGGCCAGGGCCTCCGTCACCGAGGTCTTACCAACACCGGCTGGGCCGTAGAGCAGTACTGCTGCTTTACTGGGTCTGCCCTTGCTCCATGACTCGACCCAGTCTCGAAGTTTCTCGATGGCTGTCTTGTTCCCGGCCACGTCCTTGCTCGTCCTCGGTCTGTATTTTGTCGTCCAAGGTTCTACTGACATGGCAAATGTCTCAAAGCTATGCGTCCGACGCGAGCGTCGCTAGCAAAGCGCTTAGCTGGATCTCTTCGTCTCCACCCTGAACGAGTCGATAGTCGATCTCGCCAACTGCCTCGATGAGGCTGATTCTCTTCTTTTCCGGGACGGGGAGTCGGAAGATCTCCGAGTGAATCTGTCGGACTATCTCGGATCCCGATAATCCGTACTTGACCAGCAGTTGTCGGAGTTCCTCGCGTGCCTTGATGAAATCGCCCTTCATCGCATGAGTAAGCATCTCATGAACGTCAGTAGGCTTCGCCCTACCAACCACCTGATAGACCGCTTCCTCAGTAATCCCCTTAGACATTGACGCGGCTGCCTGAAGTGTATTGATCCCCTTCCTTAGATCCCCCTCCGCGACCTCGACAACAGACTTCAGACCCGAGTCGATGACCTTCAGACCCTCACGCTTCGCGATGCCGTGAAGGTGTTCGACAATCTTCGACTCAGGTAGAGGAGTGAAACGGAACAGGGCACATCTAGACTGGATGGGCTCGATTATTCTGCCCGAATAGTTACAGCAAAGAATGAATCGGCATGTCTCAGTGTACTTCTCCATCGTCCTTCGCAAAGCTGCCTGTGCGTCATTCGTCATGTTGTCAGCCTCATCCAGAACGAGAATCTTGAACGGCACCTGGCTCAGCGACGCCATCCGCGCAAACTCTTTCACCGTTGTTCGCACAACGTCGATTCCTCTCTCATCACTCGCGTTAAGCTCCATGAATACATCCTGAAATCTCTCTCCGAATAGATCGTGTGCGAGGCACAGGGCGGCGGTCGTCTTCCCAGTTCCCGGGGGTCCGGCGAAGAGGCAGTGAGGCATCGCTCCTCTCGTGACAAACTCTTTGAGACGAGAAACGATCTCTTCCTGATCTACAATGTCGTCAAGAGTCTTCGGCCGATATTTCTCAGTCCAGAGAGCAGCTTCCAACAGAGTCAGCCGGTGAGATTTCGGGTCTGATACAAAAGACTGTTTCGCCCACCTCTACACGAAATATCCTGACGATCACATCGTTCTTTCTGGTCAAGAACAGATATAGTGGGGTCTCCGAACCGTCACACTCCCTCCTGGGGCGAGCAGTCTGAACGAAGAACCATCAATAGTTACGATAGTTGACACGGAATTTGAAAATTCGCCCAGCAGAGTCAATTTTCTCAGAGAATTTCCAGAGACGAGAATGGGAGACAGAGTCATGGGCCCGTATCGTCAGGGTCAAGAGGTAGAGCTCCCGCTCTGGATAACTACGCACTTAGTGCAAATGGGATATGCGAAGTTCCGAGATGAAGACCAACTCACGCTCAATACTCTCTCGACAACTCACTACAAGGAGACCCTGCCTGGGTCCCGTCAAGTCCCAAAGCTCCCGCGGATCTTCTACTTCCAGCTCCGGCGCCTCCTGAAGGAGCTCAAGGGTCAGGAAGCCAAGGATCGGGCCAAGGGCAGAGATCTTGACAAGGCAGTCTCCCTGGCGCAAGACATCGTGAACATCAGAGTCAAGAAAATAGCATCCCTAAGCGCCTCGGGAGAACAGACCACCGAGCTTACCTCCAACCTCACAGCCGAAGAGCTCAGTCTCTACCAGAACATCCGAGAAACAGTGGACAAATGGAAGAAAGACATCCTTGGACGTGAAGCGACCAGTTGAGTGCCCTTCTCAAGACCGCCCGACCAGAGGATGTCTTCCAGGACCTTTTTCGAACTCACGAATCCGACCAAATAGGCTCAAAATACCGAAAACGCCTCGCACAAGTCGCCATCACTAACGGCAAATCCCTCATCATCGACTTCGACGACCTCATCTCATTCGACCCCGCCCTGGCGCGTAGCCTCGTCGAGAAACCTGATGACTACATCACCTACGCAAGTTCAGCCGCCACCGCCCAGATGCGGGTCGAAGACCCCGAGTACGCTGAACACGTAGGCAAGATCTTTGCACGTTTCCGTAGACTACCAGAGAAGACCGCCCTAAGAAAAATCGGAGCTGAACATATCAAGAAAATCGCTCTCGTAGACGGCATCGTCGTAAGAACAACCCAAGTAAAACCAACAATCGTCAGCGCGGTCTTCCGCTGCCGAAAATGTCTCGAAATAACAGTTCTAGACCAAGAAGGAGAGCTGATTCATGGACCTGGAAGTCACTGCCAGTTCTGCAAACAGAGCACCTCATTCGAACTCTTACAGGAACAGTCAAAATTCAAGAACACACAGGAGGCTCGAATACAGGAGAGACCCGAAGATCTTCCGCCAGGACAGCTGCCAAGATATCTCGAGGTAAGGTTGGAGGACGATCTAGTTGACTCTGCGCGTCCAGGTGACAGAGTTTCCGTAACGTCGATCGTTCGCGCGGAGAAACAAACAGTCGGAGAACGAGGAAGACTTCGAACCTTCAACATCTACCTTGACGCGAATTTTGTAGATGTTGTCGGGAAGGAAACAGAAGTCGTTGAAATTACTCCCGAAGATGAGAAACAGATACTAGAAGCGGCTCAAGATCCATGGGTACAGCGAAAGCTCGTGATGAGCCTCGCCCCATCAATATACGGCTATGAGGACGTGAAGGAAGGAATACTCTACCTGCTCTTCGGCGGGACAGCAAAACAACTTCCTGATGGGGTCAACATCAGAGGCGACGAAAATGTGCTTCTGATTGGAGACCCTGGCTGTCTGATAGGAGACGAACGTATTGTCTTGGGAGATGGCACGATTGCTAAGCTTGAGGATCTTGGTCGGGACCATCTCGAGGAATTGGACGTTCCAGTGCTGACTGGTAGGGGTGGAGCAGAGAGAGACGTTGCAACGCGGTTCCACGTATATCATGATCAGCCGACTATGGAGATTGTTACTGAGAGTGGTAAGAGTGTCCGCGGAACCTACAACCATCCTCTAATGGCCGTCGAGACAGTCAACCGTTCGCTAGTTCGCCGTTGGAAGCGACTCGACGAGTTCAAGGTAGGAGACCGGGTAGCAACTGTCACGGGTTTCCCCTGCTACGTTCGCAGATATGTCGACACTGGGTTTCGGCCTCTTCCCTCCAGATTGGGTCCAAGGTTCCATGGACGCCTCCCAACCAAAGTGACTCCTGATCTCGGAGCATTTCTAGGCTACGTGCTCGGAGACGGCTGGGTCCAGAAGTATCGAGTCGGTTTTCTGGTCGCGGACGGAGAGAAAGATCTTCTCAAACCTCTCTGCGACAAAGCAGAGAAACTATTCGGCGTCAAACCAAGGGTAAAAGAGAGAATTATTCCCGGCAGGAAGGTCCTCCTACACAACGCCATAATCGGCAGGCAAGACATTGCAGCGAATCTCTCATTTCTAAGACAGAAGCGAGTGCCTAACATCATACTGAGATCCGGAGACGAAGTCGTGGCTCAATTCCTCAAATGGCTCTACGAGGCGGATGGAACAGTATTCTCCAGTAAGCGAGGCTGCGGTGCCATCGGCCTCAAAGCGAAAAACATTGAGCTCCTTAGAGACGTACAAGTTTTACTCTTGCGATTTGGTGTACACTCACGAATAATAGGAAACGCCCTTCTCACCCGACGAGGAGAGAGCATTCTCAAGTTTGCCCGCAAAATCGGCTTTGCCTCCAACAAGAAGCGAACACGCTTAGCCGAGCTGGAGGCACGAGCGCGAAGGCTGAAACGTCTCACGGGGCAGCGCAGTGAGCGTATCGTAGCAGTCTACAATCGCGAACCAGCGGATGTGTATGACATAGAGGTCCCGCGAACCCATAGGTTCATCGCGAACGGCATCGTATCCCACAACACCGCGAAGAGCCAACTGCTTCAGTACGTTTCTAGGATTGCTCCGCGAGGTCTATACACGTCTGGGCGAGGAACAACCGCTGCAGGTCTTACAGCCGCAGTCTTGCGTGAAAAGACTGGAGGCATGATTCTAGAAGCTGGTGCTCTAGTTCTCGCGGACAAAGGCGTTGCCTGTATCGACGAGTTGGACAAGATGCGCCCCGACGACAGAGTGGCGATCCATGAGGCATTGGAACAGCAGACAGTCAGCGTCGCTAAGGGAGGGATCGTCGCTACTCTGAACGCCCGCGCAGCAGTGCTAGCTGCGGCTAATCCTTCGCTGGGCAGGTATGAGCCTCATCGGAATGTGAGTGAGAACATCAACCTTCCAGTAACAATTCTCTCTAGGTTCGATCTGATCTTCATCATCAAGGATCAGCCTGAACCGGATTACGACTCGCGAATGTCGGAGCACATCCTTGCCCTTCACAGGAGCAAAGTTAGCCCCGAAACTGCGCCTTTTGCTCCGGATTTCTTGCGGAAGTACATCAGCTTCGCAAAGAGAATCACGCCTGTTCTAACCCCCGAGGCGGTTATCGAGCTACGCGACTTTTACCTGAAGATGAGATCAAAGGGAGGGGAAGAAGCGGCAGTTGCCATTACTCCGCGGCAACTAGAAGCGCTTGTGAGAATTTCCGAAGCCCGGGCTCGCGCGTTTCTGCGCGATACCGTAACCGTTGAAGACGCGAAGAGCGCCATCAGGATAATGACCGTATCACTCTCAGACGTAGGTGTCGACGTCAAGACTGGTGCGATGGACATTGACGTGATAATGACCGGCAAGCCCCGCAGCCTCCGCGACTCGTTCCAGAGAGTAATTGAGACCGTTGCAGAAATGGAACGGGAGACCGGAACGGTGGAGGAGACTGTTCTCATTGCGGCTCTTGTTGACAAGGAGAAGATGGAGGAGAGGGAAGCCCGACGTCTCATCGGACAGTTGATTAAGGAAGGAATACTTTACTCTCCCAAACCGGGAAGATTGAAGAGAACTGCGGGCTAGCTTTTCTCTAGAACTGGGGAGTATCTGCAAGAGTGAGAATTAGAGAACTTCAGTTAGACCCTCAAGTCGTAACTCTGCTAGAAAACGAGGGTCTCGACCAGCTCTATCCGCCTCAAGAGGATGCGATAAAGGCTGGAGTACTAGACGGGAAGAACCTCGTTCTCGCAAGCCCCACCGCGAGCGGCAAGACTCTGGTCGCCGAGATCTGTATTCTGAAACACATCCTTGAGAGGAATGGAAAGGCCATCTATCTGGCTCCGTTGCGTGCGCTTGCGAGCGAGAAGTTCAAGGAGTTTCAGAGATACTCTTCGATAAAGAAGCCTAGCGGCGAACATCTACGCATCGGAATGTCCACTGGAGACTATGATAGTTCTGACCCGTGGCTTGGAAGATACGACATCATAATCTCGACCAACGAGAAAGCCGATTCTCTCTTGCGACATAGAGCTCCATGGATGAACGAGCTTTCGCTAGTCGTCGCTGATGAGATTCATCTCCTAACCGAACATGAGAGAGGACCCACCCTCGAAGTGGTTCTGACCCGGCTAACCGAGATCAACCCGGACATCCAGATGCTTGCCCTGAGCGCCACTGTCAGAAACGCAGACGAAGTAGGGCAATGGTTGCACGCAGGCTCCGTCACCACTGACTGGCGTCCGGTCCCATTACGAGAAGGCATCTACAATCTCGGCCAACTACAGTTCAACGACGGGTCCAGCAGAGCCATTCAGAGTGGAACCAAGACCCCAGTCTTGGATATCGCGCTCGAAGTATTGAGCAGTGGTGGTCAAGCACTCATCTTCACCGAGACCCGTAGATCAGCGGTGGAAATGGGACGAAAAGCTGCCCTCGCCGTCAAGCCCCGGCTCTCCAAGATCGAGGAACGCTCACTCAACACCATAGCGGAACGAATCCTCTCATCAGGAGAGAAGACACGCCTTGGTGAGGCCCTTGCAAGCCAGATAGCTTCCGGTGCAGGATTTCACCACGCGGGACTCACAGGCCCCCACCGTGGCATAGTAGAAACAGCCTTTCGTGATGGGAGGATCAAGGTTCTCGCAGCGACCCCGACCCTGGCGGCCGGCGTAAACCTCCCTGCTAGAACAGTCATCATCAGCAGCTACGAGCGTTTCGAATCTGGACACGGTCGATATCCCATCAGCGTCCTAGAATACAAACAATTTTGCGGACGCGCCGGTCGTCCGAAGTACGACAAGTACGGAGAATCAGTCTTGATTGCTAGAAATCAGGACGAGGCTGACTGGCTGATGGAGAACTACGTTATCGCGCAGCCTGAGAAACTATGGTCAAAACTAGCCGTTGAGAAAATCCTAAGGCCTCACGTTCTCTCCACCGTCGCGGCGGGCTACGCGAAGACCGAGGAGGGCTTGTACGAGTTCTTCGGACGAACCTTCTACGCCCACCAGTACGGACCAAGAATGATCAAGGGAAAGATCGGAGAGGTCCTCAAGTTTCTCGCGAAAGAGGAGATGGTCGTAATGGAGGGCCGAGATCTTGAAGCCTCGAGATTCGGCAAACGAGTATCTGAACTCTACATTGATCCCATGTCTGCAGTCATCATCCGTGACGGGCTCTACAACCGAGCCAAGAAGATGACCGACTTCAGCCTAATACATCTAATCTCAAGAACGCCAGACCTGGCGCCTCGTCCTCGGCCGAGAGGGAGCGAAATGGACAAGCTCGGAATAATGGCTGAGAGCCAGAGGGACGAGATCATGGGCTACGCGCCCAACCAGTTCGAAGATCCGATAGCCTACGACGAATTCCTCTCAGAACTAAAGGCCAGCCTTGTTCTCTCAGACTGGATTAGCGAGTTCACAGAGGACCAGATTCTGGAGACAAGAAAAGTTGAGCCCGGTGATCTCCTAAGACTCGTCCAGGGAACAGAATGGCTTGTCTTCGCTGCTCAAGAGCTAGCTCGACTCTTCGGCCACAAAGACCTTCTGGCCAATATGGAAATGCTCCGCGTACGCGTTTCCAAAGGTGTCAAGCCGGAGTTAGTCAAGCTGGTCGGCTTGGAAGGTGTCGGTAGGGTCCGCGCCCGTATGATGTACAGCGCAGGTCTGAAGAGCATTGACGACATTAAGGAGAGGAGTCTGACAGAACTGACAGCCATTCCAACTATTGGACCCTCGCTAGCAAAGAGAATCAAGGAGCAAGCAGGGGGCCTCATCAAAGCGGAGGAATGGGAGAAGGCCAAATCGACCAAGTTGGTCGAAGCAGAACAGCAAATAATGCTCACAGAGTACGAAGACACAGAATGATATCAATCAGCCGGATACCGGGCTTGCACATATTCTTGTTACAACACGCCTAACAAGTTAGGATCGATGTTTGGCACAGGTGCCGAGGCCGGCTCTTGCGTTCGGACACAATAGAGACTTTCCAAGGAACACTTGTCCAGTGTTTCAGCCTGACCCTTGAGATCCTGTTCGGAAGACCTGTCAAAGAGCAACTGATGCGAATTCTCGCCGAACACAAGATCCCAAGGTCAGAAATCGGGGCCAGGTTCGATGATGTTGCCAAGGTTCTTACTGACGTTTTCGGAAGTAGTTCACGACTACTGGTTTACAAGACTGTCGTGGGCTTGTACGAAGAGTATTCTGTTAGAGCAAACTTCGGATTTTATGATTCTCTCAGAGAGCAACTTCTCTTTCTGAGAGAAAGAGTGCTTTCAGACATACTGAAGCCAAGACATTCACCGAGCATCGACGATTCCATCTACATTACGGGACACATACAAGACGATTAGCTCGTCAATGACGAAATCGTTTTCGTTATCAAGTGTCACAATCCAAGTGGAAGGCTGGTAACGAGAAGGTTATGCGGGTTGGGCACGTCGGTCTACAAGTGGGGTCATAAAGGTCCGGAAAAACGTGGAAAACAAATGCCAGAGTCGCGGGAGTTTGCGAACATGTTTCAGGTATCGGTCGAAGAAGGGCTCGGTAATACTCTGGGCGTGAGTGTGATGCAGACTCTGAGGAATCTATTTAGTTACTCCTTTGAAATATATGCTAAAAAGCCCCTGGAACTTCACCGCGAACTCTCCCGGGTTTTCGGGTTCGGCGCTATAACTCTGGAGAGGATGATTACGAAGGAACTCTTCCGAAGGCTAGGGCTGGATTACTCAGCTCAGCTTGACTTTGAGACGAGTGTCAACCTAGCGAGGCGCGACATGATCGCCAGCGAGAGAGGAGACAATTGAGTTGATTGCTCCAAACCAATTATTCCAATCGATGTTATCGTCCGAGATCAAGGGCGACCTACTCGTTCTCTTTCACAAGAACCCAGGGCTGATCGACAGTCTCGACGGAGTAGCCCGAAGAATTGGTCGAGTCGGCACTGCAATTCAAGCCGATGTTCAAGACATGGTGAACGTTCGTATCCTGGGCACGAAACAGATCGGAGGTCGGGAGATAATTTTCCTCGACCGTTCTGGCGACAAGGCCGCCCAAGAAACTATCATTAATTATCTGAAAAATGTCAAAGGAAAAAGAGAGTAGGTCAGAAATGGCTAGACAAAAAACTGGAATTGTCGAACTTGACGCGATGTTGCATGGAGGCTTCCTGGAACGAGACGCGGTTATGGTCGCTGGTAGTGCTGGAACCGGCAAGACCACTCTTGCACTCCAACATCTGGTTAACGGGATCACCAAGTTCGGAGAGCCTGGAATATACCTGACGTTTGAGCAGCTGCCAGACCAGATCTATCGTGATGCAGAGAATTTCGGCTGGGACCTAAGGAAGCTTGAGCAGCAGGACAAGTTCAGGCTAGTCTGCACGAGCCCAGACTTGCTGCTGGAACCGGACGGGACAGGCCAGTTGCTGGATTCTTCCATCAAGGAAATACAGCCACGGCGTATGGTCATCGACTCACTGAATCATCTGGAGATGTATCTTCCTCGGGGGGGAGATATGAGGAAAGAAGCCTACCGTATACTCAATTACGTCAAGACAAAGGGAATCAGCCCTTTGGCTATTTGGGAGACACAACAGAATGCTGGACAAGCTTTCAGTGTTACAGATGTGGGAATGAGCTTCCTAGTCGACTGTATTCTACTCTTGAAATTTGTCGAGATAGAGTCAGCGATGAGGAAGGCCTTGGTAATAATGAAGATGAGGGGTAGCGACCATGAGAAGGAACTGAAGGAGTACGCGATAACACCTCAGGGCTTCAGGATACAAGGAGGATTCTCAGAGTACGAGGGCGTAATGTCCGGAATCCCACACAAGGTGGCCTCGGAAAAGTTCGTGGACATGTTCCGGACCGCGTCTGACAAACACAAGAACGCAACATCCCACTAGCACTAACTTAGAGTCGTCACCGTAGATCGTCCATGTCGAGAACATTGTCATTATTGTCGAGTGCTCTGGTTGTAGAAACAATGAAACAGGTCAATGATGGTCCTCTACCAGTCGGAAACGAGCCCAAAAGCGACAAGCCGAACGAGGCCTCTATCAGCTTCGTCAACCTGTTTCGACGCATCGCTGCCGAAAGCCGGAAGGAGAAGCTAACTCGTGACTGACGCGACGCTACTAACGAGCATGTGGATTGTTGCCGTACTCCAACTCGGGCTTGAAGCAGGCGTCGTTCTGTACGCATA
>Ga0209472_1000316_pt1 | contig 29379 bp, 31 predicted proteins | sample GraSoiAngelo_130_FD_185887 | JGI IMG/M metagenome (GOLD analysis project Ga0209472, IMG submission 185887) | Grasslands soil microbial communities from the Angelo Coastal Reserve, California, USA - 14_0929_02_20cm (SPAdes) (version 2) | ecosystem: Environmental > Terrestrial > Soil > Grasslands ... | reverse complement strand
TCCCATTCCCCCCTTCCAATCTGCTATGCTGAATTTAGAAGTTGAGAAAAAGTTTTCGGGGCGCGCCGGTGGGCGCGCCCAAACTTTTTGGAAGGCATTTTGGATCGCGAATGAGTATCGAGGAAGCCGAGCGGAAAGCAAATACGGAACCGGGACTGCCGCCGCAGACGAGGAGTCTTACGGAAATCCGGAAAGAAATCACGACTCTGATTAAATCCAACGCGGTAGACATGGTGCAGAAGACCATCAACCAGGTAGACGAAGGCCACTACGCTGCCATGAAATATTTGTTTGAAGCGATTGGGTTATTTCCGGCACCGATGCAGGAAGAGACGCCGGCAGAGGATTCGCTTGCGCGCACGCTGCTGCTCAGGTTGGGTTTGCCGGAAGATCCAATGCCGGAAACTAACGTGAAGCAGGGCCGCGAACCGCATGCCGCGACTCATGCGGGCGATGCCGTAGAATGAAAACCGACCATTGGTCATCAATTAGAAGTCGATGGTTAGCCGCAGAATGGCGGCCCCGGGAACTGGACCGGGACGGCGGAAATCGCAGCATGGATATGACATGGGTGACCGGCCGGATCGCGGTCGGAGGTGGAATTTGGACGGCGGAGAACATGGCGACGGTGGCCCGCGCCGGGGTCAGCCATATCCTGGACATGCAGATCGAGTTTGATGATACTGCGCTGGCCGCGCCGCATAACATCATCGTGCAATGGACTCCGACGGATGACGATTTCCAACCGAAACCGCCGGAAATTTTTCAGCGTGGAGTGAATTTCGCTCGGCAGGCGCTGGACGAGGAAGGGACCAAACTGCTGGTTCACTGCGCGGCAGGCGTGCATCGCGCACCCATGATGACACTGGCGATACTCTGTTCTCTGAGCTGGAACATGAAGGATGCGATGAAGTTGATTGGCGCCAAGCGTCCCGTGGTCGACTTTGCGGATGTGTACGTGCGCAGCGTGGAGAAGTTCCTGGAGCAGCATGCACGGGCAGTGAAGTAGTTGCGCTGGGCGGTGTGGTAACGAAGACAGCGCCCGAGTTTGGGTGTTTATCTTAGGATCTATGCGAGGACTCTCTAATCCAGGTTCTGAGTTCTCTAATTCCAGTTCTCAGTTCTCAGGCTTCAGTTTTCAGATCGTGTGAGACTGTATTTCATCAGCCAATCCAAAAAGTTTAGATTAATTCCGAACGAGGCTCGGATACGTGTGCGTAATGGGATACTTTTCGGGAAATTTCAAGGAGTGGTAATGAGCGAGGGAAGGAATGTTCTTTACAAGTGCCGCCTGCAAGGGCGGCTTTTTTGTTTGCTGCTTTGTGTACTGGCGGGATTAGTGTCGCAGGCGCAATCGCCGGTGACCACAACTATCAGTGACACGGTTTACCGCGCTGATGGAACACCGGCAGCCGGCACTTTGCTCATTTCCTGGCCTACTTTCAGCACGGCGAGCGGGCAAGCAGTGGCCTCGGGAACGAAGAGTGTGACACTGGGGACGGGCGGGGCGCTATCCGTTGCGCTTGTGCCGAACGCAGGCGCAGCACCAACGAACACGTTTTATACCGTCGTATATCAACTGAGCGATGGAACCGTGGAGTGCCTGAATGCGTCGATGTGGGCCAAGCAGAACTGATCTGAATCGATTGTGCTGAAATTGATCCGGATGGCGGAGCGCGGACTTACCCTACCTCTTCACTCCAATTCTCCAGCGTCCTCTTCACCAACGCCATGAACTGATCCGCCACCGCGCCGTCGATCAGGCGGTGGTCGTATCCGAGTGTCAGGTGAACGACGCTGCGGATGGCGATGGAATCGTTGCCATCAGCATCGGTGACCACTAACGGAACCTTGGCGATGCCGCCGACGCCCATAATCGCGGAGTTCGGCTGATTGATAATGGGCAGCCCGAACACCGCGCCGAACTGGCCGGGGTTGGTAATGGTAAACGTGGAACCCTCTACTTCTTCCGGCTTCAGTTTCTTGCTCCGCGCACGCTCGCCCAAGTCCGTGATGCCGCGTTGCAGTCCAAGAAAATTCAGGTCATCGGCGTTCTTCAGCACGGGCACGATCAATCCCCAGTCAAGCGCAACTGCGATTCCCATGTTCACGTGGCGGTGATAACGAATGCTCTCACCTTCCATAGACGCATTGACAATGGGAAATTGCTGAAGCGCAATAATCGCCGCGCGCACGAAAAACGGCATGAACGTCAGGCGTGCGCCATGGCGCTGCTCGAAGCCTGCTTTCAATTTGTTGCGCAGATTCACAATGCGAGTGAGGTCCACTTCGAACATGCTGTGCACATGTGCGCTGGTGCGGCGCGACTCGATCATGCGCTGGGCGATGATCTTGCGCATCTGCGTTGCGGGTACGAGATCGCCCGGAATCGGAGCGGGAGCGGCAGGAGCAGGCGGTTGCGGAGCACGCGCCGGCGCGGGCGCGCTCGCACCCGGAGCCGCTGTCGCCTCTGTACGCTCAAGAAAGGCCATGATGTCCTGCTTGGTAATGCGTCCGCCAAGGCCGGTACCCGAGACTTGCGATAAATTCACGTTGTGCTCGCGGGCGATCTTCCGCACCAACGGTGACGAGCGCGCGTGATCCTCTTCTTCGTGAGCAGGAGCGGGGGCAGGTACAGGCTGCTGCTCCGCCTGCGAAGGGGCAACTTTGGGTGGCGCAAGCGGTTTCTTTTCCGCTGGAGCCGGAGCGGGCTGAGGCGCGGCAACCGGCTTGGAAGCAGCGGCGGCAGACTCGCCGTCGGTCGCGATCGTGCCCACCACCGTATTTACTTGAACGGTCGTGCCTTCGCTTACCTTGATATCCTGCAGCACACCGGAAGCAGGCGCGGGGATCTCCGCATCCACCTTATCCGTCGAAATCTCAAACAGCGGCTCGTCGCGCTGAACTTTGTCGCCGGGCTTCTTCAGCCACTTGGTAATTGTGCCTTCGACGATGGATTCGCCCATCTGCGGCATCACAATATCAGTCGGCATGGTTCCCTTCCACAGCGCCCCGCGATTGCAGGAGGCAAACGCTTCATTATATATAAAGCATCAGGCGGAACAGCTTCGGTCGCGGACCTGATATGCGGAAGGGAAGTAATTAAGGACCCTCTTGCTACCGGGTTGCTGCGATGCGAACCGCAAGATGGATATTCAGAGACTTCTCGCATTCACTTTGATCGGCGCGATTAGTCCTTGTCATGTTCGTGCGCACTTTTTTCATGACTGGCCTGTGGGCTGACCCCGAACGATTTTTTCCAGTACTCCTGAACAGCCGGAGAAAGCTTGTCCAGGCGCGAAAGAAATGCCGTCACCTTCCACATGTCCTGCTCGCTGAGCGCTTTATTCCATGCGGGCATGCCGCTGTAGCGGACCCCGGTTCGGATAGCGTAAAAAATGTGCCACTCGGGATCATCGAGCGGCTCGAGGATAAGCTGCGGAGGGGGCGGATACTGGGAATGGGCCAGCAGGCTCGGCTTGTTGTCGAGCCCGCCGTGACACCCCGCGCAGTTCATCGTATACAGCTTCATGCCGTCGATAATGTTGTCGTCGGTCGGGGGCACTGGGTTGTTTACCCGAGGCGCATGGCGCTCCATGGCGGCATCCAGAGAACTCATGGCGATCCGTTGTTCCCAGCTTGGCGGAGTGGCATCTGCATTGGTGTGCACAAAACCGAGCAGCGCCAGACACAATCCCCCCGCAACCAGCACAAGCAAAGTTATGATGACGCCTAGAATGAAGTTCCGCATCTTCCCTCCTACAGAGCATTCGCACTTCTGAAGGTTACAGATTAATAGGTGCGGTGTCGCGCAGGATAGTCATGGCATCCGGCGCATCGGATTGGCGGACTTGCAACTTGATCCCGCCGAGTATATGCGAATGCCAACCCGCAATGCGAAGCATGTTCTCATCCTGAGTGAAGCACTCGATATTGGCCGATTCGAGGCGGGCGCGGGCGAGCAGAAATTCAGTCTGGTTGAAGAACGTGGCGACGGTTACAAGGGATTCGTGCATCACTACGGCCTTTTCCGGCAGGCGAAGTTCGCCTGCCGCTCTCCCGTTAATAAGCCTTCAATTTTCTCGCTTCACGGACCACATCGGCAACTTTGGGCAGGAAATATTCTTCCTGTGGCGGAGAAAATGGCACTGGAGTATCGAGCGCCGTAATCCGAACAATTGGCCCGTCTAAATCATCGAACGCCTGTTCATTGATGATCGCCGCAATTTCACCCGCCAATCCGCCCGTGCGTGCGTGTTCGTGAAGGATAATGACCTTATTTGTCTTCCGTACCGTTTGCACGATGGCTTCGCGATCAAGGGGCGAGACCGTCCGCAGATCAAGAATCTCGACATCGATCCCCTCCTTGCTCAGGATTTCAGCCGCTTCAAGCGCTGTGTGCACCATCGCAGCATACGTAATGATGCTGAGATCACGCCCTTCCCGCGCGAGCCGCGCTTTCCCGAGCGGCACAATGTAATCGTCAGCGGGAACTTCTTCCTTGATGCGGCGATAAAGGTATTTATGTTCGAAGAAAAGAACCGGATTATTGTCGCGAATGGCCGCTTTAATTAGCCCCTTGGCGTCGTATGCGCCCGCCGGGCAGACTACCTTCAGCCCGGGCGCGTGCACGAACCACATCTCCGGATTCTGCGAGTGAAACGGCCCACCATGCACATTGCCGCCACTCGGGCCGCGAATCACCAGCGGTGCTGGCGCTCCCCAACGATAGTGAGCCTTCGCAACCATATTGACAATCTGGTTGAAGGCACAGCCAATGAAATCCATAAACTGAAACTCGGCGACAGGACGCATGCCGGTGAGCGCCGCCCCGAAGGCAGCACCCACGATCGCGGACTCAGCAATGGGCGTGTCGATGACGCGCTCCGGGCCGAAACGGTCGATGAAACCGTCAGTGACTTTGAAGGCCCCACCGTAGATACCAATGTCCTCGCCAATGCAGAACACAGTGGGATCCTTCTCCATTTCCTCCCAAATTCCCTGGCGGATGGCCTCGAGATACGTGAGTTGCATAGTACGGTTTCGGGTCCGGCTCGATGAACGCGTTATCTTACACCGCCGTGAGGGGCGGTCGCAGCGTAAGTGCGCCAATGAGTGATGAAGACAGCGATCTGCGCGGCTCATGATCTGCTACATTTATCTCTCGCGTGAACTCCTCCCGCATTCTCGTCTCCGGCGTCTCCGGCCCGATCGGCACTGCGTTGCTACCTTCACTCAAGATGAGTGGGTACAGCGTCACACGCCTGGTCCGCGGCAAACCTAGTGGCGAAGGCCAGATTGCGTGGAATCCGCAGCAGTCGCTGGCTCCGGAGTCAGTCTCCGGTTTCGAAGCCGTAATTCACTTGGCGGGAGAATCCGTTGTTGGCCGCTGGAGTGAAGCAAAAAAACGCCGGATTCTAGAAAGCCGGGTGCTGGGCACGCGCCATCTCGCCGAGGCGCTCGCCAAAACTTCCAAGCGGCCGCGAGTGCTGATCTCAGCCTCCGCCTCGGGCTACTACGGTAATCGCAATGACGAAATCCTGCGTGAGACCAGTTCGTCGGGAAATGGCTTTTTGCCCGAGGTATGCCGTCAATGGGAAGGTGCGACTAAAGCGGCGTCTGAGGCAGGCATTCGGGCGGTCCATTTACGAATTGGAATCATGCTCTCAGCAACTGGAGGTGCCTTGCAAAAAATGCTCCTCCCGTTCCGCATGGGAGTGGGCGGAAACATCGGCGCCGGCGCCCAATGGTGGAGTTGGATTCATATTCAAGATCTGGTGGGCGCAGTCCACCACATATTGAAATCGGATTTGATCCAGGGGCCGGTGAATGCAGTTTCGCCCCGACCGGTCACCAACGCCGAATTCACCAAAGCCTTAGCATCGGTCTTATCACGCCCGGCGATCTTTCCCATGCTGGCCTTCGCGGCGCGACTGGTCTTCGGGCAAATGGCTGACGAACTCCTACTGGCCAGCCAGCGCATCGAGCCAGCAAAACTCATCTCCAGCGGATATCCCTTCCAATATCCGGATTTGAGGAGGGCGCTGGACAACCTACTGAAATCTAAGTAAGTCGCACCCGAGAGACGCTACTGCCGCTCCATCGGTTCTCTCCCCATATTTCGCGACTGTCATCCTGACTGGCCTTTAGGCCGGGAAGGATCCATGGATTTGCAATGCACAGATCCTTCGCGTTGCTCAGGATGACATCAATAATCATCGCCTAATTATCGCCGCGATTTTACGCCGATTCTGCCCGCGCCTTCCCGAACTCCTCCACTCGTTCCCGCACGCTGAGCACGTGCATGGGTAACTTCAACTGGCTGCCTTCCTCAATAATTGGAATCAGTTTGTCGAATTCAGGGCCCGAGTGTGACCCGATAATCATGATCCGGATGGGATGAAATAATTCTTTTCCCTTTGCGCCCGTCTCAGCCTTCACTTCGTTGACGAGTCGCTTGAAGCACTCCGGCGTCAGTTGGCCGGACTTTGCGCTCTCGTTCTGCAGGGTCTTCTGCGTGAAACTTGCGATCACCGCATCGGTGTGCGGCCAGGCGAGCACTTCGGCGTTCTCGGGATTTGCTACGGTCGCACGAGCATCGTAGTGAAGGATTGCCGAGGCGCGCACCGGCAATTGATCCAGGCGATCAACATAAGGCCGGAGCAGTTGAGTGACTTTCGCCAGCCACGTCAAAGCCGGCTCCGGCGGAATCCACTGGTGCCGCTCCGACAACTGAATGGCTGCGGTTTGGGCCAAATCCTCTACCATGGCGCGCGTGTAATACGGCAGAGCAAGTTTATTGATACGCTCCGGTGGCGCTTGTTTGATGTAATGGCGGTTCAACCAGTACAACTTCTCCATATCGAAGACGGCGGGTGATGGCGTGACCCGTTCCAAAGAGAACTCCTTAACCAATTCCTCGGGGCTGAAGATCTCCCGCGTACCTCCGCTCGGGGCCCAGCCCAGAAGCGCCAGATAATTTGCCAGCGCCTCGGGCAACACACCCATCTCGCGAAAATTTGCAATCGAAGTTGCGCCATGCCTCTTGGAGAGCCGCTCGCGGTCGGCGCCCAAAATTGTGGAAAGATGTGCAAATTCCGGCACGGGCCAGCCCAGCGCCTCGTAAAGCGCAACTTGCTTGGGAGTATTGGAAAGATGATCATCGCCGCGGATCACGTGCGTGATCTTCATCAGTGCGTCGTCAATCACCACCACGTAGTTGTAAACCGGCATCCCGCTTGAGCGCAGAATAATCGGATCGCTCACCACTTCATTCGAAAACTCCACGTCGCCACGGACGATGTCGTGAAAGCGTATGGGATGCTCCGGAATCTTGAGCCGGATCGCACACGCTTCTCCTGCCTCGCGCCGCCGCTTGGCTTCCGCTGGGTCGAGCGCGCGGCACTTGCCTGAATAAATCGCTTGCCGCTGCTCGGCCATGGCACTTTCGCGCTCCTTCTGCAACTCTTCTTCCGTGCAGAAGCATAGATAGGCCTTACTCTCCTGAAGCAAACGCTCGGCGTGCTTGCGATAAATTTCCAGCCGGTCTGATTGCCGGTAAGGGCCATACGAACCGTCCACGTCCGGTCCTTCATCCCAATCCAGCCCGAGCCATTTCAAATCGTCAATCAGCTGTGTTTCAAATCGCGCTTCGCTGCGCTCAATATCCGTATCCTCGACGCGCAGAACCATGGTGCCGCGCTTCTGCCGCGCGAAGAGCCAGTTAAATAGGGCGGTGCGCGCATTTCCCACGTGAAGATGCCCAGTAGGAGAAGGAGCAAAGCGCACACGCACGGGGGAGCTTGCAGTCACAAAATGATGGTAGCAGGTTGAAGAATTTCCGCTCTGACGTTTAAGCGTCGCTCGGAATCAAATGAAGGAGCAGTTGTATGCAGATTTTCGACTATAGATCAAAGCCCAATTGCAGCCTGGCTGCTTCCGACATCCGGGTCGGATTCCATGGAGGATCAAACACAACATCAACATGAACTTCTTTCACTTCGGGGAGCGCGGCCAGCTTGCTTTCCACATCGGCTTTAAGCACGTTGCCCATGCCGCATCCCGGGGCGGTCATAGACATCTTGATATCAATTTTCTTCCCGCCCTCATCGGTTGGCGCAATCTCGCAGGAGTAGATCAATCCCAGATCGACGATGTTGACGGGAATCTCAGGATCGTAGATGGTCTTCATTTGGTCCCAAACCATCTGCTCGCTGAAGGCCTCCTGCTGCACCGCCGGAGTTTGTGCGGCAGCGCCCGACAAGCCCAGAGCATCTGCGTTGTCGACATCAACGCGAAACATCTCTCCGAAATCGGTAGCAACCGTGTAGCTATTGCCGCGAGATTGCATGATCCTCACGGCTGTACCCGCCGGCAAGCTGCTGCTCATTCCACTTGGAATCTGTATAACCTCGCAGGCGCGATTCAGTGTGATCCGATCGCCGAAATTCATCTCAACTACCTCGTTACGCTACTCCGTCGATACTGTGTCTTGTTTGCCTTCGAGCGCGGCCTGCAGTGTGTGCCATGCTAAGGTCGCGCACTTGACGCGCACAGGGAATTCAGAAACGCCGGAGAAAACGGCGAGCTTCCCCAGTTCAGCCCGATCTCCGTTCACCTGTCCGGTCGTCACAAGTTTGTGGAACACTTCAAAGAGCTTTTCTGCGTCCGCTCTACTCTTTCCTTTCAGAATCTGAGTCATCATCGATGCGGAAGCCTTTGAAATTGCGCATCCCGAACCCTGGAAGCTGATATCGCGGATTGAATCGCCGTCCAGATTTAAATACACAGTGAAATGGTCACCGCAGAGTGGGTTGTAACCTTCTGCCTTGTGGTCAACAACAGCAAGCTCCCGATAATTGCGCGGCGCCTTGCTGTGTTCCAGAATGACGTCCTGATATAGCTCGCGCAGATCAGCCATCAGGCAAATACCTCCTGGACCTTCAGAATGCCCTCGGCGAGCACGTCCACCTCATCTTTGGTGTTGTAGAGCGCAAAGGAAGCACGCGCAGTCGCAGGGACGCCGAAGCGCTGCATAACGGGTTGCGCGCAGTGATGGCCCGTCCTGATCGCAATACCCTCCTGGTCGAGAACCGTCCCGACATCGTGCGGGTGGATGCCTTCGATTACGAACGAGAGCACGCCCGCGCGCTCTCGCGCCGTACCGATCAAACGCACTCCGGGAATGGCGGAAATCTTCTCTGTCGCATAGGCCAGTAATTCGTGCTCGTAGGCCGCGATATTGTCCATCCCAAGCCTATTCAAGTATTCGATGGCCGCGCCTAAGGCTATCGCACCGGCAACATTGGGCGTGCCTGCTTCAAACTTAAACGGCAGTTTGTTATAGACCGTTTTTTCGAACGTGACCGAGCTGATCATATCCCCGCCGCCCTGGTACGGAGGCATGTCTTCCAACAATGCAGATTTGCCGAACAGAACGCCAATGCCAATAGGGCCGAACATCTTGTGACTGGAAAAAGCGTAGAAGTCGCAATCCAGTGCTTGCACGTTGACCTTCATATGAGGAACGGCTTGTGCGCCATCGACCAGCACAGGAATATTTTTCCGATGCGCCATCTCAACAATTCGGCCAATTGGATTCACGGTCCCAAGCGCATTTGAGACATGGCTGACAGCTACGATTTTTGTGCGCGGCCCCAGCAGTTTTTCAAATTCGTCAAGCAACAGCTCGCCGTCATCATTGATGGGAACAACCTGAAGCTTGGCGCCTTTTTCTTCGCACAGAATCTGCCAGGGCACGATATTCGAGTGATGCTCCATGGCAGTGATGAGCACTTCGTCTCCAGCGCGAACCTGGACGCGTCCGTAAGTTTGCGCGACTAGGTTGATGGCTTCGGTTGCGCCGCGAACAAAAATGATCTCGCTCGCATGGGGGGCATTGATGAATCTTTGAACCCGCCTGCGGGCCCGCTCGTGCTCTCCCGTCGCATGTTCGGAAAGAAAATGCACGCCGCGATGGACGTTGGCATTCCCCTGCTCGTAATAGCGGGAGATGGCCTCGATGACAGCTCGCGGCTTTTGCGCAGTGGCGGCGTTATCGAGGTACACCAATTTCTTGCCGCGGATCTCTCGAGAGAGGATGGGGAAATCCCGCCGAATCTTCTCGACATCAAATCCAGTTCCTACCACATGCAGCCGCTGGGCGGCGGATTCTCTGGATGGTATCTTGGCGGCTGTTGTCATCCGATCTCCTCGCAGGTCCTTCCGCTATCTTCGCTGGATGTCCCGGTTGCGAAGGTGTTCGCCGAATTTGCCACTTGCAGCAGATAACTGTGAATCAATTTTTCAACTTGCTCGCGTGCGGGACTTGGCTTCATACGGTCCAGGCACTCGCTCGCGAAAGCAAAGAGCAGGAGCTTGCGTGCCGAGAGCTCGTCGATTCCGCGTGAGCGGAGATAGAACAGCGCGTTCTCGTCGATCTGGCCAATGGTTGCTCCGTGGGTACACTTCACATCGTCGGCGTAAATCTCGAGTTGCGGCTTTGTGTCGATTTGCGCGTTGTCGGAGAGCAACAGGTTACGGTTCGTCTGCTTGGCGTCGGTTTTCTGGGCATCTTTGTGAACAATAATGCGCCCGTGAAACACGCCATGCGCGCGGTCATCCAGGATGCCGTTATAGAACTGGCGGCTGTCGCAGTGTGGGCTGGCGTGCTCCACCAGCATGTAGTTATCGAGGTGCTGCTGGCCATTGCCGATGAAGAGGCCATTAATCAGGCACTCTCCGCCTTCTCCAGCCAATACGGGATGGACGTTGTTGCGCACCAATCCTCCGCCAAGAAGTACAGAGTGTGATGCAACGTTGGCGCTTCTTCCCTGTTGGATCCGCAGCGTGGAGACATTGAACGCCTGCCGGTGCTCACGCTCCACCATGTAATGCGAGATGACGGCGCTGTCGCCTGCCACAAGTTCCGTAATCGTGTTACAGAATGCGGTGCTCTCGCCCACAGAGACATAGTCCTCAACTATGGTGGCCTGGCTCTCTTCCTCAGCCACAATCAGGTTGCGCGGATGGCTCATGAGCGGCGCGTCAGACGCAGTCGAAATGAACACCAGGAAAATCGGATCTTCGACGATTGTGCCCTTGCGGATATGTACGTACGCTCCGTCCTCGGCAAAGGCGGTGTTCAGCGCACAGAAAGCATCACGACGAGTATCGAGATAACGGCCCAAATGCGCTTCAATTGCACCAGGATTGCTGTCGATCTCCTCTGCCAAGCCACTTACCTTTACACCGGCTGGCATCTTGCCAACAGACGAGAGTTCCCGGACGAAGTGCCCGTTAACAAACACCAGTTGGCACGCGGCGCCCTTAATACGGAACTGTTCCAGCTCCTCCTTTGGCAATTGGCCATTCTGCGCCAATTCGAAAGAAGTCCGTGCAATGGCGGAGACGTTAGTAAACCGCCAATCCTCGTCGTGGGTGGTCGGGAAACCTACTTCGCAGAAACGTGCGAAGGCATCCTCGCGGAGCCGCCGCAGCCATGGCAGGTTGCGCCCAGCCGCGCGTTTCTGGAATTCAGTGAAGCTTTCCAGGTAGGTTTCCAACTGCTCGGTCGCTGTGATCACGTTCTTCCTCGTCTTAAGCCGGGGTAACCTGGCGGGTTTCGCTATCGATCTCCACGTAACCCTTTTCTTCCAGTTCCAGCGCCAGTTCCGGCCCTCCCGAACGCACAATGCGTCCGTTTACCAGCACATGAACGAAATCTGGAACGATGTAGTTCAGGAGCCGCTGATAGTGCGTAACCACAATGATGGCGCGATCCGGACTGCGCATCGCATTGACTCCGTTCGCCACGATCCTGAGCGCGTCAATGTCGAGGCCGGAATCAGTTTCATCCAGGATCGCCAATTTCGGTTCCAGCACGGCCATCTGCAGAATCTCGTTTCGCTTCTTTTCCCCACCGGAGAAGCCCTCATTCACTGACCGGTTCATCAGCTTCTCGTCCATATCGAGCAGTTTCAGCTTCTCGCGGAACATGGGCAGGAAGTCCATAGCGTCCAGTTCGTCCTCGCCGCGGTACTTGCGAATGGCGTTCAGTGCTGAGCGTAGGAAGTAAGCGTTGCTAATGCCAGGAATCTCCACTGGGTATTGGAAAGCCATGAAGATGCCTTCACACGCCGCGTCTTCCGGCTTCATGGCCAAAAGATCCTTGCCGTTGTACAAAATCTCGCCACTCGTCACATCGTAGCTTTCACGGCGCGCCAGCACCTGCGCGAGCGTACTCTTTCCCGACCCGTTCGGGCCCATGATCGAGTGCACCTCGCCGGGGTTTATTTCCATATCTATCCCCTTGAGGATCTCGTGGTTATCCACTTTCACTTTCAGGTTTCTGATTTCCAGTAAGCTCATTCCTATTCCTCTTGATCTTTTATCCGACACTGCCTTCCAGGCTGACACTCAGCAGCTTCTGTGCCTCAACGGCAAACTCCATCGGCAATTCGCGGAACACGCGCTTGCAGAAGCCGTTGACGATCATGGAAACTGCGTCTTCCGCCTTCAAGCCGCGCTGCCGCAGGTAAAAAAGCTGGTCCTCGCCGATCTTGGACGTGGAAGCCTCATGTTCCATCCGGGCGGTCGAGTTCCTCACTTCGATGTATGGGAATGTATGCGCGCCGCACTTGTCGCCGATCAGCAGCGAGTCGCATTGCGTGTAATTCCGCGCGCCGGTAGCGCCTTTCATGATCTTCACCAGCCCTCGATACGTGTTCTGCCCGTGGCCGGCGGAGATACCCTTCGAGACCGTCGTGCTGCGGGTGTTCTTGCCAATGTGGATCATCTTCGTGCCCGTGTCGGCCTGCTGATAATTGTTGGTCAGCGCGACCGAGTAGAACTCTCCGACCGAGTTGTCGCCCTGCAGAATGCAGCTTGGATACTTCCAGGTGATTGCGGATCCGGTTTCGACTTGTGTCCAGGAGATTTTTGAATTCACACCCTGGCACTTGCCGCGCTTGGTCACGAAATTGAAGATGCCGCCTTTGCCTTCTTTATCACCGGGATACCAGTTCTGAACTGTGGAGTACTTAATCTGGGCGTCGTCTAACGCGATCAGCTCAACCACCGCCGCGTGCAATTGATTTTCATCGCGAATGGGCGCCGTACAGCCTTCGAGGTAGCTGACGTAAGAGCCTTCGTCCGCAACTATCAGCGTGCGCTCGAATTGCCCGGTTTCCGCCGCATTGATGCGGAAGTATGTGGAAAGCTCCAAGGGACAACGAACTCCCTTTGGCACGTAAACGAACGACCCATCAGTGAACACGGACGCATTCAACGAAGCGAAGAAGTTGTCCGTATAGGGCACTACTGTACCCAGGTATTTCTGCACCAGCTCGGGATGCTTCTGAACCGCCTCCGAGAACGAGCAGAAAATAACGCCTATCTCCGCTAATTTTTCCTTGAAAGTCGTCGCCACCGACACACTGTCAAATACCGCATCGACGGCCACACCCGCGAACAGCTTCTGTTCTTCGAGTGGAATGCCAAGTTTCTCGTATGTCCGGAGGAGTTCCGGATCCAGTTCCTCCAGACTCTTCAGACTTGGCTTCCGCTTGGGAGCCGAATAATAGGAAATATTCTGATAATTGATGGGAGCATACTTGATGTTGGCCCACTTCGGCTCAGCTTGCGCCTTCTCCAGCGACGCCCAGTGCCGGTAAGCCTTCAGCCGCCATTCGAGCATGAATCCCGGTTCGTTCTTCTTGGCCGAGATCAGGCGAATGACGTCTTCATTCAAGCCCTTGGGGACGCGTTCTTCCTCAATATCAGTGACGAAGCCCCACTGGTATTCTCGCTCGGCCAAATCTCGAATCGTGTTGATGTTGGTACTCATTGCGTGCTCCCAGAAATTAAACTGATACTCGGCACCAGCTTGCCACTCGCGTTTTTTATCGCGATGAGCTGCAAAGGATGGATGAGATCACCCAATGTCAGCTTTTCCAGCGCCCCTCGCACTACTTGATTGATGATCCGCTGGTTGGTTTTGATGGGGCAGCCCCGCTCGAAGTCGCACAATCCGGAAATATCTGTGCTGCATTCCGTAAGGGCGATTGGTCCTTCCAGCGCAGCTATGATTTCGGCGACCGAAATGTCTTCTGGCTCCCTCGCCAGACTGTAACCACCGTTAGTGCCTCGATGTGAAACCAAGAACCCAGCTTGCAAAAGCAGCTTCAGCAGCTTGCTCACGGTCGGCAGCGGCAGCCCTGATTCCAGGGACAATTCACGTGCCGTATGCACGGTCCGGCCCTTGTTTCTGGCGGCGTAACTCATTAAAACCAGCCCGTAATCCGTGAGTTTGCTCAGTCTGATCATTCCGGCCTTAAATAGGACCAAATCAGTCCACTATCATTGTAAAAGAGGATCAGCTTCCCTTGCAAGGGGGTGATGGTCAAAATGCAGGGCTCCCTTCCCCATGGCTGCATTCAGGAAAAGGAGGTGCTTTGTCTCGGAACCCTTGCTACAGACCTTGGAGCAAAACTCCTAGAACGAAACAGTTACAATAAGACTTCTTCTCATGCGCGTGCTCGTCAAATCTGCAAACCTATCCTGTTTGAATGTGTCCCACGATCCGGAAAGGACCACAATTTCGTGATTATCGGTGTGCCGAAGGAGAGTTATCCCGGGGAATCGCGGGTCGCCCTGGTTCCTGCTGTCTTACCTAATCTGCTAAAAGCGGGTTTCGAAGTTGTAATCGAGACGGAAGCAGGCAGCGAAGCGGGCTACCCCGACCGCTTTTATAGCGAGAAGGGCGCCAAGGTACTGCCGGATCGAGCCGCCGTATTCGGCTCGGCCGACATTGTCGTTCAAGTTCTTTGCTACGGTTCCAATGACATAACGGGGAAGGCAGATCTCCCATTGATGCGCCGAGGGCAGGCGCTGATCGGATTTTTACGACCGTTTGGGTCAGTGGAGGTGGTACAGCAGATTGCCGATACCGGTGTGACTTCTTTTTCCGTTGAGCTTGTGCCGCGTACCACACGCGCGCAGAGCATGGATGCGCTCTCGTCCATGGGAACCATCTGCGGGTATAAGGCCGTCTTGATCGCCGCCGATACTCTTCCCAGAATCTTCCCCATGCTTACCACTGCCGCTGGAACGATTACGCCAGCGCGGGTTTTTGTGATTGGAGCGGGTGTTGCTGGACTGCAAGCGATCGCTACGGCCCGTCGGCTGGGAGCGGTAGCATCGGCCTATGATCTTCGACCGGCGTCCAAGGAACAGGTGCAGAGCTTGGGAGGCCGATTTATCGAGCTGCCAATTGAAGCGAAAGATGCCGAAGATGCCCGCGGCTACGGGCGTGCCCAGGATGAAACTTTCTATGCTCGGCAGCGCGAGCTGCTGGGACGGGCGGTCGGGGAAAGCGACGTTGTGATCACCGCGGCGGTCGTTCCCGGCAAGAAGTCACCCGTGCTCGTGACCGAAGAGATGGTGAAGCGAATGGCGCCGGGCTCCGTCATTTTTGATCTGGCAGCAGAGCGCGGTGGAAACTGCGAGCTCACGCAGACCGGGCAAACCGTCGTGAAGCATGGGGTGACCATCATTGGGCGGATCAATATCGCGACTGGAGTGCCCTACCATGCCAGCCAGATGTACGCGCGTAATCTCACTGCGTTTCTTTTGCACTTGGTGAAAGATGGCAAGCTGCGGCTCGATGTCGATGATGAGATCATTCGCGACACCCTTGTGACGCGTGATGGGGAAGTAGTGAACGAGCGCGTGCGGGAATTTTTCGCGTTGCCGGCGTTGGTGTCGCAAACGGGGGATTAGGAACGCGCAGATTGTCCGGAGCGCTTGCAAAAGCAGATTCCTCGCGGCTGAAGCCGCTCGGAATGACAAAGGATAAGCGGCAGGAGTGAATTCGTGCTCTGTTGTTCACCCTGCGAGGCAGAGTTTTCTCGGAGGTCGCTTGGGATCAAATTTAATCGACGCACTATTCATCTTCATGCTCGCGGCGTTTATTGGTTTTGAAGTCATCCGCCGGATTTCGCCGCTGCTGCACACGCCACTGATGTCGCTCACGAACGCGCTTGATGCCATTGCGGTGCTCGGAGCCATCGTGCTGGTCGGCGAACACAAGAGCACCTTCTCTGCCGTGCTGGGTGTGATAGCCGTGGTCGCCGCCACCAGTAATGTGGTGGGCGGATTTCTGATTACCGACCGTATGCTGAAAATGTTCAAAAGCAGCCGCCCCACCAAGCCATGACCGATTTCGCCGGAAATCAATACATCATTGAAATCGTTTATCTGATCGCCAGCGCGTTGTTCATTCTGTCGCTGAAATGGATGAGCTCGCCGAGCACTGCCCGGCGCGGAGTCTGGGCCGGCGAGATCGGTATGGTGCTGGCCATTGCGGGCACGCTGCTGCACCACGGAATTGTCGATTACAAATGGATCGTCATCGCCCTGGTGCTGGGAACAGGCATCGGCATCCCGCTCGGCCGTGTCCAGATGACCGCGGTGCCGCAGCGAACCGCGCTCAGCCATGCGTTTGGCGCGCTGTGCGTGACGCTAGTGGGAACGGCAGAGTTTTATCTGCGGAGTCCGAATGTCCCGCGCTTCATGATGGCGGTGCTCGCAATGGAGGTAATTCTCGGATCGCTGACTTTCACTGGCAGCTTGATGGCAGCGGGCAAGTTGCAAGAGATCCTGCCGCAACGGCCGCTCACGTACAAAGGCCAGAATTTTGTAAATCTGGGTCTACTTGCAGTTGCGGTTGCGATCGCGATCTATCTGGTTCAACATCCGGAAGGGCGGCAATTATTCCCATTTATGATCGGCATTCCGATGCTGTTTGGCGTCCTCATGGTGGTTCCAATCGGCGGCGCCGACATGCCGACGGTCATCTCCCTACTTAACTCATACGCGGGTCTTTCCGCGGCCGCAATGGGATTTGTGCTCGACAGCAAGCTGCTCATCATCGCTGGCGCGCTCGACGGCTCTTCCGGATTCATTCTTTCCGTGATCATGTCGAAGGCGATGAATCGCTCGTTCACGAATGTTCTGTTCGGAGCCTTCGGGCAGGTGCAGACCTCGGCGGCTGCGGGAACAGAAGCGAAAGCGGTTCACAGCGCAACCGCAGAAGAAGCCGCAGCAATTCTGGCAGCAGCTAATCACGTGGTCGTGGTACCCGGCTATGGAATGGCCGTAGCGCAGGCGCAGCACAAAGTTCGCGAACTTTACGACTCGCTGACTAAGCGTGGGGTGACCGTGCGGTTCGCTATCCATCCCGTCGCCGGTCGCATGCCGGGGCATATGAACGTTCTGCTCGCCGAAGCCGACATTCCCTACGATAAGCTCCTCGACATGGAAGACATCAACGGCGACTTTCCCCAAACCGATGTTGCGCTGGTGATCGGCGCCAATGATGTAACCAATCCCGCAGCCCGCAGCGACACCGCCAGCCCGATTTATGGAATGCCGATTCTCGATGTAGACAAAGCGCGAACCGTTATGGTGATCAAACGCGGCATGAGTCCAGGATTCGCAGGAATTGATAACCCGCTCTACTATCTCGATCGAACGTTAATGCTCTTTGGGGATGCCAAGGCGTTCGTCAACGATATCGTCCGCGAACTGGGTGCGGGCGGACGCAGTTAGGTGGTGGTGCAGTTTGATTGTCATCCTTGAGCAAGCGTTCTTTGCGCAGCGAAGGATCTGGGCGAGCCGCGCGAAGCGTCGTTGCCTTGCGACGCAATAATCGCGCGCTTGGCTCGCTTCCTTACCAAACTGCACCACTACCCGCAGTTAGAGAAACTTCACCTTCTGCACGCTCTTGTTCACAATAAATATCCGTGAGTTGTTACTTTTTCCGTCTGCCGGAAACAGAAAGAAACCCAGCTTCTGAGGATTGTAGGCCTCGCTTGTACCCACGAGTTTCTCGCCATCCCTGAAAGTCACTTCCAGGCGCCGTCCGTGCCGCTGGCCTTCGACGGCCTGCGATTCCTGGTATCCGCGATTGCCATTGAAATCACGTACAAAGAAGACCGCCTTCAAATCTTTCATCTTTACTTCCGCCCCTTTTTTCTGGAGCGGGTCTTCTTCCGGCGAGAGCCGAAAAGAATCTTTGATGGCCGAGAAATCGAAGATATACCCGCGCATGCGGCGGCCATCGGCAAATGCGATCACCGCCCGATTGGATTTGTCCGGCGTTTGTGAAGGTGTTGCCATAGTCCTCCCGCTGTTTTCAGCAGAACACGAAATAATTTACAGGGGGAGAAGCAGGTCTTAAAAGTTCAACTCGCGAACGGCCAGCGATCGCGGAGGCTGAGCCGTGTTCGGCCCCGGCAGAGCGCACGCGTTGTACTGAATGTTGGCGCTGCCGCCCAGGGTGTTGTCAACCACCGATTGTTGTCCGGCGATGATCGCGCCGTTAACGTTAACTTTGTCTGAACCGCCGCCGGTGAAGGAAATCACGCCGCTCACGATAATCAGGCCATCAAAATTGAAGCCACCGTGAATGTCCAGATTTCCATTCACAACCAGAACGCCAAAACCCGACCAGCCGCCGGTTAATCGAACATCACCAGGAACGTAAGTGACCTGGTAGCCCGTATCGCTAGATTGCACCTGGCTGAGGGGAGCACTGGCAGGCACAGTCCCCATGGTACCCGTGCCGGCTGCGGCTTGATTTCCGCAGTTTAAGGGGTCACCGGTAGATTGGGGTGTGCAAGTCCAGTTGTAAGGAGACTTCGTAACATTCACCGCATTCTGGCTGAATCGGTTCACCAGGTTCGTCAAATCATAAGGCCAGGGCTGGTTCTGCGCGATAGCGGGGCTTTGCCCGGACTCGAACGTCTCCGAGCCATTCGGAGGATCGACCGTGCCGTGGGCATATAGCGAGTACTTGCTCGCGTCGCATGTCTTCCCCGAACGGCTTACGCACGTTGTAACACCCTTGCTGGTGGTACAGCTACAACTGCAGTAGTCGTAGGCATTGACGTCAAGGTTGCCCTGGAGGTTGACGTGGTCTTGAGAATCAACCGCGCCGGGGGTTGTGATCGGGGGATCCTGGGCCACTTCCATCTGCAACATGCGCGTGGCGAGGCTGCTAGTGACCGCCAACGATGTAAGTTGATAAACGGGAGTCAATCCCGGAAGAGGCGTGCCTCCAGCAGGTGGGAGGCAGGAAGTAGTGCTGGCGGCTACCTGTTCACGCGAGCCATCCCAACAGATCGGGGAAGTTTTCGAAGAGCTGCAATCGCCGTTTGTGCAATACGGAGCCGTAGCTGCGTTTGTCTTCCAGTTGACGCGCACCCATTTGTAGCGCAGCGGTCCCATATAAGGACCTGTGCCGGATAACGAGGAATTCGACGCAGGGAACTCCGCCGTCAGGTTGTTCCCCCCGACATAGTTCCCGCTGGACTGCGGCCAGGTGCTTATGCCTTGTGCAGTAAGCTCGGCTTTCAGTTCGCCATCGTAATATTGATTCGCGCTGTTCTGAATCTGCGCTAGTTTGACGGTGTCGTTACTGTCGTAAGGATTAACTACATATACGAACGAGTTTGCTGTGCCCGGAAGAACCGTAGGGCCTGCGAGCAATCCTTGGGCGGCACTGAGGCCCGGTGTCATGCGCTGTCGCACATTCTGCAAACCTGCCAGGGCCGCGAAGTAGGCCTGCTGCGAGGTGCGGTAATTGGCATTGACCAGGGTCTCCGAGTCGGTCATATACATCAGCCCGATCGCAATACCCGTCAGCACCATCAGCGCCATAATGCAAAGCAAAAGCGCGATACCACGTTCATTTCGCCGCATCGGTGGTTTCTCCTTGGGACTGCCGGGCTTGGGCCACTTGCAATCCCTTTTCAGCCTGATCAATCTCTTTCCGCTTATTGCTTAAAACCTCATCCCTTTTGGAGAGCATGTTGGAATACACGTCGCGGACGAGCGCGTCGGTGGTGCCGTTCAGCTTTTCCTGGAGCTCGTCATACTGGCGGATGAGAGATTTCTCCTGCTCCCTCAGTCTGTCCACCAACGCATGCGCCTGTTCGAGTGTCAGATCCTTGGGCGCGGACACCTGCTTTGGTGTCTTGGCGGTTTGCTCTTCTCCTTTTTGAGCTGCGTCATCTTGCTTCTCAGTTTGGCCGCTTGCGGATGGTCCGGGTGCGGCGTCCGCAGGGGGCTCAGGATGGCTTGGCATGTCGTCATCGGTAATAACGACCTTCGATTTGTGCGCTGACTTTTCCCGCGCCGCCTTAACCAAAGATTGGTTCTGGTCAGGTTGGTCTTGAGCAAGCGCCGGGGCTGGGGCGAGCACTGATAGAAGAAATAGCGCGGCTAGGCTACCGCTGAGTTGCGCTCTGTAGGAGTTTAAGTTCCGTGTTTCCATATTCATGATTCCTAGAAATTGTTCAGCTTGATGGTGGTGGTCATGCTCAGAGGCAATCTGAGATCGGTCTGCATGTCCGCATAGTTCGCAAGCAGGTTCACTGAAACCACGATGGTGCGAATCTTTGGGAGATCGGTGGCATTCGCAGGCAGAGTCGCCAAGGTGCCATCATCCAGGAAAGCCTGAAAAACCGGAGCCTTCTTGTATCCCGAGTAGACCGTGTCATAGCTCTTTGCGTGCCCGCCGAAGTCTGCGTTTCCTGTCAGGGCCAGCGCCGTGCCGCCTGGAGTGTCTGAACTGTTCAGAATGTTATTCAGTACCGCTACACCTGAAGCGGTGACGGTGGCATCGGAAATCTGAGATGTTGGGGCGGTACCGTTTACCTTCTGCACCTGGGTCCGCTGCAGTGTGCAAGGGCAAGTGCTGGCGGAGGTGGCAATGTTGCCAGCGCTATCCAAGAGGGTGTAGCGGACATCCTCCACAATGCCATCGCCATCCACGTCACCTTCGAATGTGAGATCCCATTTCGTGACGCTCACCAGCCCTACGGCGTTCTTGGAATCGTTGGCCGCAGTCGCGTTCAGTATGCCCGTGCCGTACATGTTATGGTTGGGAAAGCCTGCCGAATGCAGTTCACGCTGAAGGGAGTCGAAGAACGTGCGCGCCTCCTGTGTGGCATCTACCTTGGTCTCTTCTGCCTTATAGGTCTTTTGTAGGCGGCCAATGTAGCTGAACACGATGCCAAGAATCGCGACTAGCACCGTCATCGTGACCAGCATTTCGATCATGGTGAAGCCTTGCTGCCGGTCGCTGGTACAGGATTGCCTCGGATTCTTCCTCATCACAGCCCTCCCACAGTGCGCAAAGTGATGGGTGGAGCAAATGCCAGAGGTCGGCTACTGCTGCCGGTAGCAGAATCTGCCGCCAGCGGCTGTGCCGATACTGTGATCAGACGTGTTTGCACCGTAGCGTTCGTGGGATCTTTATTGACGTTCTGGATGTTCCAGCGGACATCATAGGTCGCCTGCCGCCCATTGTTACCGCAGGCAACAAATTGCATTTTGTAGTTGGCTGGGGCGGCGGCATAGGTCTGACCGGCGAAATCAATCTGGCCGGTAGAATTCAAGGCCGCGCCGCCTGCCGCGGTGGCAACGGTCCAAGTCGTAGCCCCCGCAGCGTTACAATCCGTAACACTGAGGTTGGCGGCGCTGCTGGCCGGCTGCGCCGCAATCTGTTCCAGAATTGTCTGGGCCAGCATGGTGCCTGCTGTGTCTCCCTTGGATCGGCCGTTGCCCAGGATTGCCACTCCGAACAACACCCCCAGGGCGGCCATGCCGACTGCAAGCACAACGAGGGCGATCATCAGCTCGATCAGGGAGAATCCACGCTGGGTGCGCTTCGCACCGTGTGCATCGAGCACGGACCCGTAATTTCTATAGCTGCGCATAACTTTTCTCACCCAAGATCATTCGAGCATTCAAACACTAGTTGCTCCACGTCTGACTATGGTTGTCGTAGGACCAAACCCGAAAACGGCCAGATGGGCTTACGGAAATCGCCGCCCAAACTGTGTTCGATCCGCGGACGGATTTCACGTAGTAAATGAACCCTACCGGCGTCGGGGAAGTCGAAGCTCCTATTGGAGCCCCCCAGCTGGTGCAGGCCGACTGCCCAGCCACGGTGGTTTGCACACACGGTGTGCCGCGAGCGTTAAACATAAAGGGCGTTCCCGATGATTGGGGCGTAAACCCAAGAGTGGCCGCAGATAAGCTAGGATTGCTGCCGCCGCTGGCGCCCCGCAGGGCTACCGCGCCCCGCGGAAGCACGACTACCGGCTCTCCGGTATCCCAACCGCCGTTTCCATTCAGGTCGAAAAACAGCTGCGTGTTAGAAGTGTTGCTCGCTACGGCGTAGGCCTTGTTATCCCTCACCGCCTTCATGCGCGCTTGCTGAAGCAGGTTATCTAGATCAACGCTGGCGGCCCTGAGTTGGTACTGGTTGACTGTGTTCATGAGCAACGGCGCGCACATTCCACCGATAATCATTGCTACGGCGACTACCACGAGCAGCTCCACCAGGGAGAAGCCTGTATGGCGCGGCGTTGTGCGGTTGCGTCGCGTTGCCGATGCGTGCTTAACAAACTTAAATTCTTTCTGCATATAAGTGCTAGGGATGCCCGAAAACGGGCATGGTCAAGGATGCTGCCGCTTGTGAAAGTCCCGCAAGTAACGTTCGTACCTTGCTGAGTAACTTCTAACGGACAGTGGGTGGGAGCGGTTACTTCGGTGTCGCGATATGATTCCTGGATGTGAGATTGACTTTGAATAATCACCGGCGCTCAAACAACTCCATCTGTGTCTGACCGCTAATTTACTGGTGTCCGATACTCATCAATGAGATCGACTTCCGGCAGGTCTAATCCCCAGCTATCGTTGCCCACAGCCTCTAGCCCGACCTGATACTCGCGGGTTCCCTCCATCGCCTTGACCCAAACCACCCGGAACTTCAGCTTGCGCTGGTGATACTGGAGCGTGAGTTTGTCGCCCGCTTTCAGGGGATGACGGACCGCCCCTAGTCGGGCGCCATCCGGGGTGATGTCGAGCGTGTGCGCTAGCTCGCTGATCAGATTATTGGCGGCGTCCCGCCCGGATACTTTCACCGGCAGGACCATCTTGATTCGTTTGTGGCGCCGTTTTCCTATGCTGGTTTCTAAGCGGGTTGCCATGAGCCCTCGAAGAGATTCTTCTTTCTGTTCGTCGCACTCCAGAGGCCATTCGGCTTGAACGGTGGTTTCCGCGTCGGAGGAAGCAAAATCAGTCAGTTACAGAATCATCCGCAGAGACCAACCCGCGCGAATGACAGATTTTGTCACATGATTTTCATGCTTTGTCACAGTTCGAGGGGCACCGATTCGGAGGTCACGGGCGTGATGCAGGATCAATCGCTTGGTCCCAATATATCCACAGAACACGCGAGAACAATGCGATGAAAGGCGCGGCTGGCAAGAACAATAAGACAGCCGAGATCACGGACTTCCGTATCGACCAGTGCAGGAGAGCCCAAAGCAGCCCGGCCAGTCCAATGATGAAGATCAAAGCCAAGCCGTAACTGATGTACATCGCGCCCAGAAAGTACCCTTCCTCGCGCTCGAACTTAAGATCACAAACCGGGCAGCGCTCGTTCATCTTTACAAAGCCGCGAAAGATGGAGGATCGAAAAATTGCGCCTGAGTGGCATCGCGGACACTTCTGATGAAGTATCGCCGAAATGGTCGAGGAATGGCTCTCCGCTTTCATTAAAGATTGGAATTCAGCGGTGGGGCAGCTTTTGGATCAGGTTCTCGCAGACTAGTGTTTCAGCGCTTCCAGTGCCCTAGCGAAGTATCCCTTGCGGCATTGCACTTTGAGGCCGTGCTTTACGGGGATCACCTCGACCGGCCGGTATTTTCCATCTGGATCAAAGTTCGCTGGCTGGTAGCCCAAAGCATATTGATTGCGCAGTGCCTTTTCAATCTGGCGAAAGGCTTTCGTCAACTGACTTTCATCACGAGCGGGCAGAATGTGTCCTCCGGTGGGCCCGGTAAGCAAATCCAGCACGGCCTCGCCTTTTGGATAAGGATCAACTATCAAATCGTTCGTGCTAAGCGCGAACACGAGAACTTCGGCTCGTGCGGCGGCTTCTTGGGCATCGTGCATGAACGTGCGGCTGGCGGTGTCCATACCATCAGTAATAAGGATGATGGCACGGCGGGTGATTTGCGTTTCAGGCGCGTTTCTTAGCTTATTAGAAGCGAAAATCACCGCATCATACAGGGCAGTATTGCCGCCCGCCTTAATCGATTTCACCGCCCTTGCTAACGTGCGAACATCATCGCTGAAGTCATGCACCTGGTGAACTCGTCCATCGAATGAGACAACAAAAGCCTTGTCCTTGCCAGGCCGAACGATGTCTTTTAGAAACGCGCTGGCAGCATTTTGCTCGAACTGAAAACGATGCTTGATGGAATCGCTGGCATCAATCAGCAGCGCCACACGCAACGGAAGATCGCTCTGCTGTTGAAAAAATCTGAGCTGTTGCGGAGGCGCGTGATTATCGAGGACTTGAAAATCATTCGCGTCCAGGTTGCTGATGAACCGGCCTTTCTTATCGGTGACCGTAAACGCGAGATTTACTTCATCCACGCGCTTGGAGATCACGATGCCGCTTGAACTCGTTATCCCGCGCGCCTCTGCTAGTGCGGTGGCAGGCGGATAGTACGCCTGAGCCCATCCGGCGGTGCTTAATCCAGCAACTTGCAAAAAAATAGCGAGTACGATAGCTGAGATCCTGAACAGGAAGTCGGGGCGCATGCACACCTCGCATTAGCGCGAGAGCCGGATCGTACCGTCAGGCCAGGAATGCCTTGCCGCTGGAGACATTCGGGAAGCATTGATCGAAAACCGGTGAGCAGGCCTTGAAGCCGCAATGCCGTTTCGGTCACCACAAGGTGAGGGAAGATTCGAATCGGCTTCCGCGCGCCGACTACGATGCCCGTTCTCGTTTGCGTGTTGCACCCGCTTCGTTAAATGGATTCCTTACGTGGAGGTCTGGCAATGGCGCAGATTCGAGCGGGATTGCCCCGATTCCGGTGCAACTATGGCTGTTTTCCTCTAGACTGCTGGCCAATTTGCGGGGAGGACGCATTCCAAGATGAAACAAGTTGCGCGAAGATCGAAGTCACAACTTTCCCGTCGACGATTCGTCAAGAGCATTGCTGCTGGATTCGCCGCCATAGGGTGCCCGCTGTTTGCACAATCCGCAGAACCCACTCAGCACGGCTAGACACCCCTGACAGCAGGTTGTTACTGTCCGGATGACGCTACTCACGCGATTATTACTTCGAGCCCGATCAAGCCTTGGGCAGCTCAATGGATATTCTGCCGCCGGAGGATGGTGGACAAAATTCTCGGTAGCGCAGCTTCGTTCATTTTGCTGAAGGCGTTTGTGACCGCGCTGTTGCGGAACGTGTAGGGGCAGGCTCCAAGGCAGGCAGCGCGACTTTATCCTTGATCCCTTCTCCCTCAATAATCGTATAAATAAAGTCAGCCGGAATATTATTCAGCACTTCGATTTTGCCGCTGGGCCACCGGATTTCTACTTCGGTCATCGTGGCTTCTGCGCCTAACCCGAAGTGCAGGCGGGGATCGTTCGAGGAAAGATAACTGCCTCCGGCTCGAACTTCGCTGAATTGGACCAGTTTCCCCGCTTTCACCGTGACGCGCGCACCGATTGCCATCTTGTTGCTCTTTGTTCCAATCAGCTTGAACAGCACCCGATGGTTACCGTTCCCACCTTGATTCAACAGCAGGGTGGGTGGCGCGCCTACGTTCACCATCACGATGTCGATATCGCCGTCATTATTTATGTCTCCAAACGCCGCTCCCCGCCGGCTTTCCGGGGGGATATTTGAGAGTGTGCGGGAGACATCCTCGAACGTGCCGTCGTGATTATTCCGAAATAGCTGCATAGGCTGGCGATAGGAAGGGCCGCCTGGGATCGAATCCACCTGCGGATAGACATGCCCGTTGGCCTGAAAAACATCTAGCCAACCATCGTTATCCATATCGAAAAAAGCGGTGCCCCAGCCAACGTAGGGGAACGTCGGCTGGGCCAGTTTAGTGGGGCCGCTCACATCGGAAAAACCGTCTTTCCCTAGATTTCGATACAACGTGCTCGGCTGCTCGGTGAAGTTAGTGACGAACATCGACAGGCGCCCGTTGTGCAGATAATCACCCCAATCCACCCCCATTGAGCCTTGCTCCTGGCCATCACCGCCTAGGGCGATGCCGGATAGCATTCCGATTTCTTCGAATGTGCCATCATGTTTGTTGCGGTATAGAAAATTCGGCCCAGCGTCGTTGGCTACGTACAGATCCGGCCAGCCGTCATTATCGTAATCACCCCAGACCACTCCTAAACCGTAATAGCGATTCGGATCATCGACACCTGCCTTCTTTGAGACTTCCTCGAAAGTTCCATCACCACGGTTGTGAAATAGCAAATCCGACTCGCCAATCATCCCCCAAGGCCCGCACTGAACGAGAATTCCCTTGAAGCGGCAGTTTTTCTCGTCGCTGCCGAATGTGGGCAGCTTATCCATATCGAAATGCACGTAGCGCGCGACAAACAGATCGACGTGCCCATCTTTGTCATAGTCTGCCCAGGCTGCGCCCGTGCTGAATCCGCCTGCTGCTACGCCAGCCTTCTCAGTAACATCTTCAAATTTGCAATTGCCCAGATTGTGATAGAGCGCATTTCCGCCGTAGCCGGTCACGTAGATATCAGACAGGCCGTCATTGTCGTAATCGGCGACGGCAACGCCCATTCCCCAGCCTTTGCGGGCTAGTCCGGCGATTTTCGTGATGTCACTGAATTTGAAATCAGCTTCTTGATGGTAAAGCGTGATCATAGGGTCGCCGCCCTGGCGGAAGCGATCTATGGTCGAGCCATTCACCGTGATGATGTCGAGCTTGCCGTCGTTGTCGCAGTCGATCAGCCCGGCGCCGCCGCTCATGGACTCGACGATGTATTTTTTTTCGGGAGTTGAGATGTGGGATACAGTCAATCCGGCTTCTTTGGCGACATCTTTGAACTGCGGCAACGGGAGTTTGGGAGCCGGGGTTTGCGCTGACGCGACTAGCGAAAGAAATAGGCCTAAAACGAGGAGTTCGCGCATGGGCGAGGATTTTCGTGATTATAGTTCAGAATTTGCAGGGCACACCAAAGCAGCGTAAGGCTCATATTTTGCAACCTAAGCTGTTGGAGCCAGTCAGCGCGACGTGATTCTAATCACGGGCGTTGGTGACGAGCATCATGGCTGTGCTAACCGGCGTTTGGCAACCTACGCTGTGAGAGGTGGTTTATGCCCCATACCGATCACGAGATCTTGGCAAGCCTGAAATTTGAGCTGCGGTTCCTGGAGGATGGCGGTTACGGCCGATCTCCGCGCACCCCGTGGCGTCCACAATTTATTTTCGAGGATTCGCCGAGCTGTTTGAATTTTAATGACCCCGCCCGCCCGCACCCATGTAACGAATGCATGCTGATGCAGTTCGTACCGGAAGAGAATCGGGAACTTAATTCACCGTGCCGATTTATTCCACTTAACGAAAAAGGGCAGACGGTCGATTACTTCTATCGTTGCGGAACGCAGCCCGAACTGGAAGAAGCCCTAGCCGGTTGGTTGCGCCGCGAGATCAAACGACTGGAAGGGCAACTGGTGATCGAGGCCTCAGCGGAAGAAGAAAAAGAGCTTGCCAGATTGGCAGAAACTTAGGTGGCGGGTTTTAGAGAATCGCGGGTGACGCACGCTGGAACTGAATCTGGCTAAACAGTGCCACAGCCGCGCGAGCGGCAAGTAGGCGCCGGGTGCTTTGTTATAATTTTGTGAGCACTCTGAGGCGCTATCGTCTAGGGGTTAGGACGGAAGATTCTCAATCTTCAAACCCGGGTTCGATTCCCGGTAGCGCTACCAAATCACCTCTTGCTATCTCGTACTACTGCTTGTACTTCCCATGAATGCCTTTTGGGGCGTCAGAAACGCTGGTATCACTCAGTGGGGCACAGTAGCGGTCAGTAGGGGGCACAATTTGGGGCACAGTGGGCACAGTAACTTCCCAGGCTGCAACCCTCATCATCAGTGCCGTGTGGCCCTCGGTGACTCTCGGGCCAGGCGGTGTTGGGGGCCAAGAACTACGAGAAGGGCGCCGTGGTAGAGCTGCAGGTGACCGACCGCTACTATCGCGCGATCGCCAAGATCGGCTTTCACTATTTCCTCACGCAGTTTCCCGCCTTCGACGGTTCGTGCTTTTCAGAGATCGACGCAAGTTTCCACTGAACCACCGCCATTGAAGCCCGTGGTTGGGTGAGGCAAGGAGCGGACATGACGTCCCGATCGGCGGATGAAGTGAAGGCCGAGTTCATCCAGTCCTTCCCGGCTAAAACGGGAGAGCTCGCCTGCGAGTTGTCGTGGAGCATCACCCATCTGCATCTGAAATGGAAGAACTACCGCGCTCTCTTCGGCACGTCGCCGGAGCGCATCGACCTTCTGAACCATGCTGCGCCGGGTTTTTTCGGCCAGCTCGACCCGATCATGCGTCATGACGTCGTGCTCGCGATCACGCGGCTTATGGACCCTCCCCGCACGGGCAGACATAAGAACGCGTCCCTTGGAGGGTTGATCGAACTGCTCGCGCCGCACGTTGGCGCCGCCGAGTTGGCCGGCTGGCAGTCCGAGCTGGCGCTCTTGAACGCGGCAGTCAAGCCGCTGCGAGCAGTGCGGGATCGATTCGTGGCCCACGAGGACCTAGCCACGGCGCTGAACTATCACCCTCAGCCGTTGCCCGGCTTCAGTCGTGCGGACGTGGAGGCACTGCTCGAACGTATTCGCGGCCTGTTCAATTCGATCGAGGAGAAGTTCCTCGGCTCGCACGCCTCGCACGAGTTGATCATCGCCGATGGGGGCGAGCAGCTCATCGCCTCGCTGGAGCGAGCCCGGGCGCAAAGGAAAAACAAGCGCGGAAACTCGCGACTCAAACAAAGACCATAACCGGTTGCCTGCAAAAAGGCCACGAGCCGGACGAGTTTTCAATAACAGGCGAAGATGGCAAGGTCTGGGGACTACGCAGCAGCGTCGTTAAGCTTGACGGGCACCTCGGGCATAAGGTGACTGTCAGCGGCCTCATAACCCACGAATCGAAGGCGGGAGAAACGAAAAAGGGGAAGACGGAAGGGGCACCCGGCAACGAGGAGTCCGGCGATCTGCGCGTTGCGAGCTTGAAGATGGTCAGCAAGACTTGCGGCAAGTAGCGCCACCCGAATGGTGCCTTGGGGTCAACGAGAAACTCTGGCCTGTCGATTGTTGACGTAATATCGCGTTGGTGTTGAAAAACTCGCTTCGAAGACGCGTTTTCCCTCAGGGGAGTTTCTTCCGATTCGTGTTTTTCTTTTGGTAAGTGGTTGCTTACGCGCTTGCCATCGCTGGTTGCGCTCTCATGTTGAGG
>Ga0209472_1000315_pt1 | contig 29415 bp, 31 predicted proteins | sample GraSoiAngelo_130_FD_185887 | JGI IMG/M metagenome (GOLD analysis project Ga0209472, IMG submission 185887) | Grasslands soil microbial communities from the Angelo Coastal Reserve, California, USA - 14_0929_02_20cm (SPAdes) (version 2) | ecosystem: Environmental > Terrestrial > Soil > Grasslands ... | reverse complement strand
AGGGCTTCATCGCTAAAACCCCTGCGAGAGCCACTCTCTGCTGCTGGCCCCCGGACAGCTCGTAGGGCGCCAGATCTCTCAGCGGCAGGGTGCCGGTTACATTCATCGCCTCATCTACTCTCTGTCTAATCTCTTCCCTGCTCAAACCCAGATTCTCGGGCCCGAAGGCGATATCCTTCTCTACTGTCAGGGCGAACAATTGATTCTCAGGATTCTGAAACACGTACCCCACTCTACGGGAGAGTTCACTTGTGAGCTGAGTCGTCACACTTAGACCGTCGACAAGCAATTCACCCGTCCATTCTCCCTGATAGAAATTGGGAATCAGCCCGTTTAGACACCGACAGAGGCTTGTCTTTCCACAGCCGCTAGGGCCGGTTAGAAGTATGAACTCGTCTTCTCTGATGGATAGATCTATGCCTTGAATGGCCGCCCTTCGCGCGCCGACGTACTGGAACCCGAGATTTTTCGCGATAATGATCTCTCTGGGGGCATTGGCCACGACCTACTCACTTTCGGGTTGCTACTCTATCTTGGAAGATTCCGACTAGCGTGCTATATTAGGTCTGGAATGGCCCAGCAGACTCTCTGAGAACATCAACACAGATTTTCAAGATATCCTGTACCTGCCCAGGAACCGATAACCCGGCTGCTGTAGGATGACCGCCTCCAACCCCTCCTAGCTTCTTCCCGATGGGGATCGAAAGGTCTCTCGCCAAGTGGACCCCTGTCTTGTTGTGGAAATCCTCTGTAGCTCTCATGTTTACGCGAACTCTGTCTTTAGATTCTCCCGCTACAAAAGCGACGTGAGCTCCAAGGGACAATAACGCACGCGCGGCTGATGATTGATAAGAACCTAGGTCGGACGTGGCGACAATCCAGTTGCCCATCAAGATTATTTGGGATCGTCCTGCGGCTTTGAGACGAGCGACACGTTCGGATCTGCTCATCGGAGTTGACAGGATTTCTGATAGCCGTCTCGGGTCCGCCCCAGCCTTAACCAGCCCAGCGGCGACGTTGAAGGTCGATTCTCTTGCCAGCAAGAAGTGCTTCGTCTCGACGAATATCGCGGCAAGCAGCGCCCGCGCTTCTGCCATGCCAGGCTCCGTCTTGGAGGCGCGAAAGAGTTGGTACACTACTTCGGCGGCTGCAGCAGCAGACTCGTCTACGATCATCAACGAGGCGATCTTCGTGGTGTCGGGGTGTGGATGATGGTGATCAATTACAATTATTGGTATCTCGCCATGCAGGATCTTTTCTCCGATCTTTCCTAGCTGGTCTGGTGTGTTTGTATCGATTAAGATGGCCGCGTCCATGCCTGGGGGGAGGATTCCGTCGGGCGTGGCTATTCCCAAGTTTTCAAGCAGTTGTTTCGTTGAGGAGCTTACTCCTTCTGGGCAGACAATCTTTGTCGAGATCGCAGCTGAGAGCGTCTTCAGCAACGTTTGAAGCGCGAATGCGGAACATGTAGCGTCAGGATCCGCATTCTGGTGACAGAGTATGGCAATGACGTTTGATGATTTGATGTTGGAGATGAGCGATCGGAGATTCGAAGCCCAGCTGGTCCTTTCGATCTCGGTGGACTTCAGAGGATTATCTCTCAATTAGACGAGCTGGTTGGTCTGAGCTTCTCCTGCAGTTTCCCTTGAAGCTCCTTGATTCTTTCCTTGGTTCTCTCTTCCTGGCGACCAAGCACTGTAATCCTGGTTCCCAGCAGCTCTTTTCTCTCTTTGAGCTCTGTCAAGAGTGTCTGCCGGTCCGACTTGACCAGGAGGCTTCCCACGCTCTTGTATACGGGAGTCTGGTCAGTAACCTTGTCGAGTTCCGAGACGGCCTTGTCTGTTTCTGAGGCTTCGATCTCAAGCTGTTGTTTCTGGGTCATTACCGCCTGCAATGTCTGCTGTAGTTGCTGTAGTCTGCCGAGTTGTTCTTGTAACTGTGGTGGAAGCTCAACCTCTTCGGTCAAAAGTACTACCTGATGATCTCGAAATCATTCACCGTTTCTCTCCCTATAAAAGGGTGCAACAACATTCACGGTCTTTACTGCTACGGTGACGAACCGGAGAAAAGTGTTGGACGCTGCTCGCAACGCGACGATATCATCTGCGAAGATTTGCAATTCCAGAGTTCTGCCCCTCCGTTTCACGGAGACATGGGATCTGAATCCTGATGGTTGCTTTGTCTCAGGCAGGAGAGATCTGTAGACGGTTTCGGCGACTTTCGATGATGGCAGGCCGATTTCTATCGTGATCTCTGCAGAAGCGTTCTCGGATCTACTCTTCCGCGGGAGTCTCCGCTTCTCCCTGGGCTTGCTGTTCGCTCTTCGCCTCAACTTTCTCAACAGGCTCAGCTGGAGCCCTCCTTCTCCTCGCTCTTGGCTTCTTTATCGCGACGACCATCGACGGGGCAACTCGGGCACCGCCTCTAAGACTGTCAAGCTCCGTGGACAACGTGGAAGGACTCATGAGTCCTCGCGTAGCTCGAGCAGCTATTTCTCCAAGCTTTGTCGTCGGAGCGTAGGCACCTCCCGCGAACTTGTATCCGCATTTTCTGCAGTGCCAGACTCCTACACTCCATCTCTTTACACTCCTAAACATACACCTAGGACATTCGTGTTTGGAACGGAGACCAGTAACTATTGCAATGTACCGGCGTCGAGTAACCGTACCATATCGTGCGCCGAAACCGCCTGCTAAGCCGGTTTTGCGAGTCATCAGCCTTTCGCCGCGGCCATTACCTTGGCCCGGTTCTCTGCTGCCTTTGCAACTGCCAAGTTGACGGCCCTTTTCAATTCATCCGGGATAAAGCCATAGAGTCCTCCCTTCTGCATCGCACATAGGTGGCCGTTCTTGTCTATCGTCACTGTTAGCCTCGCGCTCATCACCTGCTCCTCTTCCAGTGATGGATCTACGACGATTGTCTTGTCGATCTTGGCGAAAGTAACCGCGACTGGGTGATTGTTGAGGGGTAGTTGATGATGTCCGCCCTTTTCGATCACTTCATCGCCCTTCATTTCCATCTTGGCGACCTTTGAATTGGCGAGTGCTGCTAGGGCGGCCATGGATGCTGCATCAATCAGATTGCCGTCGTGATCGAGCACGTAGACGTCAACGTAAACAACTTGGACCTTCTTTCCTTTCTGGATTACCAGGGATTTCAGATCGATAGCCTTGGACTCTCTTATCCCTCTGTCAACGACCCTGGAGAGTTCGATCGCCGCTTCGCTGGGGGGCCCCATCTCGAAGGATGGCGACGCGAGCGGGACTAGTTCCGCGTTCACGGTAAGGACTCCTTCTTCTGGGGTGTCTGGGAAGGGCTCGCCAGTCTCGATCTTTATCCCCGCAAGAACTTTTGATTTGCCTAGGTAGACTTGGGCTGAACCGTTTGCCTTTTCAATAAGCCCTACTTGGATCTGGATTGGTCTGTAGCTTTCTAGCCCTCTCTCGTCAATCCGTTTGCCCTTTGTAACCAGATCCACCACAGTCTTCTGTTCCAATTTGGCCACTGGTGGAAGTTGGGGAGTTGCTGACACTAGGCGACTATCTCCGGTTCCTCTCTTTCCTCAACCGCGTCTTTGATGGTCGCGTACTTCTTCTTGAGAGTCTCTCTCTGCATACTGTGTATTGTCTTGCAAGCTTCCATGGCCATAGATAGTCCCTGCTCAAACTCGGCAGTAGTGAGATTACCGTCCATTTGTAGAAGTGTCACAAGCCCCATGTTGGGTACGAGGGCAACTGGTAGATCTGCGTCCCCGTACTTGTCTTCCGCGTCAGACAAGTCAAGCGCCATCTTTCCTTGAATCTTTCCCACTGCACAAGCCGCAACCAATTCCTTCATCGGGATTCCGGCATCAGCAAGCGCGAGTGAAGCTGCTGTGATCCCGGCGCAGCGCGATCCACCGTCAGACTGGAGTACTTCTATGAAAACATCTATCGTAGTTCGAGGGTACAGGTCCGTTAGGACGACTGGTTCGAGAGATTCTCGGATGACTTTGGAGAGCTCCATTTCGCGTCTAGAAGGCGCGGGCGATTTTCTCTCGTCAACTGAGAATGGCGCCATGTGGTACCTGCATCTTATGACCGCTCTTTCCGGCATTGCGATGTGTTTGGGATGAGCTTCTCTCGGACCATACACCGCGACAAGGATCTTGTTCTTTCCCTGTTCTATGTAGGCGGAGCCATCGGCCTTGTCTAGGAGTCCGACTTCTAGTTTCAAGGGCCGTAATTGGTCTAAGCGACGGCCATCGATCCGCAAACCTTTCTCATCGATCAGTTTTTCAGGCTGTTTGGGTTCCGGCAACTTGTTCAACCATCCTAGATTTCGATATCATTTCCCTTATCCGGTCGGTAAGTCCTCTCGTATGTGCTTCACGTTCAACCATGTATATGGCTTCTACCGCGACTCTCTCGTCCTCTGGAGACTTGCCCCAGACGAGCACGACTCCGTTCTGACCTACAGTAATCTGGCATCTCGTCTCGTTCTTCAGCATACTAATCATCGAGCCCTTTCTTCCAATAAGGCGCGGAATCTTAGCGGCACTTATCTCGACGACCCGGCCTGTTGATATTTTCCCGAGTCCCGGACCTTTTGCGGTTAGGAGAGGATCTCTGGTTCTGTCAAAGTCGAGTACTTCTGCTAACACCATGTCTCCAACATCGAAGCTGGACGAAAGATCCCGTCGCCTCGGCCCTCTTGGACCAGGCGTCTCAGAGGCAGGGAGCATTGCCTCGTAAGGTGCCCGAATGTCCACAGACCATCCCGATAATCCAATGTCGACTATTCGACCGCCGACTAAGTCACCTGCACGTGGGAAGTATCCGCCCTTTAAGGGAACAACGAAGACTCTGTTACCGTCCACTTCCAAGATCCCGATGCAAGCCGAGAATATCTGGGTTCCAATCTTGTACGCATTGTCCCCAAGGAGATGATCGCCCTCTGCGAGAAGTTCTCCTGGAGCCACCACTTGTTTTGGTTCTGCTACAAGGACCAATCTCCGCTACCTCTATGTTAAGACCTTCGACTGAATAGTTCCCTGGGTCAGTCTCCCAACTTTGTCAATGAATGAGCCATACATCCCCGCAGGCATTTCAATAACGGCCATTAGAGAGCCGTCTGACTGCCACTCCTCCCGACTGACAGTCCCGAAGCTCTTGAACGCGTTATATGCTCTCGCTGCATGCTCAGGAAAAACCTTGACAGCGATACGCATCTGCTCCATCTTCAAAGGAAGAATGGGTCTCAACTCTTCAATAACCAACTTCGCCTGTTCTTCAGCACTCTTGTAAGGATCGATTGAGAGACGAACCTGTCCCATTGCTTGCTCGATTCTCAACGGCGGATGGGGAGTCCCGGTTCGAGGATCGATGGCGTTGCGGGTGATTATGGTCACGATCTGTCGTCTCTTTTCCTCAATGAGCTGCCGGCGCTGTTCAGTGGTGAGCTGTAATTCGCCGCTCTTCATTACCTCCTCGGCGATTTTTTGTGGGTCGGTCGAACCGAAGTGTTTCTGAAGCTTCTCTTCAGAGGCCCTAGTGCCCTTACTTGAGTCTGAGTATATTTCCTCGATTAGAAGCACTTGTGAGATGGGCACTTGTTTTCCAAGCTTGTAGTCTAATGCTGGCTCGGGTTTTACCAGTATTTCGAAGTGGTCTTGTCCTTTTGTTAGGCGAGCGGTTGTGTACTTGTCACTCATTTGCCAGCCGGAGCCTTTTTGCTAGCATCCATCCTTCGAAGATACTTGTCAACCTCCTCAACGGGGAGTTTCTGGAATTTTCCAGTCTCCCGCGGGATAATCGCGACTCGAATCTTCTGTGGCTCCGCCTTGCCTTCTAGCACCTTTGTCATACACTTCATTCCTAGCAAGAGAGCTTCATCCATTGTGAGGTTGTCCCGATATTCCGCTTCAAGGATCTCGTTTGCAGCGTCGCCGCCAGCCCCTATAGCCCAAGCCCGATAGGCGAAGAACGCTCCACTGGGATCTGTCCAGAATAGTCTGCTGCCTTTCTTGTCAACTCCTCCAAAGAGCATTGAGATGCCGAAGGGTCTTACTCCCGCATGCTGAGTGTAGAGCTGTTTGATCTCGCCGATTCGCCTTGTCAGGATTTCAATGTCGATGGGCTCGTCATACATCAGCTTGTTGCTCTGAGCATAGATTCTGGCTTGATCGACTAGAATGTGAGCGTCGCAGCTCAGACCAGCGACGGCGGTTCCGACGTGCTCGTCAATTTGGAATATCTTCCACATGAACGATAAATCTTGAAGTTTAGATCCGGCTCTCTCTTCCGCCGCGAGCACGACTCCCTCTGGTGAGGCGATTCCAAGAACGGTCGCGCCTCGCTTAACGGTCTCGCTTGCGTATTCTACCTGGAAGAGTCTCCCGTCAGGGGAGAACACGGTAATGGCCCGATCGTATGCACCGGGCACAGCAAACATCGACAAATTTTACACCTGGATAGATTTCGGAGAAGCGAACTCTTGGGTGCGTACTAAAACCTTTCCCACGATCCGTTTCTCCGATTATCAAAACGCGGGGTCGGCCCGTCGCAGAGAATATCATCCCGTGGAGAGGTCATGCTGGGACTGGCGTCCTCATTCCCCAAGATAACTGTCAAGGACTATGTAATATCGTCTAGCCTAACAGGCCCTCATTGGTCGGTCGGGTCTCCCAAACCGTTTTCGAGAGACTCCAATAGTTGTTTGATTTCCTCCTCGGGTTCCAGATTGGACTTGATTCTCCTCCGAAACGACAATTGGATCTTAATTGGGTCCTGATCCTTCATTCTAATTATTCCCCGGAAGACTTGTTCCTTGTCCAGACGCAAATGTAGCCCGCCACTAGCGTCGAGGTGACTGCCCAATGCGCCGAGAATTGATGCACGATCAAAACTCGGCAGACTCTTCCACAGATGGTCCAAGAATGACCGAGCGGGTGCACCCCGAATGGACAGTTCAACCGTTCGAATCTCGTTACCATAATGTCCATGGAACCTTCGTGTCTCCGCCTTAGAAGGAAGAGCCCCCTCAGGAAAAACCCGGCTCAATGATTGAAGAACCCGATCTACATCTTCTGTTGCGTGGACGATTGACGATATCTTCGCGGAAATAACTTCCAACTCCGGAACACCCTCGGCTCCCTTGTACAAGCTTCGTTAAAATACTGTGATAATTGGGATATCTGGGAAATGTCGCAAGAGTTCGCATACAAGCAAGCGCTGATAATCCGATTAGACCTGAAGATTGGTCGGGGAAAGATTGCTGTCCAGTGTTCTCATGCTGCAGTAGGCGCCGCTGAAGACGCGCGCACACGCTTTCCCCAATGGTGGAAGGGATGGCTAGGAGATGGTCAGCGAAAGATAGCTCTTAAGGTGCCCGACCTCGACGCATTGTTGAATCTTGAGAACAATGCAAGGAGGAATCGGCTTCCCGTCTGTCTCGTCCGGGACAGGGGTCTCACTCAAGTGCCTCCAGACACGGTTACCTGCGTCGGAATAGGCCCTGCCCCTTCGAACCTAGTAGACAATCTAACTGGTGATCTGGCCCTTCTTTGACCTCACGGAGTCAGCGGAATCTTCCGGGACTCCGTGCCTGTGCGAGAGTATCTCGTATCGCCTCTTTGCATCAGCAACATACTCTGTGAACTCCGTGTCGATTGTTTCTTTGAAACTGGACCCGGTTTTTTGGAACAGCTTTCTAAGTATTATGCGTTCAATGACTTTCGAGGCCCCGCCAAGTGACTTTCTCAGTCCGGCCACAAAGTCCGTCACGCGACCTGGAATCTCTTCACGCGGGAGGGAACATATCGTCAGGAGATACTGATACATTGCTTGGCGTGGCTCATTACCAAGGACAGAGAGCCCTTCGTCAATACACTCTAGGAGAAGCTGCTCGAAAGGCTGGGCGCGCGTAGTCAAGCCCTGATTTCCCCAGAGGACTCCCTAGCACCTAACAATGGCTCCTCGTCATAGCTTCTTTCTTGTCGGGCTCCCTGTAGCTTGATGACCTTGAGACCTTCGAAATTGAAGCGCAGCTGTGATCGGAACAGACCTTGTACCGCTCCTAGAGCTCTTGGTTCAAGTGCGCCATAGTTTATCAGCACTAGAATTGAAGCTGTCTCGTTTTCCGTCATTTCTACTACAGATGAGAGGACACCATAGGCTTTCTCAAATCCTTGTGAGAGAATGATATCTGTGAAAACATCGAACACTATTCCGATTCTCTTCTTTGAAAGGGCTTGCAGGAGCTTGTCCACTGCATCTAGAAGAAGCGAGGTATCTCGCTCGGGCAGTAAGACTTGTTCATCGGAAAGTCTTGCAGGACTCGAGGTCTTTGTGCTGAAGCTGAAGAGACTGATGTTTCTCTGATCTCTGAACTCACGGTAAATGGGGCTACCCGCACTGGTGAAGATTGCGATCGATTCAACGTTTGCTTGGAACTCTCTCACGAATTTTTGGACGATTTCTTCGTAGTCGCTGGTGGGCTCATATTCTAGCAGCAGTCGGTTTCCTAGAATATCTTGATGCTTCATATTGAACATGCTCGAAAAAGTGTCTTGTTGCATCGCCAAGTCAATCACCCGCGCGGTCGGGTTGACTCTCTGGAGCAAATCAAGTATTCCCGCGTGGGCTCCATCTACGTTCAAAGCCCAGATTCGTCCAACGTGTCTGGATCTGGGAGTAGAGTCTGGGATCGTTATCGTGCCAATTAGGTCCTCACAGCGATCTAGGTCAAGTTCATCAAGATCCACTAGTTCTCTCCTTTCACCCGAAACAAACGAAGGTAAAGGACCGTCTAGCTCCCCTGATGATATCGATTCTATCGGTTGGATAGTAACCGAATGCTCCCCAGGGGTGGAGCTTAGTAGGCCCGAGCCTTTCAGTATGGCACGGTAGAATGGCACTTCAGCCTTTGTAACCTGACAAACTACGTCCTGCCCTGTTGCTAATCCATCCTTCACAAACGTCTCGACTAGGTTTCTCCGATCGGATTCGGTATTATAGAGCACTATCGTGTCAATGCGGGGGTTAGAGTACACAGCCCGGCTTACAGTCTCTCCTGACGTTACGATCCTTCCGAGGATTGTGGGTTCACGTAAGGCAAAGGCAATCAGCACAAAGAGAAGACTATCGGCGACAGATCCGATGCTCTGGGATGTCGGAAGGAAGAGCCCACCTGCCGCAACTTGGAAAAGCGTTAGCACACCGAAGCAAGCCCAACAGAGGCTGATGATTTTCATGGATAGAGAGGCTTTCCTGTCTTGAACGGTTTTCGACTGGTGGAAAAATGAGAGAACGGGCAGGGAGACGAAACAGACTAGCAGAAGAGCGCTCGTTGCAACGTACCAGATCTGATATGAGAAATAATAGTAGGTCACTCCCCCAAAGGAGGTTTGATTTAGCGACCAGGGATTGAAGATAAAACCAGATGCAGTCCAGACTAGGACGGCCGTCAGGAAGATCAGGAAAGGCAATGGCGGTTTTGAAACAAATCTTCTCAGTCTCCAGATTCGTCGAGGATCGGTCTCGTCACAGTTTCGTAGGAGATATGACGCGACTCCGATAGAAGTTGCCATGATCGCTGTTAATGCGACGTCAATGAGTGGGGATACTGGGACCTCAAAGGCGTGAGCGTACGTACTCTCGGCGAGAAATAGAATAAACCCTACATTTGCGAGAGCTATGAAGAATCCTGAATCCAGAAAGTACGTTTTCTTTGCGCGAAGAATGAAGTATAACGCTGAGCATGAAGCGGTAAGCGCCAGAAAGTCTAGGACGTTAATCAGAATGTTGACCTCAGGCTATTTCATTCTCTTTTCTCATCAACGATTTGGTTTTCGTCTTTCTTGAGTTCGTAGACTAGTTTGACCGAATCCTGATTCTCGTTGAGGCTTAGCTGAAAGTCAGATGATGAAGCAACCCCGAGTAAGCGCGCAATGTCAACTGGAATCAGGAGGTAGAGGCTATCTCTCAGCTTGACGGGACGGACCTTCAGTGTCACGCAGAGTCAACTTTGTAGGCGCAAAGTTGAACGGAGGGATGGGAATGCTGGAACCAGTGAGCATGATGTGCGGTTACAGCTGCAAATCTCCCAACGATTCTTCGTTGCCGGAGAGTCCTGCCCATCCAAACTTGTCCTTGATTTGGTCTGCCGCCTGCTGCGAGTTTTCTGCTTCTATCGTAGAGATTCTGTAGAGACCAGCCAGCCTCTTCGCTTTCTCGGTTAGCCCTGGGATAGCGACGAGAATCGACTGAGTTGGAGTGACGTCGAAAATCTTCGCGTACATTGAAGCGACGGGCACTTCGTCGATCTGCTTCTCGCTGGCTATGAGATCAAGCACTAGCACTTCGGAAGAGCCTTTCGTTGCGACTGCGTCAAACCTGTGCAGCGTGCCGGATCGGCCGGCGATCTGGCCGGGCATCTCCACTTTAAACTGGAAATCTTCGAGGACAACTCCTATGGGTTTCATGATCAGATAGCTACGCTTGAATTCCTCCTCCGCCTCAGAACCGAGCCTGTAAGCATAGATGTTGACGAATCCAGTGTCCCTTATGGTGAAAATGCGGCCACAGTTTCTGCATCGGTGTATTGGACTCGGCATGTCGGAGCGTTTTCCGCATTGACTACACTGAAACCAAGCGCCAAGTTTCTGATAATCAACTCCTGCCTCGAGTAGCTCCTTGTTGCATTTCGGGCAGAGCAGGCCTCCCTCCACGAGAAAGTTGTCGACGCTGTCTATGTTTCCACATGCGGTATGTTCCAGAAGAGTCTTACGTTCGATATCTATGGAATTGCAGTTAGGGCAGACATAATCGTTACTTACGTTGACAGATAAGCACGAAGGACAGACAAGAATTTTCTCGTGAAACTTGCGCTTGAAAATGCCCACGTCCCAGAGCTTTTCAACCAACTGTTTCGCGGCGCCCGAATCTCCCTCGACAATCTCCTCCACCTCTGGGTATCTGACGGTCTGATTCAGATCGAAGCTCGGGACCAGCTCAACTATTTCTCCTCTAACGAACTTACTTAGAAGTAGCTGTACCGATGGATCCTGATACAGGGCTAGCCTATCCTTCGATGTCACGCCTGGCGACGCCTAGTTATGTTATCGCAGACTCTTCTGCCAAACCGAACCGGGTCTCCAGCGATATGCGTTCAATGTACCCTTTTCGTGAAGGTTAGCGTATCAGAATGAATATGCTTTCGAGACCTCGGTGGGAGCTTTGGAAGATTCATGGCCGACACTGCGGCCGATCGATCGGCCAATTCTAGGACGCCAACCGGAATCCCGGGACTCGATAAGCTGCTGACTGGCGGCCTGCCCAAGAATAGAACCATTCTTCTATGCGGCGGTCCAGGAACTGGAAAGACGATTATGTCATCACAATTTCTGGTCAACGGAATACTAGACTACGAAGATCCGGGAGTCTATGTCAGTCTCGACGAGAACAAAGTTCACGTTTTTGAAGAGATGTTGGACTTCGGATGGGACTTTGAAGACTTAGAGAGTAACAAGAAGCTCATCTTTCTAGAGGCTTCCCCAATTAGATATCTTCCAGCCGAAATCAAAGTTGGAAAATTGACTGTCGGTCGGAAGGAATTTTCGATGGCAACGCTGATCGAAATGATAAAGACTAGCGTAAAGGAAATCGGCGCAAAACGGATCGTTGTTGATCCGGTAACAACCCTAGTCTTCCAATATGACGGAGTTGTTGCTCAACGCAATGCGCTGGTAGAGTTGATGGAAGCGCTCGCCGACACTGGCGCAACATGCCTGATCACGACAGAACTAAGACGACCCGGATTTGAAAGAAGCATAGATTACGAGGAATATCTAGCGCATGGCGTGATTCTGTTGCAGCAGTTGCAGGTGGGAAAATCGCTCCTGAGAGTTATCCAGATCGAGAAGATGCGCAAGACCCCTGTTGACAATCAGCCGCGACCATACAGGATTACCGACACGGGAATCGAAGTATTCCCAAGAGAAAGCGTTCTCTAGCTCTGCAAGCCGCTGCTAGTCGGCATGATCAATCCCAAACCCGGATCTCTGTTGTACGGTGTCCACGTAGTCACATGACGTGCACCCTTCATCTTTGGGACTCGAATGTATCTAGCGAGCCCGTCCTTTGTATCCTCTGCTTTCATTTCTATCACGCCGTCTACCTTGTCCTGAATACCCGCGATGATTGCAGGATGAAAGGCCTTCCTGGAAAGAGATGTTACGCAACTTGCTTTACAACTTCGGATCTTTGCAACTAGAGTGTGGAGAAAGTCGAATGAGGGCCTGACTCCACTCCTCTGCAACAAGGTGGTCAAAGAATCCATTGCCAGCAGGGTGTTGCTCGGGTCACGGGATTCAGAAAGTGCTTTGGAGACGACGATACTCAGGTCAGAGAGGCGCTGAGGGTCCTCGCTATACTGCTCTTTGCTCTTTACCCCTACAAGAAAAGAGTAGCAGTCGATGAAAACGAGTCTGCGGCGTCCTTCAATTTCGTATTTTTGTGGATCTATCCCCATCATACGCATGGATTCTCGCACGCTATCTGGAAAGTCGTCGAGGCTTGCGTAGACAACGTTCCTATCTTTCTTGAGTGCCTCGACAACAAGCTGGGTAAGCAGTGTTGTCTTTCCAGTAGCGGGATCTCCCATGACCAAGACAACGGAGGTCGAAGGATAGCCCTCGGGGAGGAGTTCGTCAACTATTCCTATCCCAGTCATTTCTCTTGATGAAGATCTCTCCGTCTCGTCTCCGGATGGAGGCGATATCAGTCTCTTTGATATCTCTCGTTGCAACTCTTGATCTCTCGCCTTGTTGAAGGAGACCGTCCTAACTTCCTTGAGAAGTCCGAGCTCGACAAGATCCGACACGTCTCGGTCTATCTCCTTCGGGTTCCGATGGATCTTATTGGCGATTCCTTCAACAGTGTCAGTAGATTCAGGGTTTTCGTGGAAAAACATTAGGAGTTCGGCCTTTGTCTCTGAACCGATCAGTTTCTCTATCAGATCTGCTTTTGGGGACCCCTTATCGAGCCGACCGCTACTTTTGTTCTCCAGAGGGGGCACCCTCAGATCCAGTATCGTATTACCGGATCTTGTCGGGTGGGATCGGGGTCGGTGCTAGGGCGAATCCCTCTCGGGTGATATAGTAATCATAGCCTTCAAGGCGGTGTTCTGTCCCTCGCATCTTGGGAATGTAGATGCGCCGTCGCACTCTCGAATTGTCAAAGCTGGCGTCAAGAACGATGAGGCCGTCTCCCAAGAATTCCTCGAAGTTCGTGCCCAACTGTTGCTTTCCCCACGGGACTTCGCTTATCATCAGTGTTGTGCAGTTGGCCGCTTCCAAGAATTTTAGCATGATGTGGAGGAAGCTCCTAGCCTCGGCTGTGCTTTCGAACGCTGTCATTAGGGCCGACAGGGAGTCGAATACTAGCCTTCTAGCATTGATGCTATGCAAGGCTTCGAGCACGGTCTCTAGTGCGGTGCTTACGCCTGCCTTCATGGTGGATTGTAGTGAGACTAGTTGGAGTTTTCCTTCCTTCTCTAGCCGATCAAGGTCCCAGCCGAAACGTCGAGCGTTGCGCTTCAGTTTTTCACCGCTCTCTATGACGGAGGCGTAGACTCCATTCTCGTTGCACCTGACTGCTCCGTGGTAGAGGAACTGCAGACCGAGGGTGGTTTTTCCCGTTCCGGGCTGACCAGCAACGATTATTGTGTCTCCCCTAGCTAATCCGCCTTCGATTATCTTGTCCAGGCTCGGGATGCCTGTTTGGGCCCTTTCATCGTTCTGCTGTAGGGTTGGGGCGATGGGTCTGCGGGTCTCCATTACTTCTCATCCTCCAAGGACCAGAGTTTGACTGGTCCGACTTGTCGGAAGTTGACCATTCGCTTAGCTCTAAGGACATGCAGATACTTCGATGCGGTGGACCGGTTGACCCTGAGGTCTCTGGCTATCTCGCCGATTGAACTGCTGGGTCTCTCACCAAGGGTGTGAACGATCTTATCTTCGATAATATCTAGGTGACCATCTTCAACTTCTAATCTGGTTGTCAACTCTGACTGTCAACTGAGAGCGTCAGCCCTGATTATCATAAAGCGCGTGTTACCGGCACAGCAAGCTAACAGTCATCCCGAAGCCGCTAAATGCTAATCTGCTCTAGACTAGGGATTGATGAAAGCTCCAGTCGTAGTCAAGCTTGGAGGATCTGCAATTACTGTCAAGTCAAAGGCTTCCACTGCAAGGCTCGAAGTAATTCACAATGCGATCAAGGAAGTCGTCTCCTACTCGGGGCCAATGGTTCTCCTCCATGGGGGAGGCTCTTTCGCCCATCCCTTCGTCTCAAGGGCTGCGCTCAGAAATGGGTTTAGACAGAAATCTCAGCTATCTTCAGTATCCGAAATCGAACTAAATCTCGACCAGCTGACGAGAATAATTGGGATAGGTCTCCTGCTTCGGCATAGGCCGTTCGTTCCGTTGGCACCGATGAGCTTCATGACGCTCAGACAGGGGCAGGTAGGCAGATCGTTTCTCGATCCCATTACGGCTGCGTTGCGCCTTGGCTTGATTCCTCTAATTCATGGTGACGTCGCATTCGATGAAATACGAGGTTGCGGTATTGTGTCGGCTGACCGAATTGCCTCCCTCCTCGGTGAGAAGATGGGAACTTCGAGGGTCCTATTCGGTTCTGATGTAGACGGCCTCTATGACGGAAATCCCAAGACCTCCGCGAAAGCTGAACTAATCGTCGAAGTCAATCGAAGTAACTACATCCGAGTGTTGAAAGGATTGAAACCAACTAGTGATGATGTAACAGGTGGCATGCGCGGGAAGGTGCTGCAGGCGCTTAGGCTGGCTAAGCACGGCTGCGAGAGCTATATCTTCAATCTCACGGAATCGGGAAACTTGGGAAGCCTGCTCAGGGGATCTTCATCCATTGGGACAAGATTCGTCCCTTGGAGAAAAGCGCGTCAATAAGATCTCGCTACTACTTGATCTGCGAGATCAGATAAGGCATCTTTGAAGGGGGAAGGCTTCAAGACGGATAAGCTCGCCTTGGCGTCTTCAAGATATTTCATCGCTATCTCCCTACACTCCCTTTCTGCAGGAGTCTTGTTCACCATACTTCTGGCCTTCTTGAGCATCTGTGTCGAAACTCTTTCAGATCCGACTATCTTCTTCAACTCCTCGCGGTCTTTCCGAGAGAGGAATCTCAACGCGATCAAGATTGCGGCGTTTCCGAGTTTGTGTTCAATGATGTCCTTGGCTTGTTGTTTCCCTGTCTTCTCTCCACAAATATCCAAGACGTCGTCCATTACTTGGAATGCGAGTCCTGCCTTCCACCCGTAAGTGCCGAGAGCATTTACGATGCGGGTTTCTGCGTTAGCGGCGTAAGCACCTACTTGGCCCGCCGCTTTGAATAGAGAGGCGGTCTTTTTTCCGACCATGTCCAAATATGTCTTGAAAGTCGGTTTGGAGATTCTGTTTTTTATAAGGTAAGGGTCGGTTCTGCCTGCTTGTTCAAGTAACAGATCCAGTCTCTCTCCATCGATTATTTCTTTCATAGTCTTCACCGCAACCTTTCTGACGTTCCTATTGGCTGGTAGATCTTCGATCAAGTCGTCTAGAACTTCACGGTAGAACATGGCAACTAACAGCGCGATCGAGTCCCCCATCACAACGCGTACCGTTGGCCTTCCTCGTCTGACTTCTCCTCGATCAATTAGATCGTCCATGACGAGTGAATAGTTATGGATCATCTCAACGACTGCTGCGGGCTTGATAGCTCGCTCGACTCTTCCGCCGGCTGCGGCGCAGCTTAGGACTACCATTGCTGCCCTCATCCGCTTTCCTGCAACTTCAAAGTGATAGCTGAGTGCAGGTCTAAACTCGGAAGGAGCACCGCGGCTTAAGGCATCGAGAATAACCGGGTCAGCCTGTTGACCTAGGCGAATGAATCGCGCGAGGCCTGAGGGGCTCATTTCGACTCTTCAGTCAAATCCGAGGATTCTGCAGGCCCTGATACATCTGCTCGCCATGAGGATTCCCAGCCTGCTGCACCGTTCAATTCTTTGCTATGTCTTGGGACCAAATTATTCTTGGAGCCCTGGGTGATGATGATCCATAAGGATAACTTCGTACCAGTGACTCATACCATCAGAATAGAGATGGTAGGAATCCCGGACAGTCAAGTTCGGGTATCTTCTTACTACCCGTCTCTCGGCGACGGCCTGGAGGGAAATGGATCTGGTGAACTTGGAAGATCCCATCGCTTTCTGTCTTCTTCCGGAAGTCGGCCTCGGTTTCCTCGCACCTCCACGTCTAACACGGACTCTAACCATGACAATTCCGGGTTTTGCCTTGTATCCTAGGCGTCGGGCGGTCACGAGTTTAGTAGGCCGCGGAATTCTCTTCACGACGGGCTCCTTTCTCCAGCCGATCGCGGACCGCCTGAGCCAGTCACGGAAATCGGGGGTGTCGTCGCGCCACCAGCCTTCCATGTGCGAATAGGCCATAGGATCCAGTCTCGGCGCTCGGGATAGAAACACATCTGATAAGGCTTACTCGACGGCGCGGAATTGAACACTGTTAAATCTCACCTTCTTAGGGGACCGAGAATCCTCTAGAGTAGAGGGCTTCCGATGGCTCAAGACGTCAAACTGTTGAAGCGTGCTTATGCGCCTGCCCGACTAGCAATGAAGTATCATCCTTACTATCATGGGAAGATTGAGATCAGCTCAAAGGTTCCTGTCAACTCCTATGACGACTTTGCGATATGGTATACGCCAGGCGTTGCGGACCCGTGCCGAGAGATTCAGCATAATCCGGAGAAGGTGTACGATTATACTAACAAGTCGAACAGTGTGGCTATCGTAACGGATGGTACTAGAGTTCTAGGATTGGGTGATATTGGTCCTGAGGCTGGTCTGCCGGTGATGGAAGGCAAGAGTCTTCTGTTCAAGTATCTGGGAGGCGTAGATGCCTATCCAATTTGTCTTGGAACAAAGGTTCCTGAAGAAATAGAGAATGCAGTCCGGTGGCTGCAGCCTTCCTTCGGAGGAGTCAATTTGGAAGACATCTCGCAGCCAAAGTGCTTCGAAATTCTCGATGCGCTGAGGAGTGACTTGGGTATACCGGTCTGGCACGATGATCAACAAGGAACCGGGACGGTCGTATGCGCTGGCCTGATGAATGCGTTGAAGATTGTTGGAAAGAAGATGAAGGATTCCATGATTTGCATGTTAGGAGCGGGGGCTGCGAGCATCGCGGTTGCAAGAATAATAGTTGAGGCAGGTGTCAATCCGGGAAACATAACTATGGTTGATAGTAAAGGGATCTTGAGCAAGGATAGAACCGACCTGAGTGAGGACTTCAAGGCCAAATGGGACATGGCTCTCAAGACGAATCGAGAAGGACGAACCGGAGGGTTGAGCGAGGCGATTAAGGGAGCTGATGCATTATTGGCCATGTCATCCTCTGGTCCGGGGGTGGTTTCCGGCAAACTCATCGAGACCATGAACGATGAGGCGATTGTTTTTGCGTGCGCGAACCCGATTCCGGAGATCTGGCCTTGGGAGGCGAAGGAGGCGGGTGCAAGGATCGTTGCGACTGGTCGTTCGGATTTTCCTAATCAGGTGAACAATTCTATTGGGTTTCCCGCGATATTCCGGGGCACGCTTGACGTGAGAGCGAAGATGATTAGCGATGAAATGTGTATTGCAGCTGCGGGAGAGATCGCGAAGGTCGCAGAAGAAAATGGTCTCTCCGAGGATAGAATAATTCCGAGCATGAGCGACTGGGAACTCTTCCCCAGAGAGGCGGCCGCTGTTGGGGCTCAAGCCGTGAAACAACGCCTAGCGAGAACGCGGCTAACTAAGAAGGAGCTCTATGAGAAGGCAGTCGGCATGATCACTCACGCGCGCAAGTCTACTGAACTGCTCATGCGTCGAGGTCTTATCAAGAGCCTACCGCAGACTTCTCGCCGGAGAAGGAGATAGGCGATCACTCTCAAGATCGGAGTAATCGGCGGCACCGGGGACGAAGGCTACGGCCTAGCCCTGAGATGGGCGAAACACGGCTATGAAGTTATTATTGGATCGAGAGATGCGGACAAAGCCAAAGCGGCTGCAACAAAGATTCAGACAATTATAGGCAGCAGTTCTAGGGTCTACGGCCTCGTCAACCCGGAAGTAGCATCGAAAGCAGACATTCTAGTCATAACTGTTCCCTTCGCGGCGCTCCCTGACACCATCAAGTCGCTAAAATCTTCCATCAAGCCCGGGCAGATAGTAGTCAACGTGACGGTTCCGCTCGAAACCGCCGTCGGGGGCTCAGCGACGCGGACAGTCGGGGTCTGGGATGGGTCAGCGGGAGAGTTCACTGCTAGATATCTGCCGAAAGGAACAAAGCTGGTCTCAGCATTCAACAACGTAAGCGCCGAACTATTGAACGATGTTTCCAAGCAAGTAGACTGCGACGTCTTAGTCTGCGGTGATGACGAGGATGCGAAGAAGGTCGTGCTAGAACTCGCCCGGGCGATTCCGGGGGTTCACGGTGTGGACGCGGGACCCTTGAGTAATTCGCGGACTGTTGAGCAGCTAACCGCGCTTCTTGTCTCACTGAACATCCGATATAATGTCAAGACGGCCGGGTTGAGAATTACCGGCCTTCATTCAAGCACTTGATTTCCTCGTGGTAGTAAAGTGCAGGTTGGAATTGTAGGAAAGCCGAACGCGGGAAAAAGCACGTTCTTCAGCGCCGCCACACTGACGGTTGTACCGATCGCGAACTATCCTTTCACAACAATCAGACCCAATCTGGGGATCTCGTATCTTCGAACGAAGTGCGTCTGCAAGGATCTTGGGGTTGAAGATCAGCCTCGTAATTCTCGATGTATTGATGGTGAAAGGTTCATCCCTGTTGAACTGGTCGACTGTCCGGGTCTGGTACCCGGAGCCTCCACGGGAAAGGGCCTCGGAAATCAGTTCCTAGACGACCTTCGGAAAGCAGACGCTTTGATCCATGTTGTCGATGCGTCGGGTTCGACGGATTCTGAGGGAAAACCTGTCACGGCGGGGAGTCACGATCCACTCGAAGACGTCAGCTTCCTTGAGAGTGAGCTTGAGGCGTGGATGTACCAGATACTCTCGAAGGACTGGGACAAAATCACGCGGAAGGGCAGTTTGACTGCTGAGGAGCTGGCCCAATCAGTCGCGGAAAGACTCAGTGGACTCGGTCTGAGGAAGTTTCAGGTCGAAGGAGGACTCAAGCAAGCCGGTCTTAACGAGAAGCCCTCGCAGTGGTCTCGTGAAGACACCATGCGTCTTGTTGGATTGTTAAGGAGAGAGTCCAAGCCAATGATGCTGGCGGCGAACAAGATCGACCTCCCCTCCTCCAAGAGCAATGTGCCACGGTTGGTGGCGTCTGGGAATCTTACGGTCGCTTCTTCGGCCGAGGCGGAACTCGCGTTGAGACGGGCAGCCGAGAAGGGGTTGATCTCCTACAAGCCTGGAGATTCAGATTTCTCTCCCGGAGCCTCCGTGAAGCTGACGTCGCAGCAAGAGGCTGCGCTAGAAATGATAAGGAAACAGGTGCTTTCGCCGAACGGTGCGTCCGGGGTCCAAGAGTGCATCAACTCTGCCTTCTTCAAGCTGCTGAACATGATAGTTGTCTATCCGGTCGAGGATCCGGAACGATGGACCGACCATTCTGGGAATGTTCTGCCTGATGCGATCCTTGTCCAGAAGGGATCGACCTTGAAGGATCTCGCGCTCCGGATTCATTCGGACCTAGGCGAGCACATTCTATACGGAGTCAACGCTAGGAGCGGAATGCGCCTCGGAGAATCATACGTCCTGAACCATGGGGATATTGTAAACATCGTCAGCGCGTCCGGGCGTAAGTAACCAGACAAGGCATTTCTGATCTCCCAAAGAGCTATTTTGTGTCGCGAGGAGCAACTACTTTTGACATTTTTCGGGGAGGGGTCTCGCCAGTTGAAACTGAAACGGGCGAGCGTCGCGTTTCAGGGCGCAGAATGGAACCGTCGACTGTTTTTCTGATCGCGGATTAAGCGTGGAGGTCAGCGTGAAGATCCTGCGATCTCAAATCGCCCGCCCCGTTTTCAGATTAGGGCTTGTTCCGGGCGATTTGTCCGGTAAGAGAATCTGATGGTTCTGTAGAGTTCTCGAGATTTGAGTAGGCCCCGGAGGGGTCGAAGAGATTTTCGTGGTGAATGAGAATTTTTTTTCTTACAGGTTCCAGCAGAGCTTAAGCGGTGAGCTGACCGAGCAAGACAAGAATCACGTGTGAGACCGTTTCAGCCCTACTAACCCAAAGCGACGTGCCCAGAACTGGACGAAAAGGAATCGATACGATGCCTGACCAGTCCATGAACATACCAGACACGACTTTCACGCCCATCAGCTTCAACGGTTTTTGTCGAGAGCGTCTTCTCTCCAGAATGGTTGGTCCAGTGCGACAAGCCCTCCTCCAGTTCAGCTACAGGTATGTCCGGAAACGCTACGGTGAGCTGTTCGAAAGTTAGCTCAGCAATAGGATTGAGATATGGATCACCAAAGCGCTCTTCGAACACTTCGACTATTCGCTCGATCGGCAGGGCACGTTCAATGGCTGGTACGTGATGGTGTTTCATCTTAGATTGTTTGCCCAACGGTCTGCCCCAGCCACCTAAGAAGTCAGGGTTTCGCAGTGATTTGGCGATTCTAGTACTCGGTCGTTGAAGTCAAAGTTTCTACTCTCTGGTCGGTTCGCCGCCGGGTGTGCCATGTGAAACGAGGGATAGAACTGTCAGGATGTTTTGTACCTTGCGTTAGAAGGAACATCCCGGTCAACGATTGCGCCAGGTCCGACCCAGGCCCCTCGACCTACCTTGACCCCCGGAAAAATCGACGCGTTGATCCCGGTCTTCGCCCCGTCTCCAAAAACGGCTCCAAGCTTCTTTCTCCCACTATCTACCCAAGAACCACGGACCTTTGACTTGATCTGAGCTTCGTCAAATCGCAGATTGGCGGTTATGGTGCCCGCTCCGAGGGAGCATCCCGCACCCAGGATGCTGTCTCCAACGTAGGAGAGATGCGGGATTTTTGTGTTCTTCATTACTATGCTGTTCTTTATCTCGCATCCCGCCCCAACCTTCACGTCGTCTCCGAGCGACGAACAGGGTCGCAAGTAAGCGTTCGGACCTATCTGGCACTTCTTTCCCACGTGAACCGGCCCCTCCAAATAAGAGCCTGACTTCACAACCGACCCTTCCTCTAGAACTGCTAAGCCTCGAATGTGAACCCCTTTCTCTACCGTCCCTTTTGAAACGGGTCTCTCAGATTCTACAGCCCACTCGTTGGCTTCGAGCAGATCCCAAGGATAGCTAATGCCCAGCCATCTCCGTGGGCCTAGGTCCTGCGCATGCACGGGCAGTCCATCGCTCATGAGAATTTTCAGCGCGTCAGTCAATTCCAATTCTCCCCGTATCGACCGTTTCGTCTTTCTTATCGCGCTGAATATCGACTGGTCCATCAAGTAGATACCGGCGTTCACCGGCCCGGGTTCAGCCTTGGACGCCTTCTCTCGTATCTCTGTGACCAGGCCTCGTCTGGATTGCAGCTTGCCGAAAGGGGAAGAATCTTGAACATTGGCCGTTCCAATTGAGATGCCTTTGTTCCGTCTGGCTTTTGCCAAGAAGTTTCTGGGGACGCTGGTATCATAGTAGTCGTCTCCGTAGACGACTAGAAACGTGTCCTCGCCCCGTAGCTCTCGGCTACATGTTCCGAGAGCGTCTGCTGTTCCTTTCGGAGTTTTTTGATTAACGTATCTTATTTCTGAACCAATGGCTTCTCCCTTTCCAAGTCTATCGCGGATCTTCTCGTTGCGGAATCCCACGACTAGGATTATTTGGCGAATGCCAGCACGTGCCAGCGCCTCCAAAGTTCGCTCTAGAATCGGTTTGTTGGCGATCGGGAGGAGTGGCTTTGGAGTGTCTTCGGTGAGCGGCCAGAGTCTCTCGCCTCGGCCCGCAGCCAAGACGACCGCCTTCAACTAGGCCTTCCCCGTCAGGACCCGTTTGACTAAAGAGAGCGTTTCTTTCATTATATGATTCGCCCTTGTTCGCTGCTTTGACTCAGTTGTAATCCGTATGACTGGTTCTGTGCCGCTCTCTCGGACCAAGACCCAAGAATCGTCAGAGCTTACCCGGACTCCAAACTTTGTCTCAATGGTGGAGTCCTTTCCGATAACTTTCTCAAGTTCTCGTGAGAGACTCGTTACTGAGCTCGCGGACATTTTCTTTGTGACAATGACGCTCTTCCGGACCATGAAGTATTCCGGAATCTCATTGACCGCTTCGGAGACTGAGAGATCAAGCGTTTCAAGTTGCTTGAGGTAAAGGAGCCCCGAGAGGATTCCGTCCGGACAGAGATTGTATTCTCCGTGAATCCAGGCGCCTGAAGGTTCACCCGCGAACGAGGCTCCTACCTTTTTCATTTCGACTAGGAGCTTTGCGTCTCCTACTGGACCTCGCATGAGTTTTGCTCCGTATTTGACCGCGGCCTCTTCGATCGCCATAGAGGCATCAACCGGGACGAGAAATGGTCCTTTCAACTTCCTTGCAAGGCAGGTGATATAGGAGCCGAGTACTCTATCTTGAAGCGGACAATTACCTTTCTCGTCGATTATGTAGACTCTGTCCCCGTCACCATCAAATGCAACGCCCGCGTTAGCCTTGGCTGCTGCTACTACATTGCACAAGGAGGCTTCGCTATCTCTCGTCGGTTCAGAACCACGACTCGGAAAATTCCCGTCTGGGAAAGAGTTCATCGCCGTGGCTTTTGTGGATGATTGACGGTATATTTCCGGGGCTAGCTGGCATGTCGCGCCATTCCCGGGGTCCAGGACGATGCGCCATTCTTTTTCGAACTGTATGTGACTGAGACGTTCTTTGTACTCAGTTGGTTTCGCCGTCTCAATTTCGTGCAGTTTGACCTTTGGATTTTTCGCGTTACTCTTTGGGTTGGTCCGAGATCGAATGGTCTCGTCGTCAAACGTCTCGCCTTTCGAATTGAATATCTTGAAACCGTTGTATTCTGGAGGGTTGTGGCTCGCCGTTATCATGACCCCTCCGGATTCGTGGGTATGGCCAGACTGGTAGGCTAAGGCGGGTGTTGGAATCATGTCGTAGTCCGTGATCCGCGCGCCTTGCTCGAGGGCTGCGGAAAGGAACGCGGATCTTAGTACTGAGCTTGAGAGTCTTGGGTCTCTTGCGAGTGCTAGTTTGAGACCGAGGTCGCGCGTTATTATCTTGGCGAGTTCGAAAGCTGTGTCCGGGTCGATGGTTTCCCCATATTTGCCCCGGATTCCAGAGCTTCCGAATTGAAGCGTCAATCGATTCGACTATTCTGCGGGCGTCTCGGCAATTGGTGCTACAATTTCTTCTTCGACAGGCTTTACTTCAGGTGCCTTTTGCATTGCTTCTAGAGGCATTGAGAGTAGTTTTGATTTCCTCACGCCTACGTGTCGGAGCGGGCAGACCTTCTTGGCCTCGTTGTACACATCGGACCCCATTTTTCCGAGGACCATTTCATGGCAGATCTGGGAGTAGGTGAGCTGCGATGCTTTCTGCGCGACAATCTTCCCCATCACCTGTCTTACAGCGTGTTCTTGGGAGCCTTTGATGCGTCCGTGGCTGAATGCGACGATGTATACTCTCGTCAGGTACTTGTCGATCGTGCTGGCGGTGAAAATGCCGTCCATTCTTGTGCTGCCCCTTCTAACGAGGCTTCTGAGATAGTCAGTTGAGTATTCATGGCTCTTGAGGATCGTGTCGCATCGGTCGCCCGTATTTGCGACGACTAGGAAGTAGAGTTTGGTTGATTGGTGAGCAAAATCGTTCGTAATTTCGTAGAGTGTTGTTTCAACCACTCTTCCTATGAGTTTCTTAGGGTCCTCAACGGGAATACTGGCGACGCTCATCTCTCCGAAATAAGACGGGGTGAATACGGAATACCATTCCTTTGCTCTCCACTTGTCTCTTACCTTCTTTGTGGCTTTTGACATGAGTGTTAGTTCGTCTTATCCTTCACGATTCCATGTAATGTTGATCTCGCGGCTTGAATACAGCGCAAAACGTCATCCAAGGTGGATATGAAGGTTTCAATCTTTCCTGAGTGCGTGATTGTGAAATACGCATTTTTCGCGGAAACTCGGGGCTCGATTTTCAGGCCTTCCATCCCAATGTTGTCCGGTTCTATGGATTGAACGATTGATTCTGCCATTGCTCGACTAGCGACACGTATTCGAATTCTCGCCCTGATCATGCGAGCACCTCGTCCAACGACTTTTCGAGATCGCCAAGGAGTCCGTCCAGCTCGCTACTCTGGATTGTCGCTCCCGCGGCGATTGCGTGTCCTCCCCCGACTCCACCATATTTTGGTGATAGATTTTGGAGAATCTTTCCGAGGTTTACTCCTTTCTGGACGAGCTGCTCTGTTGCCCTCGTCGAGACTTTTGCTTCCCCGGACCGGGTCAGAGTCGTTACGACGGTCACTTTTGATTCGCCGAAGAGTTTTGATGAGGAGATTAGAGAAGATACTGCCCCGGTCATGCTTTCGTCGATTATGCCTTTTCCGTTGACGATCACGACATTCTTCCCTGTTCTAGTTGCATTGGGTGCTGTTGCGACCCAATTCATGTATTTCGAGAGTTGGGTCTTGTACTCAGAGTAGAGTTGCTGGGCCTGCTGGTATGATTCTCCACGGTCTCCTATTCCAATTGCGATTCCTAGCCCTGCCCGGTTCATCCTTCCGCACGAGTTCAGCAGCGTTGCGAATTCTCTCGCGTCCCGGAGAGATGTGCCAGGTTCTTCCCTGGTCAACGTGTAGACTGATCCGATGAGATTCAGGACAATCTCTCCTGGGAATTTGGAGGAAATGGTATGTTCTATGATCTTGTCGACGATCCTACTCTTTTCTTCTAGAGACAGATCGGAGATAGTCCGCCATCTGTCGTCTACCTTTGTCGGAATGCCAGCCGCATCTAGAAGGGCGAGACATCGATCTTCTTCGCCGCTGAGGCCGGGGAGAAATGGGTCTGTTGTCGAGGCAATCGCGCGATGGATGGGTCGAGTTTGTCGTCCGAAGAAGATGAGGTCTTTTGTTACCTCGATCACCTTTGACTCTATCGCATCTTTCAGGATGTCCGCGTTCAGACCCTTGAATCGTCGCTCCGGCCCTTTGTCCTGCTGATCTCCCAGAGCACCCACGATGGCCATCGCTGAGAGATCGGTGTTTCGGGAATCCAGCGCTTTCGCCAGCAGGTAAGCCGTGCCGGCACCGCTAATCTCCTCGGATCCGTCGAATCCCAGAATGTGCGTGTTGAAGTGGTGTAAGTTAGATCCGGGTTCTCCGAGGGGCTGATGATGGTCAGCGACGACAATGTCTCGGTTTCTGAGAATCTTTGAGATAATCTCCAGATAGCCACTACCAATGTCCGTGAAAATTACTAGATCAGATTCTATCGCTTCGATCTGGTCTAGTATTCTCTCGTTGACACTGTCGATGATCCTCAAGTGCGGGACGGACCCTAGTCGGTTGACTGCGCTCAGCATGATGCTGCCCGCGCTGATCCCGTCAGCGTCGAAGTGGCTGGCGAGTAGGATGGTGTGGTCTGAGGCTTTTTCTCTTATCAGGGAGGCCTTTTCAGATGCTTGTTTGTGGAGGCGGGCGAGCTTGTCTCCATCGCTACTTGAGCGAGGCTGCAACCGGCTTGTGCTCCCATTCCTTGGGGATTCTCCCTACGCTTCGGTAATAGCTGGATAGCCTATGAATTTTCGACTCTAAGAGAGCAAGGTCCCGTTTGTTGGGATAGTCCTTCCGGTTCCTCTCTAGGTGCCTTGTCACATTAGTTGCTCTCCTTACCAAGAGCTCCAAGTCTTCAGGGATCTTCGGCTTGTTCTCTTGGGGGATTAAATGCTCAAGGCGTTTCCCAGCAACCTGGGAGACTAGTGGAATGCCGTATCTGTCGCGCAGGATTTGACCTATGATACTGGGAGGATTTCCTTCTTTGGAGAGCTTGAGAACCAAATCCTCAACCTCTTCGGGTTGATACTTGAACCAAGCGGGCGGACGTCTACTGACCGGTCGGGTTGAGCCTGAGCTTCCTCTCTTTCCAGAGTACATGCGAGCCATGATGTTTGACTTGTCCCTTTCCGCCGTTTCTGAAGGTGGGACGATGTCCCGCTTTATTTAAGTCGAGCTAGAAGTGAAACCTTTCGGCAACGAGGCCTCGTCGCGTTCTCGGGTAGATCACTGGAACATCTTGGGAAGCAAGCGCCGAGCGGAGTCCTCTGTCGACTGTTGCCATCCCCGTCTGCGTTTTCTCGGTCAACGCGCATGCAATTAGGGCTGCGTCTACGTTGGTAGGACCCACCTTATGCTCTATGACTGGAATCCTTCTCTGTGCGAGAAAATCGAGGCTGGCACTCGCAAAGGCATGAGTTGATGCGGAGGCCTTTCTGGCAAGACGTTCTAGTTCAAAGACGACTATGTCGAGGACCAGAATTTTCACATTCCCCGGCACAGCAGTCCTGATCTCCTCCTCGGGATCTCGATGCTGTTTGAGCATGGTTAGTAGAAAGCTGGTGTCGAGTAGGATCTGAACGGAGTGTCTGGTCTTACCGGAAGGTCCCGAAACCAATCTGTTCTCTCCCCTTCTGGGGAACCAATCGGTGACTTCCGGATAAACCGTTAGAATTGTATTTAGGATCGGCTAGCGCGCGGAGTGAGCCATAAGGGTGCAACATTTGCAGCGTTTGTCAAGGCATTGGCCTTGTAGGCCATGCTTACAGGTCTCGCAGATGCAGAGGCTTCTACCTTCTTGATTCTTGTTCTTCGTGTGAACTAGGAAGCGTTGGAGGCTAATTGTGAATCTTCGGGGAAGGGGAGCCGAGCTAAACATCTGAAGTCAGGAGCTAGTGAGTCAAAGTGTGGCAAAGCCACTGTTGAACCAGTGTTGTATCGTTCAGGTTCTGAGCCGAGTCTCGAATGGATTCTATTGTGGAATGCGAATCAACCCAAGATTGCCAAGATGGTATAACCACTAACCGACAGAGGTTTCCGCTTTATTCCTACCTAATCGTTCCGAACCCGATGAGCCTCCAGCTATCCCCGATCCGACGACTCAGAGCCACCTTCGAACCAGCTTCCGCGCAGATTGGCTTCTTCAACGAAACGTCAGCCAGATCTTCGCGTGCGGAAACCACGATGCCAGATGTTACTGCTGTCCCGGCGTTGAGAACGAGCGGTTCGTTGGTCTTGATTTTTTGAACTGGCATTAGCTGTTCTGTCCCAACGGCTTTCTCGAAGAGGTCTACGCTCAAGCTGACTTTTTCCAGAATTGGAGGAAGCGTTCCGGCTCGACCAAGAACATTCCCTACCAGGCCGTCTGATTTCGTAACTGACGGGTCTAGGTCTGTTCCTACCGCGACCAATCCTCCTGGGGTGGCGGTTTTTACTTCCCCTCCTCCGGCTTGTAGTGCTCCGACTTTTGCGATTAGTGGTTCGTAGACAGTCTTGTTTGTCGACTCCGTCTTTATGCCGGGTCTGATTTCGATCTCGTCGCCTCTCTTGAATACTCCCTGAACTATCGAGCCTCCTACGACTCCTCCGACTAGTTGTTCAGCTTCTGTTCCAGGTTTGTTCACGTCGAATGAGCGGAGGATGGACATTCTCGAATCGACGGAGTGGTCTCTCTTGGGGGTTGGAATCTTCTCTTGGATCGCCCAGATGAGGGCGTCCATGTTGAGTTTGTGTTGGGCGGAGACTGGTATTACCGGAGAATCCTCTGCGACGGTTCCTTTGGTGAAATTCTTGATCTCCTCGTAGTTGGCTTTCGCTCTCTGCCTATCAACAACGTCTATCTTGTTCTGAACTACGATCATATTGCGAAGACCGATCATCTGGGCGGCGAGCATGTGCTCCCGGTCTTGCGCCTGCGGGGTCTTCACGTTGGCTGAGACGACGAACATAGAGCCATCCATTATTGCTGCGCCTGAGAGCATCGTGACCATGAGACTGTGATGGCCCGGGCAGTCAACGAAGCTTACAGTTCGCAGAAACTTGGTCGGACCGTGACCGTTTGGACATGTCTTACTCGTTGAATAGCTGGCTGGCGGCTCGCAGGTGGGGCATTCGTAAAATGACGCGTCGGCGTATCCTATTCGGATTGTGATTCCTCTACGCAGTTCTTCAGAGTGTCTAGAAGTCCATACTCCGGTCAGGGATTGAACGATGGTGCTCTTGCCATTGTCCACGTGTCCCAATGTACCAATGTTAATCTCAGGCTGGATCTGTTGACACTTCCAACTGGTAGACTCAGAATGAGTCCATCGGGGAAAGTTTAACCTTTCGAGAGATGCCGATCAGCCTAAACGTGATTATCGATGATGTGTCTCGGCATCGAGTCTACCGCTCATACTTTTGGCGCTAGTCTCGTTGACAGTGATGACAGAATTGTCACCAACGTCAACTCCACATACAGACCTCCACCGGGAGTCGGTATTCATCCGAGAAAGGCCGCGGAGCATCTTGCCACCGTAGCAGATGACATAGTCAAGACTGCTCTGTCGACAAAGGAGGGTAGTTCAATTGATCCAGATGTAATCGCCTATGCTGCAGGTCCCGGACTGGGACCCTGTCTCCGGATAGGTGCAACCGTTGGACGAGCTCTATCGACATATCTCAAAAAACCACTTGTCCCTGTTCATCATGGTGTAGCTCACCTCGACATCGCTATGTCGATCACGAAAGCCCGCGACCCACTCGCAGTCCTAGTCTCTGGTGGTCACACCTCGATTCTTGTTCACGTGGGGAAAAGGTGGAGGGTGTATGGTGAAACTCAAGATATTACTCTCGGAAACCTTCTAGACATGTTCGCCCGCGAAGCCAAACTTCCATCTCCGGGTGGACTCTCAGTTTCAAGGGAAGCAACGAAGGGAGAAAACCTGATCAAACTACCGTACACTGTGAAGGGAAACGATGTAGCATATTCGGGGCTGCTGACGGCCGCGGCGACTTCGTTGCGCAGGCAGGGAAATCTTGCCGATCTCTGTTTCTCACTCCAAGAGACAGCGTTCTCAATGCTTAGCGAAGCAGTCGAGCGAAGCCTAGTCCAGACTCGACGAAGCGAAGTCTTGCTTGCCGGAGGGGTTGCAGCTAGTCAGAGGCTGAGACAGATGATTGGCTTGGTCGCTGAAGATCACGGCGCGTCCTTCCACCCCGTACCAATTGAATACTCTGGCGATTGTGGAGCTCAGATAGCATGCTCCGGGCGACTCGCCTACGAATCCGGCATCACAGTCAGCACATCAGACAGCTTTGTCACCCCGAGATGGCGTATGGATGAGGTGGATGTTCCATGGA
>Ga0209472_1000313_pt1 | contig 29459 bp, 27 predicted proteins | sample GraSoiAngelo_130_FD_185887 | JGI IMG/M metagenome (GOLD analysis project Ga0209472, IMG submission 185887) | Grasslands soil microbial communities from the Angelo Coastal Reserve, California, USA - 14_0929_02_20cm (SPAdes) (version 2) | ecosystem: Environmental > Terrestrial > Soil > Grasslands ... | reverse complement strand
CGTTCGGCTGTGGGATTACCGCCCTCTGTTGTCCGCGTTCACGCAGCTACAGGGCCTCCGCCAGTACTACACGTTCAACGACGTGGACATCGATCGCTACCAGATAGGCGGTAAGGAAACACCGGTCTTTCTCTCCGCGCGCGAGCTCTCGTCCAACAGCCTTCCGGCCCAAGGCTGGCTCAACCGGCACCTCATCTTTACGCACGGGTTCGGAGCCGTGGCGACGGCGGTCGGAGCCGTCGACAGCGCGGGCAAGCCTCTCTTTGCGGTCAGCGACATCCCGCCGGTTGGCGAACCCAAGATCGACCAACCCCGGATCTACTACGGCGAGCTCGCGAGCGACTACGTCATCGTCGACACGAACCAACCGGAATTCGATTACACGACTGTTCAGGGCAACGTGAGCACGCAGTTCAGCGGCACCGGTGGCGTCGGGATCGGTTCCCTGTGGGACCGCATCCTGTTCACGCTGCGGCTCGGCGATTTCCCGAACCTCCTCGTGTCGAACCAGATCACCTCCGACAGCCGGCTGCTGTTCCATAGACCGATCGTCTCGCGCGAGCGGTTGATCGCGCCCTTCCTCGAGTACGACCCCGACCCGTATCTGGTCATCGCGAACGGCAAGCTCTACTGGATCAACGATGCCTTCACGACGGGCGCTCGCTACCCCTACAGCGAGAACTTCTCCGCGCTCGGCCTCGGCTCGACATCGATCGCCGGTGGTCATCTCAACTACGTTCGTAACAGCGTGAAGGTCGTCACCGACGCATACGACGGATCGATCACCTACTACGTCGTGGATGACAAGGATCCTGTCATCCAGAACCTGCGGAAGATCTACCCGGCTCTCTTCAAGTCGATCGCCGAGATGCCCGAAGCGTTGAGGGCGCACATCCGCTATCCCGAGTCGCTCCTGAGCATCCAGACGCAAGTCTTCGCGCTTTACCACATGACGAACCCTGACGACTACTTCAATCGCAGCGACGCGTGGAAGATCGCGAACGAGATCCTGGTGCAGGGAGGACCGAAACAGCCCATCGAGCCGTACTACGTCACGACGCGCCTGCCCGGTTCGGACCGGCCGGAATTTGTTCTGTTCGTGCCGATGACGCCGGCCGGAGGCGCGCGCGACAACATGGTGGCCTGGATCGCCGGCCGCGCCGACGCGCCCGACTACGGCAGGCTGCGCGTGCTCACATTCCCGCGCGACCGGACGATTTTGGGTCCCGCGCAGGTCGAGGCACTCGTCGACGCCGACTCAGCCATTCGCCAGCAGTTCACGTTGCTCTGCGGCGGGGGCGGCGCGACCTGCATCCGCGGAAACCTTCTGGTCCTCCCGACGGGGAATAGCTTTGTCTATCTCGAGCCGGTCTACGTCCAGTCGACGCAGAGCAGCATCCCCGAGCTCCAGCGTGTCATCCTCGCGACGCAGGACAAGGTCGTCATGACGGACTCGTTCGGCAAGTCCATCGAGGCACTCTTCGGAGCGGGCACGGTCGCGACACCGCCGCCGACCACGACACCGCCACCGACCACGACACCCCCGCCGACGACAACTCCGCCGCCGACGACCACCCCGCCACCGACGACGACGGCATCACCCGCGGTCGCCGCCCTCGTCAAGTCGGCGACCGACCACTACAACGCGGCACAGGCAGCGCTTAAGGCCGGCGACTTCGCCGAATATGGCCGCCAGATAGCGCTGCTACAAGACGACCTCGCGCAGCTTCGTACCGCCACAGGACAGTAACGCTCTCTCAACGCCGCGAACCCTAGAATTCGGTCTTCTTGAGCAATCCCGTGCGCGTGGGTGTGATCGGGGCGGGCTACTGGGGGCCGAACATCGTGCGAAACCTGCACGAAGCGCCTGGGGCCGAGGCAGTCGCCGTGGCGGATCTCTCGAAGGAGCGGCTCGACGTCATCAGCAAGCGCTTTCCGGCGGTGCGTGTGACGACGGATTACCGCGAGCTTGTTGAGGACCCCTCGATCGACGCGATCTGCGTCGTCACGCCGGTGCGCACCCATCGGAAGCTCGCCGAGGAGGCGTTCGCGGCCGGGAAGCATGTCTTCGTCGAGAAGCCATTGGCCCACACGGTGAGCGATGCCGAAGCGATCGTTCGCGCGGCTGACCGGGCGAAGAAGACGCTCATGGTCGGTCACACCTTCGTCTACAACCCGGCCGTCGTCGCCGTGAAGAACATCCTCGAATCGGATGGGATCGGCCGTGTGCACTACATCGACAGCCAGCGCGTGAATCTCGGGCTGCACCAGTTCGACATCAACGTGCTGTGGGATCTCGGCCCGCATGACGTCTCGATCATGCTCTACTGGCTCAATGAGGAACCGCTCTGGGTCCAGTGCACGGGCGCGTGCTACGTGCAGCCGACGATCGAGGACGTCGTCTTCCTCCAGATCGGCTTCCCCTCAGGAGCGATCGCGCACGCGCATCTCTCATGGCTTGCGCCGAGCAAGCTCCGGACGATGATCGTGATCGGCTCGCAGAAAATGGTCGTCTACGACGACGTGCAGGGCGTCGAGAAGGTGAAGATCTACGACCAGGGCGTCGACAAGCTCGAGAGCGACGAGCTTCGCCGCAGCTACCGCGCCGGCGACATCCACAGCCCGCGCATTCCAATGACCGAAGCGCTGCAGGTCGAGATGCGCCACTTCATCGAATGTGTCCGGGACGGCAAGAAGCCACGAAGCGACGGCGAGGCCGGCCTGACCGTCGTCCGGGTCCTCGAGCTCGCCATGCGATCGCTCCGGTCGGGCGGCGCACGTGTCGCATACCGGCTGGACCCCGTGCGGGCATGAGCGCCGGCCCCAAGACGACGGTGCACCCTACCGCGATCGTTTCGCCGAACGTCCGTCTGGGCGAGGGAAGCATGGTCGGCGAGTACGCGATCCTGGGACGCGCTCCGCGCGGCAAGAAAGATGGCGAGCTCGAGCTCGTCATCGGTCCTGGCGCGGTCATCCGCCCGTTCACGACGATCTACGCCGGAACGCGCATCGGCGCCCGCCTCCAGACCGGGCAGGGCGCCTCGATCCGCGAGGACAACGTGATCGGTGACGACGTCTCGGTCGGGACACACGCGTCTCTCGAGTTCGGCAATCGGATCGGCTCGCGCGTGCGCGTTCACACCGGTTGCTTTCTCGAGCTCACGCAAATCGACGACGACGTCTTCCTCGGGCCACACGTGGTTTTCACCGACGATCCGCATCCGCAATGCCCTGCCTATCTCGATTGCGTGAAAGGTGGCGTAGTCCGCCGTCGCGCGCGCATCGGCGCGAACAGCACGATCCTGCCGGGTGTCGAGGTCGGCGAGGACGCGCTCATCGGCGCGGGAAGCGTCGTGCGTCACGCGGTCCCGGCGCGGACGGTGTGGGCCGGGAATCCGGCGGTGCAGCTCAAGGACGACATCCGCGACCTTGCGTGTTTCGTCGGCATTTACCCGCATGCCTACGCGTGGCTCAAGGACCTGCCGGAGCGGGTGAAGGTATGAAGGAGACCAAAGCGCCATGACCGCAGTCGCCACAGAAGAGATCCCTCTTGTCGACCTGAAGGCGCAGTACGCCACGATCCGCGACGAGGTGCGGGCAGCGATCGATGACGTGCTCGAAAGCATGCAGCTCACCATCGGGCCGAACGTCAAGGCGTTCGACCACGAGTTCGCCTCATACATCGGCACCAAGCATTCGATCGGCGTGGGTAGCGGCACCGACGCCCTCCAGCTCGCGATCCGAGCCTGCGGCGTGTCGAGCGGCGACGAGGTCATCACCGTCTCCCACACGTTCTTCGCGACAGTCGAGGCGATCCTCTATGCGAACGCGAGACCGATCCTCGTCGAAGTCGACGAGAAGACGATGCTGATCGACCCCGCCGCGGTCGCCGCCGCGATCACGCCCCGGACCAAGGCGATCATCCCGGTGCACCTGTACGGGCGCACCGTGGATCTCAAGCCCCTCAAGCAGCTCGCTCAGGATCGGAACATCACGATCATCGAGGACGCGGCGCAGGCCCATGGCGCCCTTCTCGACGATGGCAAGAAAGCCGGTACCGGGGGACGCGTCAACTGCTTCTCGTTCTACTGCTCGAAGAATCTCGGCGCATACGGCGAAGCGGGAAGCATCACCACGAACGACGATCGGCTTGCCGAGGAGCTCCGTGCGCTCCGCGAGCACGGGCAGTCGACCCGCTACTACCACCCGGTCATCGGCTACAACGCGCGTCTCGACGAGATCCAGGCCGCGATACTCCGGATCAAGCTACGCAAGCTCGAAGAGTGGAACGCTCGCCGTCGGGTCCTCGCGCGGATGTACGACGAGCGTCTGGCGGGCTCAGGCGTGACCGTCCCGGAGATCCCCTCGGATATCCGCCGCCACGTCTTCTACACGTACACGATCCGCGTGGCCGGGGGGCGACGTGACGATCTACGGAAGTACCTCGGCGAGCGCGGCATCGGTACGCAGATCCACTACCCGGTGCCGATCCACCTGCAGCAGTCGGCGGAGTTCCTCGGGTACCGCAAGGGAGACATGCCCGTGACGGAGAGGGTCGCGTCGGAGGTGCTTTCGCTCCCGATGTTCGCCGAGCTCACCGACGGCCAGCTCGAGCGCGTCGCCGACTCCGTGCGGTCATTCATGAAGGGCAATTGAGCTTCTTCGGGGGCCCAAAGAAGTACCGTCAGAAGTATCGCGTCGTGCCGCGTCCACCTGGCGACACCTCGCCGCCTCCTGATCCGGTGATCGCGGAGGCTATGCGCAATAACGGGATGGACCCGAGCAAATTCAAGTTGGAGCCCTTCGAAGGAGGCGAGGCCGCGCCTCCGATGGCGGCGATGTTTCCGTCCGGCGCCAGGCTGGAGCACACGTTCGCGTTCGACACCGTGAACGGAGCCCTGAGCGCGATCGAACGCATCGTCGACGACGACGTCGCGGCTCGGATCAGCAGGCAGACCGCGAAATGGGTCGTCGTCTTCGATGAACCAGCCGACCCGAGTGTCCCCGCGAATACCGCGCACGAGCAGGTCGCGACTCGCGTGTCGGATCTGGGCGGCGAGGACCGCGGATTCAGCCATCTGACGATGAACGCGACCAAATAGGAAGGCTGAACAGAGGCCCGGTCAGCAAAGCTGAAGGTCGTTGTTCGCGGCGATGACCGATGACGACCGAAGCGACGCGATCGACCCATTGCCCGGCGGGCTCTGGCCGAGGGGTCCAGACCAACGCAGAGGGAGACCCTACCGTGACGCTGGCCACGAAGTACTGCGCGCCGCTGGGACTATCGCGCTCTACCACGCGGCGCCGAGGCACCTAGATTCGCAGCAGTGGAATTCCTTCTCGTTCTTCCGGTCCCCGGCTCGTCCTACCGCGATCTCGACGAGTTCAGGCACCTCGAAGAGCGCGTCTCGGCCGCGATCGGCGAGACCGGCAGTGTGGACCGCCACGATGCCGGAGCGGGCGAGACCGATTTCCTGATCCTCACCAAGAAGCCGCTCGAGGCGTACGACGCCCTCCAAGGCTTCGGAGACTTCGACGCTCGGCCCGAGCTGCGCGCTGCATATCTCCGAAACGAGAACGACGACTACGAAGTCTTCCAGCGCGAGGCCAGCTTCCGCTTCCACATCGCCTGACGCTTTCGCCACACGCGGCTAATTCGGGGCGGCGCGGGTGGCACGGGCGAGCGGGTTGTGCACGAGCCGCGGGTGCCCCGGGGACCCACCACGCGGAGTGAGCAGAGCGAACGACGCGCTAGGTGGGGAGGGTGCGGCGAGGGCACGGCCCCGAGCCCGGGACAGGACCCGCGCCAAGCAGGAGATGGGCCGCGTGTGGCGAGAGCTCTACGCCTTGCGCATGAATTGGATTCCGTCGTGTCGGCGCTGGTAGCCCATCGTCTCGTTGATGTGGAGGATCGGCTTGTTCTTGAAGTCGTTGTCCGTGCGGATGCGATCGACGCCGAGCGCGATCGCCTGCATGACGGTCTCGCATTTCACGGCACGCGCCACGCCACGGCCCCGACCGGCGCGCGCGACGCCGGTCCAATCGGTCGAGACCACGCCGCGCTTCGGCGGGTACGAAAGGATCGAGACACCCAGGATCGCGTCGCCGTCGCGGGCGATCCAGATGCGGTCCGCGTGCAGGCCCGGTGAGCGCATCCACTTCATGAAGTCGTCGAACGTCGTCCCGGTAAACGGGACGGTCGTCGGGATGTCGTGGATGGCCTCTTCGCTCATCTGCCAGAGCTTCTTCCACTTCTCGGGATCGCTGTCCTGGTCGATGGTCAGCACGCGGATCTTCTCCGCGCGCATCTTCGCGCGCGACTCCGCGGCCATCGCCTCGAGCTTCGAACGGTTCGCGACAAGGTCGAGCTCCCAGAACCGCTGGCGCCGCTCCTCGACGTATCCGCGCGCCTGAACGACGCCTATCCGAAGCCGGTCGTCCTCCCAGCACCAAGTGGTGAACGTCTCGGTCCCGTCCGCTCGCGAGCGTCCTTCCATGGCGGCAAACAGCGCATCGATGCGCGTCGCGGTCCTGTGCGCGGGCATGAGATCGCCCGACACGTTCCCGTAGCGTTTCGGGGTCTTCCACATCTCGTGTCGCTGGTGGGCAAAGCCGACGCGCTCGCCGCCGATCTCGCCGATGAAGCGTTCGATCTTCGTGTTGTCCTCGGGATTGCGCCAGTAGTCCTTCAAGATCGTCGGGTCGCGGGGCTCGTCCGGGCGAATAGCCGTTTCCATGTCGGCGACGAACTCGGCGTCGGAAAGCTTCGCCTCGCGGAGCACGATGTCGCCCGCCTTCAATGGAGTCTCCCCAGCACCTTGTCGCGCGTCACCATGCCGACCTGTTGGAGATACTGCACGACTTCGCGGCGGCCGAACTTCGAGGCGCCGAGCTCGCGGTCGCGGAAGGTGTACGGCACCTCGACCACCGTCTTCGTCCTGGCGCGCGCGATGACCTCGAACCCGATCTTGAAGCCGATGGCGTTGAGGCGCACACCGTCGATCGCGGTGCGGCGCACCGCGAAGAATCCGCTCGTGGCATCCCGCACTGGGACGAGAACGTTGCCGATCAGGCACGCGACCCTCGAGACGACGCGGCGGCGCAGCGGCCAGTCCATCGTCGCGCCGCCCTTGACGTACCGGCTGCCGACGGCAAGGTCGGCGCCGTCGTCGATCGCCTTCACGAGGGCGGGAACCGTCTCCGGAGGGTGCGACAGGTCGGCATCCATGACGACGAGGATGTCGCCGCGGGACTCGTTGAACCCCGCGATCACGGCGGAGGCGAGTCCCGCTTTTCCCGCTCGGCGGACGACCCAGACCGGATGCTTCGCCGAAAGCCGAGCGGCGACGTCCGCCGTGCCGTCGGGCGAGCCATCGTCGACGACGACGAGCTCCCAGGTGTGCCCCGCCATGGCACCGGCGAGTCGTTCGACGAGTGGCGGGAGCGAGCCGGCTTCGTTGTAGGTGGGAACGATCACGGATATCACGACCGCCGATAGTCTAGGAACGGTGCGTGTGGCCATCGATGCCCGCCATTTGCAGACCGTGGCGCGCGTTCGAGGCATCGGGCGCTACACGCGGAACCTCCTCGCGGCGTTCGCTCGCCGGTCACCGCGCGATGTCGAGTGGACTTTTCTGCGACTGCGGAACTTTCCGCCGCCCGACCCCGGACTTCTCCCGGCGCACGACGACATCGCGACCTCGCGGCTCCGCCGTCCCGAGCTCTCGATGCTCGCGCTCGACCCGGTGCTTCTTTCGCTCGAGCTCGGGGGCAAAGGGATCGACGTCTATCACTCGACACAGCTCTCGCTGCCGGCGCGGCGCCGTTTTCCAGCCGTCGTGACGATCCACGACCTCGCTCCACTCCGCTGGCCGGCACACTATCTCCGGCTTCCGTATTCACGACTCGGCCATGCCTGGCAGTACGCGCTCGCGCGGCATGCGGACGCGGTGATCGCGGTATCCGAAGCGACGAAGCGGGACGTCGTCGAGCGCCTTCGCGTGCCCGCGGACCGCGTGATCGTCGTCGCGGAAGCCGTCGACAGCGAATTCGATCCACCCTCCGCCGCCGACGGGCGGGAGCTGGCCCGTGCCCGTTTCGGCGTGCCCGAGCGGTACGTCCTCTACGTCGGGCAGTTCGACCCGCGCAAGAACATGCGTGGGCTGCTCCGCGCATTCGCCGCCGCCGCGGATCGTGACAGGGATCTGCGGCTCGTGATCGTCGGCGAGCTCGGGAAGCTCTCGTCCCACCTGCGCGAGGCTCTCGAGAACGAACGCGCCCCACGCGACCGCGTGATCGTGACCGGCTTCGTGGACGAGCCGACGCTCGCCGCTCTCTATGCGGGGGCCGAGTGCCTGCTTCACGCCGCGTTCCTCGAGGGGTTCGGCCTCACCGCGCTCGAAGCGCTCGCCGCCGGGACCCCGGTGGTCGGCTACGCGGGCGGCGCCGTGGCGGAGGTCGTCGGCGACGCGGGGCTTCTCGTCCCGAGCGGAGAAGAAGACGCGCTCGCGAACGCGCTCGGTCGCTTTCTCGCTGACGAGGCGCTGCGGTCCGGCCTCCGTGCACGCGCGCGCCCGCGCGCACGCGTCTTCTCATGGGACCGCGCGGCGGACGAAACGCTCGCCGTATACCGCAGTGTCGCCCGATAACTCCCGTACAATTTAGGTCCCACATATGGCCCGCAAGATCCCACTTCCGCGTCTGACTCGCAGGCAGCGAAGCGCGCGCTGGCAGCGCGAGCGCCGCCAGCAGGCGGTCATCGTGACCGTGTTCTCGGCGGTGCTTTTCTTCGTACTGGGCCTGGTCAGCTGGGGGGCGAGCAGCAAGTACTACACGGACAACCTCAAGGCCGCGATGACGTTCGACGGCCGCTCGGTCGCGATGCGTGATTGGACGAAGGAAAAGGCGTACGAGCTCTCGCGTTTTTACGTCGAGTACGGAGTGCCGGCGGGCTACGAAAACGACCCGCAGATCGCCGAGCAGAAGGCCTCGTTCGATCGCGGCGCCCTGAACACGCTCGAGGAGTACGCGATCCTCGACAAGCAGGCCAAGGCCGAGGCAATCGTCATGACGCCAGCGGAGATCGACGCGCGCTACGAAGAGGATTTCAGCCAATTTCGAAGCCGTCACATCCTCATCACCCTCGATAAGTCCGCTCCCGACCAGGCCATTGAGGACGCAAACGCGCTCGCGAAGGCGACCGCGATCCGCGATCAGCTGCGCCAGGACCCGAACAATCAGACCCTCTGGAACCAGCTCGCCAAGGACTACTCGCAGGACCCGCAAAGCGCTCCCTCGGGTGGGGAGCTTGGCTGGGTGGGGAAAGGCGGGTTCGTGCCACAGTTCGAGAACGCGGCCAACGCGATGGCGATCGGGCAGATCTCCGATCCCATCAAGACCGATTACGGCTACCACGTCATCCAGGTCGAGGAACGGCGCGGGCCCGCCCAGAACGACATCGTGAAGAGATGGCTCGCGAGCAAATTCACGGAAGCCGACATCAAATGGCACAGCCAGCACGACCTGCTTCGCGACCTGTTCACCAAGCGGCAGCAGGCCACGGTGGTGTCCCCGGTCGCGCAGGTACACGTCGCGCAGATCCAGGTCGCGACGCCCCGTCCCGTCGGCGGCGATTTCCAGGCATTCACCGATCAGCTCAAGAAGGTCGCCGACGTCGGCAAAGCCCTCGATGCCGGCACCGACTTCGCCGCGATCGCAAAGCAGTACTCCGAGGACTCCGCCACCAAGGACAACGGCGGTGACATGGGCTGGATCGCGCGCGGGATGATCACCGACCTTTCGGCGGAGAAGGAGCTCTTCACTCTCGACGCCGGCAAGGTGAGTCAGCAGCACAACGGGCTCACCACGACGACCTGGTACAAGGTCATCGAGAAGTCGGATTCGCGCGATCTCGACGATACCCAGAAGAAGACGATCAGCGACAGCGCCTACCAGTACTGGCTGAACCAGCAGAAGAAGGCTCACGATATCGTCCGCCTCATCCCCGGCCTCGAGTTCGAGTAGCACGGCGGCGCTCGCCGCCGTTCTCGAGCGCTGGCCCGCCGGCATCGATCTCGTCCCGGCGAGCCGCCTCGATCGGCATGCGTTCTCCACCTTCCGCGCGGTCGCCATCGTGCTCGATGCCCCCGTCGACTGGGCACTCGTCCGCGCGCGCTATCCCGCCGCGCATCCGGTGACGTTCCTCGAGCCCGACCGCTCGAGCACCGTCGGCCAAGCCGAGCGCGATTCCGCTGGAGGCCCGCGATTTGTGGTCCTCGCGCCACTCGAGCCCTTCGCTGATCTCGCGTCCGTCAATACGGTGCTGCGCATCGTCGAACGGCTTCGCGCACCCGACGGGTGCCCCTGGGACCGCGAGCAGACGCACGTCTCGCTGCGCCCGCACCTTCTGGAGGAGGCCTACGAGACGCTCGCCGCTCTCGACTCGGGCGATCCGGCGCGTCTCAGCGACGAGCTGGGCGACCTTCTGCTGCAGATCGCGCTGCACGCGGAGCTCGCGCGGGAGGAGGGGACCTTCGACGCGAACGAGGTCGCGCGCCGCCTGAACGAGAAGCTCATCCGGCGCCACCCCCATGTGTTCGCGGGAACGCAGATCTCGTCCGGTGGCGAGCTTCTCGCGCAGTGGGAGCGCATCAAGCGCGAGGAGCAGGACGGCGGCGCTCATAGCCTGCTGAGCGGCGTCCCGCGCGAGCTGCCCGCACTCTTCGCTGCGGAACGCATGCTCGAGCGCGCCGCTCGAGTGAAGCTCGAACCGCCGCGTCTCGACCTCCCGCTCGACATCGATGATCAGGAATTTCTTGGCGAGCTGCTCTTCGACATCGTCGCGGCGGCGCGCCATGCCGGGTTCGACGCGGAGACCGCGCTCCGCGATGCGAACGAGCGCTTCGCGATGCACGTCGGCCGCGTCGAGGCACGCGCCGCCGCGGATGGCCGTGCGTTGGAGTCCTACGCTCCCGAAGAGATGCGCCGCGTGTGGGAGGAGACCGCGTGACCTTCGCGCGGCCGGATGGCCGCACGCCCACGGCCCTTCGTCCGATCACCATCAACGTCGGCGTCTCGAAGTTCGCCGAAGGCTCCGCCGAGATCTCCTTCGGCGACACGAAGGTGCTGTGTCTCGCGACGCTTCAGGAAAGTGTGCCGAAATTCCTCGAGGGCAAGGGGACCGGGTGGATCACCGCGGAGTACGCGATGCTTCCGCGCAGCACGCCCGAGCGGAGCCAACGCGAGAGCATCGCCGGGCGTCCGGGCGGGCGGACCTTCGAGATCCAGCGCCTTGTCGGCCGCGCGCTTCGCGCGGCGATCGATCTGAAGGCGCTCGGTCCGCGGAGCATCGTGGTCGACTGCGAGGTCATCCAGGCGGACGGCGGCACGCGGACGGCCGCGATCACCGGCGGCTTCATCGCGCTCGCGCATGCGGTGCGCAAGGTCAAGCCCTCGCCCATCGTGCGAAACGTCGCCGCGGTCTCCGCGGGCTACGTGAGGGGTGACCTGCTCCTCGATCTGGCGTATGCCGAGGACTCGATCGCCGATGCCGACGTGAACGTCGTCGCGACCGGCGAGGGCGAGCTCATCGAGGTGCAGGGCACCGCCGAGGGCCGACCGTTCTCCCGTGGAGACTTCGACCGCGTCCTGGCGCTCGCGCTCGACGGGATCGGCCAGCTCATCGCCGCCCAACAGGCCGCGCTTCGCTGACGGAACGCCGGTCAGTTCCCGCGCGTATATAGGCCGACGATGAACCTCCTCGCGCCGTGGGGCCGCTTTGTCTACCGGCGCCGCTGGGCGGTCCTCGTGGTGTCGCTGCTCACGGTCGGTCTGTCAGTGGCCTCACTGCTCGCAGGCGGCGAGCTCCGGAACGTGCAGTTCCGCGAGACGGAGGCCGGCAGGGCGAGCCAGCTCATCCGCGACGAATTTCCGCCGGTGGCGGGCGCTCCGGCGGCGGCGACGTCGTCGTTCGTCCTCATCTTCACGAGCAAAGAGGGCCTGGCCGCCACGGATCCCCGTTTCATCGAGGGGATGAAGACCGCGCTCGCGCCGCTGCGCGCCGACCCGCGGGTCGCATCCGTGCTCACGCCAGACAGCGTGGCCGCCGCGTCAGCCCCAGGACTGCGGTCGAAGGACGGGAAACGTGCGCTCGCCAATGTGACGGTGACCGGCACGACGACCGCGGCGGAAGGATTCTTTCCGCAGCTCCGAGCGCTGGTCCGCACCGACGCGTTTGAGGTGCTCGCCACGGGAAACATCCCGCTGAACGGCGACATCGACGCCGCGCTCGATCGAGATCTGCAGCGTGCGGAGCTCGTGTCGCTTCCGCTCGCCTTCGTGTTGCTGCTTCTCGTGTTCGGGAGCGCCGCGGCGGCGCTCCTCACGCTCGGGGTGGGTGTCATCGTCATCGTGGCCGGCCTCGGCGCGACGTTCGCGCTCGCTCGAGCGACCGACGTCTCGCAGTACGCGCTCAACATTGTCACGCTCATCGGTCTCGGCGTGGCGATCGACTATTCGCTGTTCATCGTGAGCCGCTTCCGCGAGGAGCTGGCGCGAGGCAGGGACGTCGAAGATGCGGTCGGCATCGCGCTGGCGACGGCCGGCCGGGCGATCCTCTTCTCCGGCATCACGGTCGCGATCGGTCTCGCGGGGATGCTCTTCTACCCGGGCACCTTCCTCGTGTCCCTCGGCGTAAGCGGCTCACTCGTTGTCGCGGCGGCCGTTCTCTATGCCCTGACGTTCCTCCCCGCTCTGCTCTCGATCGTCGGGCCTCGGGTCGGAGCCTGGCGGCTGCCGCTGCCTCGCGGCCGGAGCGGGTCCGGTGTCTGGCACTCCATCGCCACGACGGTGATGCGACGACCGGTCCTCGTGCTCGTGCCGACCGTCGCGCTCATCGCGATCGCGGCGTCGCCCTTCACGCAGCTGCGTCTGGCTTCCGCCGACGCGACGATCCTTCCGCCGACGATCGAGTCGCGGCATGGCTACGACATCCTGGTCAGTGAGTTTCCCGGGCAGGACCAATCGACGATCACCGTCGTCGCGCGCTTCCCGGACGATCCCCTCGGCCACCGCGCGGCACTCGACGACCTACGCGCCGGCCTGGCCGCGCTCCCGAACGTGCTGCGCGTCGATATGCCCCTCAGCCCCACGGGCCCGCACATCGCGCTGCTGTCCGTGCGGACCGCGAGTACCGCGCAGAGCGATGAGGCGCGCGGGATCGTGCGCGCGGCGCGAGCCGAGACCGTGACCGGCGGTGACGTGCTCGTCACGGGGAACACAGCATTCGACGTCGATGCCGTCGACTACCTCGTCGAGCGCACCCCGATCGCGGTCGGGTTCGTCACGCTCACGACGATGCTCGCGCTCTTCTTCCTGCTGGGATCCGTTGTGCTCCCGCTGAAGGCCGTCGCGATGAACGCGCTCTCAGTGAGCGCGTCGTTCGGCGCGCTCGTGTGGATCATCCAGCAGGGTCACCTCGCTAACGTTTTCAACTTCACGGCGCAGTCGATCGAACCGAGCCTTCCGGTGATCATGTTCTGCATCATGTTCGGGCTCTCGATGGATTACGAGGTCCTGCTGCTCTCGCGCATCCAGGAGGAATACCGGCGTACGGGCGACAACGTCGCCGCGGTCGCGATGGGCCTCGAGCGGAGCGGACGGCTCATCACCGGCGCGGCGGCGATCATGGTCGGCGTCTTCGTCGCGTTCGCCCTCGCTGACGTCGTGATCATCAAGTCGGTCGGGATCGGGCTCACCATCGCCGTGTTGCTCGATGCGACTCTCGTCCGCGCTCTCGTCGTTCCCGCGACGATGCGCCTTCTCGGTCGCGCAAACTGGTGGGCCCCGTGGCGGCTCGGACGCGGCCTGCACCTCGAACCCGCGAGCGCGACCATGGACGTGTGAGAGGCGGGGCACAGGAGAGGCACCCGATCCTTCTGGGCTCGACGAACCCCGGGAAGCTCCGCGAGTACCGCGAAATACTCGGGGGCCTCGACCTCGAGCTTGTCGCGCCGGGCGATCTCGACCCGGTGCCCGCGGAACCTGCCGAGGATGCGGAGACGTTCGCGGAGAATGCGTCCGCGAAGGCGCGCGGGTACGCCGCTGCAAGCGGATTGCAGACGATCGCCGACGACTCCGGCCTCGAGGTCTACGCGCTACGCGGCGCGCCGGGCGTGCGGAGCCGGCGGTTCTTCGGCGACGAGGCGAGCCAAGAGGAGCGAAACGCCAAGCTCCTTGCGCTGCTCGACGGCGTCGCGAATCGGTCGGCCCGGTTCGTTTGCGTCACGGCCCTCGCGTCACCGGACGGGAACGTCGAGCTCTTCGAAGGCGAAGTGCATGGCGAGATCGCGGAGTTGCCGCGCGGTGAAGCGGGATTCGGCTACGACCCGGTTTTCGTGATCGCCGGGGATGGCCGCACGATGGCCGAGCTGTCGTCTGACGAAAAGCATCGGATCTCGCATCGGGGTCTCGCCGGTGCGAAGCTGCGCACTCGGCTGTCGGCAGGGGCGTGATCCGCGCCCGAGCGATCCACCGCACCGAGTACCTGGCGCTCACGCTCGTCCTTGTCGGCGCCGCGATCGCGGCGAAGGACCAGCTCAGCTGGACGTTCTGGTTGTTTCTTCTCGCGCCCGACCTCTTCGGTCTCCTGCCGGCTTCGCTCATGGGTCGCGCCCCGGCGCGCGGCTACCTGCCGCCGCGCGGCGTGTGGCTGTACAACGTGTGGCACACCTTCACGCCACCGCTTCTGATCGGAGTCATGCTCGCTCTGCTCGTACCGTTCGGAAGCCCATGGCCGCTTTTGGGCTGGCTCATCCACATATCCGCCGATCGTTTTCTCGGCTTCGGCCTTCGCGGCGACGACGGAGGGCAGGCGGTCTTCTAGCGGCTGAGCGCGACCCGCAGTCCGGCGACATCGCGATGGAACACGTCGTCGGCGACGGGCTTGCGGTGCGGGTCGGGCTGCATCAAGCCCTTCGCCGGTTGGCCCGGGCTGTCGTCGGTCACGTACCGCGGAACGATGTGCGTGTGCAAGTGCGGCACGGTGTTCCCGAGCATCTCGAAATTGAGCTTCGCGGGACGGTAATGCGCTTCGAGCGCCCGCGCGACCTTCAGGACTTCCCGGAGGTAGGTCGTCGCGTCTGGGTCGCTCAGCTCGGTGAGGTCGGCGATGTGTCCGCCGCGCCAGATCACGATCGTGTAGCCCGGCTGACCGATGTCGCCCCGAACGAGATAGGCATCGGAGACGCGGCCCGCGAAGATGCGCGCGTTGCCGTACGTCTCGTCGGGTCGGCCTTCCGAGCACATCGGGCAGCCCTTGCCCGCCTTGCGTTCGTCCCAGTCTTCGTCCCAGGTGCGGATCATTGCCGACAAAACCCTAGCGTTTCGCGAGCCGTGTTACCGGAACGCCCCTGGACGCGACGTTGTGGCAGAAGATGGTGAAGGTGTGAGCGGTTCCGAGGCGCTCAGCCTCCGCGTGTCCGACGATGCGGCGCTCCTGCGCGACGCCGCGTCTGAGCCCGCCCGTTTCGCCGCGCTATATCGCCTCTACGTCGACGACCTCTACCGATACCTGCTTTCGCGTTGCGGCGACGCGGCCGATGCCGAGGACCTCGTCGCCGAGACGTTCCTCGCGGCGTTCCGGTCCGCGCGCGGCTATCGCGGTACCGGCCCGGTGAAGGCCTGGCTCGTCGGTATCGCGCGACGAAAGGCCGCGGACGCGCGGCGTCAAAGTCGCCCGCACGTTGGTCTCGAAGAGGCCCGGCAACTCATCGATCCGGTCCGCACCGACGACGTCGCGCTGCGACGCGTCGAGCTCGCGCGCGTGATCGCGATGACCGGCCGGCTCGCTCCCGACCGCGCCGAAGCGCTACGGCTTCGCTTCTTCGCCGGTCTTGAGTGCAGCGAGATCGCGACCGTGATGGGCCGCAGCGAAGCGGCCGTGAAGATGCTCGTCCACCGCGCGCTCATCGATCTCCGCGAGCGATTGGAGGCCACGACATGACCGACGAAGAAAAATTGGCGCGAGAGCTTCGCGAGGTTGCGCTGAGGATCCACACGCCCGCAAGTGTTTCGAGCGCGGTCGACCGGGCCGTGGTCCGCGCGACGACCCCGCCGTCATCGTGGGTGTGGACGGCGCGGCCGCGAGCGGCGCTCGCGGCCGTAGGAGTCATCGCAGTCGTGGTCCTCGTCGTCTCGCTCGTCGTTGCCGGCGCGCCCGCGAGCGCGAGCGACCTCCTCGTGCGAGCGGAGCGCGCTGCAGCCGGTGCAACCAGCGCGTTCGACAGCTACCGCGGGACCGTGGCGGGCCAGAACTGGATGGGCGGCGACGGAAAGCGCCTGGCGGTGCCCGCTTCGTACGAGCAGAAGATCGAATTCCGTGCCCCGAGCAGCCTGCGGATCGAGACCGCAGCGACCGATCCGAGCGGCGCGACTGGGCGTCAGGTCCTGTTCTTCGACGGCAAGGCTGCGTGGATCTACGTGCCCGACGCGAAGGTGGCCCAACCGATCGACCCGCGGATGGTCCTGTCGCAGGGACCTTTCGCACCGAGCACCCTCGCCGGGGCGATAGAGGCTCTCTCACAAGTCTTCACAGCGAAGCAGCTCGGCGACGACACGATCATCGGCAGAACAACGCACGTCCTCGAGCTCACTCCGAAGCAGCCCTCGCAGACCGGCACGATCGCGAGGATCACGACCTGGCTGGACACTGCGACTTTGCTGCAGCTCGGCGCCGACGTTCGCGACGCGCAGGGCCAGCTGCTGATGACGTGGCGCTTCGTCGGGCTCGAGGTCAACGCCGACGTTCCGGCGTCGGACTTCAGCTTCACCCCGGGCGGCGACGTGCGTATCGGACAGGTCCTGCCGCCCGGCGCGACCACGGGCATGCGTTTGGAACTGTGGGGCCAGCTCGCGGCTCAGTCGAGCTTCCCCGTCTTCCGACCGTTCTGTGGCATCGACGGACTCGATGAAGGAATGCCGGCGCGCGACGACCGCGGCGTCGTGATCCTGCCTTTCACGGCCAACGGCGCGCCGGTCGTCGTCATGCAGCAGGGCCCGCGCGATGCGTTCCCCTCCGCGTCGGGTGAGAGCGTCACCGTCGGCGACGTCAGCGCGATCTATCGGACCGCCGACGGCACAGAGCATCTCGACTTCGATCGCGCCGGAACTCACGTGCACATCCAGGCGCCGCAACCGCTCGGCCGCGATCCGCTCTATCACCTGGCGGTGTCGCTGGTGCCGGTGGCGAAGCCCTAGATCGGGATCGGGAGCGTCCCGGCGTCGTACACGAGATGTCCGTTATCGATCCGCGCGGTGTCCCACAGCACGTGCGGCTCGCTCTTCCCCGGTGCGAAGAGGTGCGTGACCATCCAACCGTCGACGGTCAGACGGTCCGCGATGAGTCGGCGATGGCACCGCCACCACAGGGTTTCGGCGCACATGAATGCGGTACGCGATTCACGCGCGAGTGAGGTGAGACGCTCGTAGCCGCGCGCGAACTCCTCGCTGCTCATGTGATCGGCATAGCCGCGGAACGCGGCGACCCGCAGCGCGCGATGCGGCGAATCCCTGCGCGGCTCGCGGCGTCCGCCGAGCGCCGGCACGTGCTCGTATGCGATTCCGACGTCCGCGAGCGCGGTCGCGAGAGACTGGGCACCGAACTGCGGGTGCCGCCTCGAGCCCGGTTGCGAACGAACGTCCACGAGTGTCTGGATATCGGCCCCGCGCAGAGTCGCGATGAGCTCCTCGAGGGGCCGAGCGCCGTGACCGACCGACCAAATGTCCACGAAATCAGTGTGGAAGATCGCGGATACGTGGGGCCTACCATTCGATTGCTTGGTCCTCCGCGATCCAGACCTGTCAGGGGAGCGTCCACTCAGCACCAGAAGACAGCTGCTGCTCCGAACGCTGGGCACAGGCGCGGCAATCATCGGCGGGAGCGCCCTCGCCGCGTGCGCGCGGCAAAGCGAGGCGTCAACCCCGCTCGGACCACCTGAAACGACGACGGTGCGGATCGTGAACCCCGTCCAATGCGATCCGGGACTAGCGCTCGCGAAGAGCTACCTCATCGACGAGGGCTTCACGGACGTTCAGTTTGTCAACAAGGCATTCACCTCAAGAGAATGGATCACCGATCGCTTGGCCGACTTCGCATGCGCGCACTCCGAGTTCGCCGTCGGGGCCATCGATGCCGGGTTGCCGCTGGTCGTGCTGACGGGGTTGCACTCGGGTTGCCTCGAACTTTGGGTGAAAGATGGCATCGCGAATTACGACGATCTCCGTGGTAAGAGGATCGCCGTCCGCGTCATTGGTGTATCCGACATGTTCTATGCCTGGTTCGCAATATTGCTCGGCTGGGCCGGAATCCCGTTGACGGAGGTCGAGTTCGTTCCGGCGGCCCTCGGGCCCGATGACTACGACGGAATGGTCAACAACTTCAAGGAAGGCCGTGCCGATGCGGTCCTCGCAGGCGGTGCGGAGGGCCCGAGATTGCGGCGGCTCCCAAAATCGCCCGGGCACGTGCTCCTGGAGACGATGACCGACAAGCCGTGGTCGCAATATTTCTGCTGCAGCCTTGTGGCGAATCGGGACTGGGCCCGCCTGAACCCGAATGCAACGAAACGCGTCACTCGTGCGCTTCTTCAGGCGACGAATGACGCGGCGAAAGATCAGTCAAAAGCGGCGCACGACGCCCGCGCATCAGGCGTGGCACCAGTCTTTTTCGCGGACGAGACTCTTGTCACCGAGACGATGGCGATGTGCACGTACAACTGGCGAGATGCGGACCCCGAGGAGACCCTGCTTTTCTTCGCGCTCCGACTCGCCAAATCCAACCTGATCCGAAGCACTCCTCAACAGATCCTCGCGCAGGGCACGGACTTCGCGTACATGCGCCAACTGCGGAGCGAACTGAAGGCGTGAGACTGCTCAACCCATTCGTCCGCTGGCTCGCGCGAATACCCGCACCCATCCAGACGAAGCTGCTCATCGCGCTCGGCATCCTTGCTGGTCTGCTCACGGCGCTCGGTGTCATTGGCTTGGTCGTGTTGGGCCAGGCCAACGCGCGCGCTGAGCGGCTCGTCGAGCTCCAGCTCCGCACCGCCGCGTCCAGTGATCTACGCCTGGCGACGACGGCTCAGTTGTACTCGCTTACCAGAGCGATAGCTTTGCCTCAAACGGTCAGTGTCGACGCGGCGCTCCGGCAGGTAGCTGCGACGGGCTACAGCTTCGATCGGCTTCGATACGTCGACCCCGAAGAGAGAGATACGGTCGCTCGAATTGGCGGCGTCCAGACTGCCTTTGCGGCCGCGACGACACGAACGCTCGACCTCGTGACCGCAGGCCGGATCGCTGAGGCCGAAACGGCGCAGACGATGGAGGTAACACCACTCGGCGACGGGTTGGCTTTGCTCACCGACCAGCTCGTCAACCGTGCCGACGCGGAGGTCGCTCAAGGTGTTGCGGATACTCGGGACGCGTACGCCCGATCGCAGATCGTCGTCTTCGCGTTTGCGGGGGCAGGTCTTCTCTTTGCGCTCGTTCTTGCTTTCGTGATCGCCCTCTCGATCCTCGGCCCACTTCGCGCGATCGGTGCCCGCGTCGAGCGGATCGCTGAAGGCGACTTCAGCGGTCACGTTCGCGTCGAGAACCGCGATGAGCTCGGGACCCTCGCAGCGAACGTCGACCGCATGGGCGATCAGCTTGGCGTTCTCTATCAGCAGCTCGGCGCGCGTGCGGCCGATGACGAGCGGTTGCGGCTCGCGCGCGATCTCCACGATCTGCTCGGTAATAGCCTGTCGCTCATCACCATCAAGAGCCAGCTCGCCCGTCGTTTACTCCCGCCCGACGATGACCCGCGCGCCGCGAACGAGGTGGCCGACATCGAGCGCGTTGCGCGCGAATCGCTCCAAGATGTGCGTCACGCGGTCGATGGCTACCGGCAGCCGACCTTCACCTCCGCACTCGCGGGCGCGCGAGCTGCACTCGCGGCCGCGGGCATCGGCAGCACGATCGACGTGACACCGGAATCCCTGCCGACGGCGGTCGACGCGACGCTCGCGTGGGCCGTCCGCGAAGGGATCACGAACGTGATCCGGCACAGCGGGGCGGCGATGTGCTCGATCCGGCTAACGCGCAAAACGCGCGAGGCCAGTCTCGAGATCACGGACAACGGTGCGTTGGCCGGCATGACGGCCCCGGGGAACGGCCTGCGTGGCCTGCAAGAGCGTGTTGCGGCGGGCGGCGGCCATTCCTCGGCCGGGCCCCTGCCCGCCGGCGGCTTCCGGGTATTCGTGTCGGTCCCACTGTGACAACGACGATCCGCGTCCTCCTCGCGGAGGATCAGGCGATGGTCCGCGGCGCGTTGAAAGCTCTGCTCAGCTTGGAGAGCGACATCACCGTCGTCGCCGACGTTGGCCGCGGCGACCAGGTCGTGAAAGCCGCGATCGCATCTCGTCCCGATGTCGCGCTTCTCGACGTCGAGATGCCAGGGATCGACGGGCTTGTTGCGGCGCGTGCGCTGCGTGACGCGCTGCCGTCGTGCCGATCGCTGATCCTGACCACATTCGCTCGACCGGGGCTCGTTCGGCGCGCGATCGAGAGCGGGGCACATGGATATCTACTGAAGGACGCGCCGGACTACGAGCTCGCGCGGGCGATCCGTCGCTGCGCCGCCGGCGAATCGGTCTTCGAGCCGTCCCTCGCGATCGAGGCGCTCGCTGAAGGCGCGAGCCCGCTCTCGGTCCGGGAGTGCGAGGTGCTCGCGGAGTCAGCGCGCGGTGGCGCGATCGCCGACGTCGCTACCGCGCTGTCGCTTTCCGAGGGAACGGTCCGCAATCATCTTTCGACCGTGATCCAAAAGCTCAGCGCGCGGAACCGGGCGGACGCAGCACGCATCGCGCGCGAAAAGGGATGGCTCTGACGCTCTCGGCGTGACGGATGTCAGGCCCAGATCAGGACGGGCGTGACTTCCGCGAGCGCCGCTCCGGCCCGAGTGTGCGTGGCAGAAGCGGCGCGATCCGGAACCCTGTGCCGTTTCAAAAAAAAGGAGACGCACAGATGCGTTCCATACTTCGGGTTCTCAGCGCTCTCGCACTTGTCGTCGCACTCACGGTCATCACAGGGCCTTCCGCATCAGCCGCATCCCCGCGTGGTGCCGAGACACAAAGCAGAGCCGATGGCGGAAAAGGATCGGGCGACGTCGTACTCACCTACACGAAGTGGTTCGCTCCGGCCTATCCGACCATGCAAGGCTTCGTGGGAGGCGATCTTGAGGGAAGCTTCGGCGGTGCGGTCCTCTCACGCACTGTGCTTCCGACCGTCGTGCTCCTCGAGGCGCGCTACGAGATTATCGCCAACAAGCCATCGCACTCCTTCACCGCGCTGATCGCGGGATCGCTCGACAGGGCGACGGGCATGGCCGTGCTCGACGGTACCGTCACGGCAGGATGGCTGACCGGCAAAGCGGTGCACGTGGAATTCCAGGTGATCGCGTGCACGCAAGCGGCCGACCACACCTGCTTCCAGGGCACGATCCGCGTGATCAAAGCCTCACAGACTGACAGCGACGACTAACGCGAGCGATCCGCCAAGACTCGGCCGCAGCTCGACTTGGGCTGCGGTCGAGTCACGTTTCTCTCGTAATTGATGTGAAAGACTTCGGATGTGAGCGAAGTCGCGATCCGTCCGGTCACGCCAGATCAGCATGACGCTGTCATGCACTACTTCGACATGGTCGCGTACGCGGACAACCCCAACTGGTCCAGGTGTTTCTGCATGGAGCGCCTCGTCGACGACTACCCGTCCCGGACCAAGGAGCAGAACCGCGCCTCGCGCAGCGAGCTCCTGCGCTCCGCCAAGGCGAACGGCCTGGTCGCCTACCGCCTTGGTCGCGTCGTCGGCTGGTGCCATGCCGCGCCGAAGTCGGAGCTCAAGAGCGTCCCCGGCGAGGCCGCGAGCGACGTCGGCGCGATCGTGTGCTTCGTCGTCGCGCCCGATCAGCGCCGGCAGGGCATCGCGACGCAGCTGCTTGAAGCGGCGGTCGAGCACCTGCGGTCGCGCGGAATGAAGACGGCCGAGGCGTATCCCCGGGCGGGGGACGTCGAACCTTCACGGTGGGTCTGGTCCCAGTACGTCGGTCCGCTATCGATGTACCAAAAGGCCGGCTTCGAGATCGCGGAAACCCACGCGGACTTTTGTATCGTTCGGAAGAAGCTATGAAAGGCCGCGTCGTCTCGCTCCAGATCCGCACGGAGAAGCACGGGAAACCGGCACCCGTCGCCGAAGCTGTCGCCCGCGTCGGCGGTGGCATCGAAGGTGACGTTCACGCGCACCGCGAATCACGCGCCGTGCTCGTCGTCGACCGCGCCGCGCTCGATGCGCTCGGCCTCAGGCCCGGCGATCTTCGCGAGGAGATCACGATCGAAGGCCTGCCGGACGTGACCAACCTGCCGGTGGACACCGAGCTCCGCATCGGCGGCGTAACGCTCCGGGTCAATGGGCCTTGCGAGCCGTGCACGCACATCGGCGAGCTGCTCGCCGTTCCGGACCGCGAAGAATTTCGCCGGTCGCTCCTCGGACGGCGCGGTGCGTTGTGCACGGTCGCAGCCGTTGCCGCCCCCATCCGCGTGGGTGACCCGGTCGAGGCGCTAGTCCGCGCCTAGGGTCGGCACCAAAGCACGACCCTTCGAACGCTGTTCCGCAACCTTTCCCTCCCATAACCTCGCCCTGTGAGCGACCGCGTCACCTCGTCGGCAGCAGCAACGTCTGAGGACGAGGCCTAGTCGCGACCGCTCACATCGCGAAGCGACGAAGGCCTCCCGAAAGCGGGAGGCCTATTCATTTACGGGAGGAAACGTGGCGAGCGAGCACGATGCCTGTGCGCTGGTCGCGATCGCGCGCAAGGACGCGCGGCCCACGCGCGCGGTCTTGGAGCTTGTGCTCCACGGGATGGCGTCGCTCGCCCATCGCTCGGGCGTCGTCGACGGCGAAGGGGACGGCGCCGGTGTTCTGACCGATATCCCGCGCGCTCTCTGGGCACACGAGCTCGACCTTGCAGGACGTGACGAGACGGCCGTCGAGCTCGAGCGATTCGCGGTCGGTCACTTCTTCCACGCCGACCCAGCCGACGTTGCGACGATCGTCGCGATCCTCGCCGGTCGTGGCATCGAAACCCTTCTTGTTCGAGCGGAGACGACCGACGAAGCGGCGCTCGGTCCGCGCGGACGCTCGGAGGCACCGCTGTTCCTGCAGCTTGCCCTGCTCGCGCCTCGCGGCGCCGCCCTGGGATCGCGTGCGCTCTACGAGGCAGGGGTCGACATCGAGCGCGGCACAACCGCCACGGTGGTCAGCCTCTCGCGGCATACCGCCGTGTACAAGCTCCGCGGCGCGGGCCACCAGCTCACGTCCTACTTCGCCGATCTGGCCGACCCACTCTTCGCCACATCGGTCGGCTTCGGACACAACCGCTATGCGACGAATACCTCGACGAGCTTCACGCGCGTGCAACCGTTCCCGGTCTTCGCGCACAACGGCGAGATCAACACGATCAGCCGGCTGCGCGAAGAGGCGCGCGCGCTCGGCCTGCCGCTCTCGCGCGACGGGAGCGATTCGCAGGACGTCGATGCGGCGATCCGCGCGCTCGTCATTCGGCACGGTCTGACCGCGGTCGAATCGATCGAGCTGCTTTTCCCGCCGATCGTCAACGAGATGAAGCGGATGACGGCGGAGCTCCAGGACGCGTACGTGCAGGGGCGCGCGGCGATCGGTCCGCTCGCGCAGGGACCAGCCGGGATCCTCGTGCGGGTCGGCGACACGTGCGTCTTCGGGGTCGACGCGCTCGGCCTGCGACCGCTGTGGCACGTCGAGACCGAGGAGGAGCACGTCTTCGCGAGCGAACGTGGGTTCGTTCCCCTGGAAAGCTACATCACCGATCCCGTGCCGCTCGGGCCGGGGGAGCGCGTGGCACTGCGGCGCGACCGAGGATGGCGACTCCTCGATCAGGGCGCGGTGCGCGAGCGGTTCCTGGCGGCGCGTCGGCTGCGCGGCGTCTCCCTGAGTGGCCTGCGCAGCCATCTGACGTGCGGTGGACCCGCCGAGCCCATCGGCGCCGCCAAGCGCTGGGAGATCGGCACCCCGCCCGACGAGATGGACGACGTGTCCGTCCGCCGGGAGCGGCAGTTCGCTGCGCTCGGGTTCGAGCCCGACGACCTGAAGATGGCTGCCTTCATGATCGAGACGGGCAACGAGCCGATCGGATCACTCGGCTATGACGGACCGCTCGCCGCGCTCGCGCCGCGCGCTAACCTCGCCGATCACCTTCACGAGACGGTCGCCGTCGTGACGAATCCCGCGATCGACCGCGAGCGCGAGATCGAGCACTTCTCGACGCGCGTCCTGCTGGGCCCGCGGCCCGCGCCGCATGCCCACGACTCGCGCCGCTGGATCGAGCTCGCGACGCCGCTCTTGCTCGGCGGCCATCCCGCCTGGACCGGACTGCGCAGCGACGACTTCCGCGCCCTTGCCCGTCAGAAGGGAACGTGGCTGCTGGATGACGTCGTCGCCCGGTTCGCGGCCGATGGGAAGACCACGCCGGTCTTCCTCGAGGCCGATCGGGATTGGGAAGAGCACCCGCGCGATGCTCTGGCTCGGCTCGGCGCGGCCGCCGCGCGCGGCGTGCGCGCCGGCGCGCAGCTCGTCGTCGTTCGCGATCACGGTGTCATGGGCGAGGGCCGCGCTTGGCTCGACCCGCACCTCGTGATCGCCGCGGCGCATCGCGCGCTCGTCGCGCAGCCATCCCTCCGTCGGGACTGCGCGCTGGTGGTCTCGGCCGGCAGCATCCGGAATCTCCACGACGTGATGGTCGCGCTGGCGCTCGGTGCGGATGCCGTGAACCCGTACCTCTTGCTCGAGTACGCGATCGCCACCGCCGACCCGGATGCACTCGGCAATCTCATCGAGGCCCTCCGCAAAGGCATCGAGAAGGTCATGTCCACGCTCGGGATCCACGAGCTTCGCGGTTACGGCCGGCAGCTCTCGGCGGTCGGGGTCGCGCCTGAGGTCGCGCGCTTCGCCGGCCTCGAGACGTTCTGCGCGAGCGACGAGGTCGGACTTGGTTGGGAGCGGATCGCCGAGGAAGGCTTTGCGCGTGCGTCGATGCTTCGCGAACGCCGCGACGCCCGACTCGAGCCGGCCTTCCGCATCTGGCCCCGCGCCTGGAAGTCCGCCCTCGCGGTCGCCAACGGCGAAGCTCCCTACGCGACGTACGCCGAGAAGCTGCGGGAGCTCGAGACTTTGCATCCAGTGTCGCTACGCCACCTGCTTGATTTCGTGCGGCCGGGCGCGGCTTCGCCGCCCCCGGCCGAGCCCCCGTCAACAGCCACATCCGCGGGGGAACACGCTGGACCCTTTTACATCTCGTCGATGTCCTTCGGCTCGCAGGGCGAGACCGCATATCGCGCATAAGCCGAGGCGATGGCGCGCCTCGACCTGCTCTGCATCAACGGCGAGGGCGGAGAGCTCCCCGATCTCATCGGCCGTTATCCCCGCAATCGCGGGCAGCAGATCGCGTCCGGCCGCTTTGGCGTGTCCGCGCTGCTCGCGAACTCGTCCAATTACCTCGAGATCAAGATCGGACAGGGCGCGAAGCCGGGCGAGGGCGGTCACCTGCCGGCCCGCAAGGTCTCGAAGAAGGTAGCGCTCGCGCGGAACGCGCAACCGGGCATCGACCTCATCTCGCCCTCGAACAACCACGACATCTATTCGATCGAAGACCTCGCGCAGGTCGTCCACGAGCTCAAGACGGTGAATCCTCGCGCGCGCGTATCGGTGAAGGTCCCGGTCGTGCCGGACATCGGCGTGATCGCCGTCGGGATCGCGAAGGCCGGCGCGGACATCGTCACGCTCTCGGGCTACGACGGCGGCACCGGCGCCGCGCGTCAACACGCGCTCCGTCGCGCCGGCCTGCCGGTCGAGATCGGCGTGGCGCAGGCGCACCGCGCGCTGGTCGCGTCGGGGCTGCGCGACGCCGTCGAGATCTGGTGCGACGGCGGCATGAAGAGCGCGCTCGACGTTGCGAAGATGCTGTGTTTAGGCGCCGACCGCGTGGGATTCGGGACCCTCGCGATGGTGGCGATCGGTTGCACGATCTGCCGTGGCTGTCAACTCGACACCTGTCACGTCGGCATAGCGACGCAGCTCGAATCCGTCGCCGAGGCCACCGACCGAGGCGTCAAGCGGTTCGAGCCGCGCGAGTTCGAGCGCGCCGTCGACAACCTGTCCCGCTTCTTCACAGCGCTGCGCGAAGACCTCGCTCACATTGCGGCGCAGCTGGGCGTCCGCGCCACGACTGATCTCGTCGGAAGGACCGACCTTCTCGGACAGGCACGCGGCCTCGATCGCGTGGATCTGCGCGAGCTTCTTGAGCCGGTCGCCTGGACTCCGCCGGGTCGGCGCGAGGTCCGCGTCGTCGCCGGAGCGGTCGCGGTCGAAGAGGCGGGGGAGGAGCGCACGCTTCGCGCTGGTGACCGTTTCGTCGCGACGGATGCATCCGGCGAGCTCGCACGACTGCGGATCGCGGGCGCGATCGCCGCCGAGGTCGCCTCCAGCTACCGCGAGGGCTCCGTGGCCGGGAACGGCTTCGCCGCCTACGCCACCGACGGAGTCGGGCTCACGTTGCGCGGCGGAGCGCAGGACGGCGCCGTGAAGACCGCGCTCGGGGGGGCCGTGACGATCCTCAAGGCGCGCAATTCGGCCGGCAGGTTCGTCGACGGATCGGTCGGCAAATGCTTCGCCTACGGCGCGCAGCGCGGCAGGTTCCTGGTGCAGGGCGGCGCCGACGCGCGCGCCGCGATCCGCCTCTCGGGTGCCCAGGTCGTGTTCGGCGGCGAGCTGCGCGGGTTCGCGTTCGAGTACATGACCGGTGGCACCGCGGTCGTGCTCGGCGACCCCGGGCGATGGATCTGTTCCGGGATGAGCGGCGGCGTCGTCTACTTGCGGCACGATCCCGCGCGCGGCCTCGATGACGCCGCGCTGCGCGATCGATTCGCGAAGGGCGCGAAGGTCCACATGCGCCCGCCGCGGGACGAAGATCTTCCCGCGCTGCGCGAGCTGATCGATGCGTACGCCGGCGCGCTCCAGGCGAGCGACCAGCCCGACGCGGCCAACTACGTGCGCGCCCTTCTTGAGGATTCCGCCGCGAACTTCCGCGCCGTGCGTCCGGGAGCGGACATCACGGATCAGACGGTCTCCACCGAGTAATCGAGCACCCGGACACCGCGCTTCCACCGGGTAGGCTCTCGGCCCGATGGCCGCCGTCCTGATAGTCGTCGCGCTCCTCTTACCAATCGGCTGGCACCTTCTGATCGTTTGGGATCGCGGCGACCTTTTGTGGAACCGACTCAAGGCATCGCTGGGTGAGTTTGGTGCGCTTGTGGTCTATGTGGGCGGCTATCTTCTCATCGTCTTCGTGGTCATCGGCGCAGCCCAGTGGACTGGCGTGGGCGGTCAGGCACTCGTCGCCTTTGCTCTGTCATTGGCTGCCGTGACTCTCTTCCGTTACCTGAACGGAGAGGACATCGAGCTCGGCTAGTGTCGCCGCGTGGGCGCTCTTTCCCTTGGGCTCGTTCTTGTCTCGGCCGTATTTCACGCGACGTGGAATCTGCTCGCGAAGCGCGCGGCCGCGGACGTCTCGTTCTTATTTCTCGCATACATCGTCGGCGCGGTCGTGTTCGCGCCGTTCGCGATTGCGATCCTGGTCATCGCGCGGCCGCAGCTCGGTTGGCCAGCGCTCGTGTTCGTCGCGGTCGCGGTGGGTCTGCAGACCCTTTACTTCGCGACGCTGACGGCCGGGTATCGCGCCGGAGATCTCTCGCTCGTCTATCCGATCGCGCGCGCGAGCGGTCCGCTTCTCGCGACGATCGGAGCGATTGCGATCTTCGGCGAGCACCCCACGCCGCTCGCGATCGGCGGCGCCCTTTCGATCGTTGCCGGCGCGTTCATCCTCACCGGCGATCCGCGCGCGCTCCGTCGCGATGGCGCGGGGCGCGCCGTCGGGTTCGCGCTCGCGACCGGTGTGGTCATCGCGCTCTACACGCTCTGGGACAAGACCGCCGTCTCGGTCGTGCTCATCCCGCCGCTTCTCTATGACTGGGCGACCGTGGTCGGTCAGGCGATCGTGGTCACGCCCGTCGCCTTCCGTCACCGCGACGCGGTGCGCGAGGCTTGGGCGCGCCACCGCGGCGCCGTCATTGGCGTGGGGATTCTCAGCAGGTTTGCATACATCCTCGTGCTCACGGCGCTCGTCGTGAGTCCCGTGTCGTACGTCGCGCCGGCGCGCGAGATCGGCATCCTCATCGGTGCGGTCCTCGGCGCTCGCGTGCTTGCCGAGGGCCACGTTATGCGGCGAGGTATCGGCGCGGCCGCAATGGTCGTCGGGATTCTCGCCCTCGCCCTTGGGTGAGAAGTGACCGACCTGTCGTCTGCGATGTTTGGCAGTCGCTCCTAGTATCCGCAGCGATGCGGCTCCTGCGTCTCCTGGCACTCGTCGCGCTGATCCTCGCGCTCACCCCGACACCGGCCGCGGCCGCCGATATCCGCAGTGGACAAGACATCACGATCGGCACGACGGAGACGATCGAGGATGACCTCTACGCCTTCGGCACGAACATCGCGATCAACGGGACCATCCACGGCGATCTGATCGCGGGAGGCAACAACATCAGCGTCGACGGCAACGTGACCGGCGACGTGATCGCCGGTGGAAACAGCGTTGCGATCCGCGGGCAGGTGGGCGGCAGTGTCCGCGCGGCGGGCAACACGGTCGTGGTCGATGGAAAGATCGCCAACGATCTCGTCGTCGGCGGAAACGAGCTGACGATCCTGGGCAATGGGCGAGTTGGGCGCGACGTGATCGTCGGCGCGACGAACGCCACGATCAGCGGTCAGATCGGCCGCGACCTTCAGGCGGGTGGCGCAAACGTGAAGATCGACTCGAGTGTCGGCGGAAATGTCACCGCGAACGTCGAGCGGCTTCAGATCACCGACCGCGGGACCGTCGGCGGGTCGCTCAAGTACACGAGCAAGAACGAGGCGCAGATCGCGAACGCGGCGTCGGTGAAAGGCTCGGTCGAGCGACAGACTCCCGATAACGGGCGCGCGCCGCTGTTCAGCGGGACGGCTGCGCTCGTCGTCGAATGGCTGAAGGGCCTGATCGGCCTTCTCATCCTCGGCATCCTGGTCGTGTTCTTCTTCCCCGGCTTCTCTCGCCGAGCGGGCGAGGTGCTCGTTCATTCTCCGTGGCTGACGCTCGCCGTCGGCGCGCTCGCGCTCATCGGGTTGCCGATCCTCTCGATCGTGTTCTTCGCGGTCGGCTACCTGATCGGCGGGTGGTGGATCGGATTCGTGGTGCTCGCGTTGTTCGTCGTCGTCCTCGCGCTCAGCATTCCGGTCGCCGCGGTCGGCGTCGG
>Ga0209472_1000310_pt1 | contig 29633 bp, 25 predicted proteins | sample GraSoiAngelo_130_FD_185887 | JGI IMG/M metagenome (GOLD analysis project Ga0209472, IMG submission 185887) | Grasslands soil microbial communities from the Angelo Coastal Reserve, California, USA - 14_0929_02_20cm (SPAdes) (version 2) | ecosystem: Environmental > Terrestrial > Soil > Grasslands ... | reverse complement strand
ATCGCGCTGCTGCGCGGCGCCAAGCTCGACCGCCCGCTGCAGTTCGACAATTTCCGCGACTGAAGTGTCGCGCTACGAGTGCAGCGCTGCGGTCAGTGCGGCACGTGGCTCACGAAGAAATACGCGACCCCGAGGAGCAGTGCGAACTGCCCCATGATCGCCCCGTACATGTGCCGCACGCTGCTGGTCATCGTGGCGTGAAATTCGCTCTGGCTCAGCTTCCCCTCGACCTCGCCACGCAGCTCCGTCATCTTCGACCTCAGCTCGGTGCGTAGCTCCGCGATCTCATGCCGCAGGATCAGGACATCCTGCTTGGTGGCAAGGGTGTCCTTCGCCCCCGCGATCTCGATCTCGATCGCCTGCACGATGGCGCGCGCCTGCGCGGGCGGGACGGCGGCCTTTTCCAGGATTTCGAGCGATGCGGCTTGCACGGCCATTCAGCATAGCCTCGATGGACTTCGGCGGCGAGCTTACAGGGCCCTCTGCTGGAGGACAGCGGCAAAAAGCAGCGCGATCGTGCGGATTTGCGGCACGCTAGTCGCTACGGCGCACACCGCCATCACGCACCCGCGCGAGGGTGCGGCACAGCGCCTCGGTAGCGTCGATGACGCTCGGGCCGAGGCGGCTAAACGCCTGGTCTTCGAATGCCACCAGCCGCCCGCCACGCACCGCTGCGAGCGTCGGAAAGCGCTTCCAGTCCGCGAGCCACGCCGCCCCCTCGCCCGGCGGCGCGGCGGCGAGGATGATGTCGGGATTGCGGGTGAACACCGCTTCGGTGTCCACCACCGGACTCGCTTCGGGCAGGTCGGCGAACACGTTGCGCGCGCCGCAGACCTCGAGCGCATCGCTCATCAGGTGCCGGCCGCCGACCGTGTAGATGGGCCGATTCCAGACCTGCAGCAGCACGCTCGGCCGCCCGCTCGCCGCCGCCGCATAGGTTGCCTCGAGTGCCGCGAGGCGCGTCTCGATGTCGTGCGCGGCGCGGCCGGCTTGGGGCTCGGTGCCCGCGAGCGTCCCGAGCCGCCGCACCGAGAGCGGAATGTCGGCGAGTCGCAGCACCTGCTGCTCGTACACCGGGATGTGAAGGGCCCCGATCCGCGCGCGCTGCGCCGGGTTGCCGCCCGCCGGCCAGGCGATGACCACGTCCGGCCCGAGCGCTACGAGGCGCTCCATGTCGACCGTGACCACGTCCCCGATGCGGGGCACGCGCCGCGCCGCCGGGGGCTCATCGGAATACTGGACGGTGGCGATCAACTCTCCGCCGGCACCCGCGGCGAAGAGCATCTCGGTGGCGCCCGGCGCGAGACTGACAATCCGCAGCGGCGGGTCGTGCACATCGACCTCGCGTCCCAGGTCGTCCGTCACCGTCCTCGCGAGGGGTCCAGTCCCGTACACCCCGAGAGAGGCGCTGAGCCCCATGGTCATAGTCAATAGTCTAGTTATTGACATCATGTCATGTACAAGCTGATTCCGCCGGCGGCCTGAGACGCCGCTGTCCCGTCCGGTGAGCCGAGCCGCACCACATCTGTCGCCATGGCGTGCGTCTCCTCCGTTGGTGCGGGTCCGGCCGCAAAGCGGAGAGCTGAGAGTCGCGACTACCTGAGAGTTCCTGCGCGGTTTGTGCGAGCGATCGGCGCCTTGGCCCGGGGTTCCACCACGAGCCTGGCCCTCATGGTCGGGTGAAACGTACACCCGTAATCGAACTCGCCCACCGTGCGGGCCCTGTAGGCCCACGACACGTTCGGTGCGATGCTGCGCGAATCGAAAGCCTTGCTAGTCGCCGTGGCGGTATGAGGAAACAGATCTCTGTTGATCCAGACTACACGATCCCCTCGGTGCACCGTTAGCGTCTGCGGATCGAAACGCATCCCCTCGATCGTAACGGTATAGGTATTCGCGCCAGCGTTCTGGGTCGCGCTCGGGGCACCCGCACCGACGGTCAGTGTGCCTGCGCACACCACAAGGCAGGGGCGGGCAATGCCCCAGGTTTGCGACACGCATGCAAGCAGCTTCATCCACTACATCTTGCCCAGGGAGCTTTGGATCTGCTTGGCGCTCTCCAGATGAGCCACGAACGCCGGATGCACCTTGACGAGCAACGCTTTGAGCTCTGTATTCTGCGCGCTCGGAATCAGTGTCTTGTCCAGCGCGTCGATTACGCTCTGATGATAGGCGACCTCATGTTCGATGTATCCCTTGTCGAACGCGCTGCCGCGGAGCTTCTTCAGAGCAGCGAGATTCTCGTCCCCGCCTCGTTTGAGGCTCTCGCTCGTCGGATTGCTCTCGGGAGTCACGTGCAACTTCTGCACAAGCTCCGTGGCCGACTTGTTCACCCCGGAATGATCCGTAATCATCCGCTGCGCGAAGTCCTTGACATCCTTGGACTGACCCTTCGCCCTGGCGAGCTCGCCGGCGGCGATATCCACCTGATTCGCGGTCACCACAATCGCTGCAATCTGCGGATCCGTCACATGACCAGTCTCGGCCCCGGCAGCTGCGGTGAGCAGGGCGAGGCCTGCAGCGCAAGGCGCGTAGCGCGGTTTCATTTCGTCCTCCTCACGGGAGCGAAGAGTCCCGTTCGTAACAGACACGTTGTTTTAGCACCTGTCGTGACATTGGACAACGCGCGTTTTGTGCGCCAGCCCCGCCGTGAACGACTGTTAGGCGCCAGCTGCGGCTGGTAGGTGAAGAGGTCTCTCATGGCGGCTGCTCTGCGGCGGAGCGGCCGAATGCTCGCTGACGCTTCGACACAGTGATTCCTTCGCGTCGTTGCGGCGCCACCGACGGTCATTGGAACACGACCTCTGACTAGCGCATGCCACCGTCGAGTTAGTGTTATCGACGTAACACCTTCTGGGAACGTTACCAAAGTAACTGATCCGTCGCTTTCAAAGTGGTAGCAAGAACAAGCGCGCGCGAAGCCGAACACTGATCGCGGCTCGATCACAGGGATGGGAGGAATCCGCCATGAGACTGTTCAGGGGAGCGAGCTTCTTGCTCGGCGGCCTTTTGCTCTGTCTTACCCTAAGCGCGCAGGAGCCGTCAGGGTTCGATGCCGTGATTCGTGACAATGCCAAACACATGGCCGATGAGGGCAAACAGACCTTTCGGTTCGACACATTCGGCGACGAGAGCTTCTGGGGTGACACGCTGCGACTGCACGAAGCAATCGAAGGGCAGAAGCTGGGCGGGGTGGGGCCTGGGGTGAGCCCGGCGACGGCGCTCGCGGTAGGCCTGAAAGTCGACGTGGACGCGTTGCCCGCCAGCGTCATAGCCGCTCTCAGGGAGGGGAAGGTCGACCTCAACGATCCTGCGACAACGCTGCTGCTCCTGAAAGCGAGTTCCGTGGTGGGATTGACCGGGCATTTCAACAGCCAGGGTCGGCTCAGTTCGATTGGAATTCAGTGTGCCCTTTGTCATTCCACCGTGGACGATTCGTTCGCTCCTGGCATCGGTCATCGGCTGGATGGTTGGGCGAATCGTGATTTGAACGTTGGGGCGATCACATCGCTCGCGCCGAACCTGCAACCTGCTGCAGCCCTCCTCGGCACGGACGTAGCCACGGTCAGGAAGGTACTCGCTGCCTGGGGACCGGGAAAGTTCGACGCCGAGCTCTTCATGGACGGCAAGGGCTTCCGGCCTGACGGCAAGAGCTCTGCCGTTCTAATTCCGCCGGCTTTTGGACTGGCGGGTGTCAATCTACACACGTGGACCGGCTGGGGTTCGGTCACATACTGGAATGCGTTCGTGGGAAATCTGGAGATGCACGGCAAGGGAACATTCTTCGATGCGCGCCTGAACAACGCCGCTCAGTTTCCCGTGGCGGCGGCTGCGGGGTTTGGCAACGTGCGTAACACTCCCGACCTGATCACAGAGAAGCTCGGCGCGTTGCAATTTTACCAGCTCGCCATACCGGCACCGAAGCCGCCGAAGGGAAGCTTCGACGAAGGGGCAGCCGAGCGGGGGAAAGAGCTCTTCGCGGGTCAGGCCAAGTGTGCGACGTGCCACGTCCCGCCGCTATTTACCGAGCCGGGCTGGAATCTGCATACGCCCGAAGAGATCGGAGTCGACGACTTCCAAGCCAGTCGTGCCCCAGACAAGCGTTACCGTACCCCTCCGCTGAAAGGACTGTGGACGCACACCAAAGGTGGCTACTTCCACGACGGACGTTTCTCAACGCTGGGCGAAGTGGTGCAACACTACAACGGCTTCTTCGGTCTCGGCCTCAGTGATCAGCAGGTTCACGATCTGGTCGAATATCTGAAGTCGTTGTAATTGGCAGGGCGCCGCTCGCCTGCTGATCGGCTCGGCCGGGGTATGTTACCAAGGTAACTGACGTGACCACCCGTAGGTGTTAGGCGTACCCATGGTGGGGACCCGGCGGCGGAAGTCGAGCTCACGAAGCGGAGGGCCTTCGCGATGACAGAGGCTCCAGCTTGTCGGTTCCTGTTCGCGTTCCCCACCTCTCGTGAAAACCGCGTGACTTCGGCAGAATCATTCGATGCCAGCATCGTTCGAGCCCACCGGCCAGAGCGCACAGCGGCAGGCCCTCGGGTTTGAGGATTCACTCTCTCAGGCAGCGGTTTCTACCGCTCTGGCTGCAGTCTTTCGCGGAAAGTTTTGCGACGCCATACTGCCGAATAGAAGAGCAGTCGCTTTCAAGAAGGAACAGGTCATCTACGACGTGGGGGATACGGCGCGAGATTTCTTTTTTCTGCAGCGTGGATTTGTAAGGGTCGGAACGATCACGTCCAACGGCCACGAACTCATCTACGATGTCCGCAAAGCCGGAGACGTCGTCGGCGAACTGTGCGCGTACGAGGTGCAGCGTCTGGATCGAGCCGTGGCGCTCGAGCCAGCAGAGGCCATCCCCGTGCCATTCGACGAGGTAATGGAAGCCGTGCGCGAACGACCTGACTTGCTGACACGACTCGTTGACGTCTTCTGCCGCGCGCTGAGTGAGGCCTATGCACAAGTGAACACTTTGGCGGTGGACGACACAGCTCATCGGCTGGCCAAAGTGCTGCTGAAACTGGCGACCAAGATAGGTCAGCACGCGGGGTCCGAGGTCGAGATTCCCACGTATCTTACGCAAGAAGAAATCGCGCAGATGGTGGCTGTACGCCGGGAGAGAATCTCAACAGCGCTGAATTTTTTTCGCCGTAAGCGCCTGATTCAGTATACCAATCATGGGCACCTGGTGCTGAATGTGAGTGCCCTGGAAAGTTATGCCAGTTGACAGCGGAGCCAGCGCCGGGCCGCCACCGAGTTGCAGTGACTAACTTCCAGGCGGCGGAGCCGCAGCTGTACGGGATCAGCTGAGCGCGACCCGCAGAGCCGGCCGCGCCATCCGCGGCCGCGCCAAACTCACGCCGCCTGGCTCGCGCCGAGCGGCTTCTCTCCGCTCACGCTCTCGAGCACCCGCGCCACCGCGTGCACGGTCGCGGCGATCCGCACCGCGCTCTGTACGGCTTCGCGCTCGAGGCCGTGCTGGCGGAGCTGGCGCTCGTGGGAGGCGACACAGGTTCCGCAGCCGTTGATGGCCGAGACCGCGAGCGCGAGCAGCTCGAAGTCGGCCCTCGCGATGCCGGGGCTGCCGATCACGTTCATGCGCAGCCGCGCCGGGAGCTTCGCGTACTCCGCATCCTCCACCAGGTGAAGAAAGCGGTAGTAGACGTTGTTCATCGCCATGATGCTCGCTGCGGCGTGCGCGGCGCTCACGTGCGCGGCATCGAGGTGCCGTGCGGCGAGCGCCTGGAGTCGTAAGCTGAACGAGGGGTTGCGGGAGGCGGCGGCGGCTGCCAGCGCCACCGCCCAGATCTGCCGCTCGCTCAAGCCCGGGGCGCCCGCCGGGGTGAGCACCGTGCCGAGATTCAACTGCAGATCGCGTGCGTAGCCCGGCAGCGCGTCGCGAATGTTCTCGAGGGTCATCATGTCAGGCCGCCTTCAGGGTCTCTTCGCCCTTCTGCCAGTTGCAGGGGCACAGCTCGTCGGTCTGCAGCGCATCGAGCACGCGGAGCACCTCCTCGGGGCTGCGGCCGACGTTGAGGTCGGTGACGTAGACGAAGCGGATGATCCGCTGCGGATCCACGATGAAGGTCGCGCGTTGCGCCACGCCAGCCTCGGGGTCGAGGATGCCGAGCGCGCCCGTGAGCTCCCGCTTGACGTCGGCGAGCATGGGGAAGGGGAGGGACTTCAGCTCCTCCTTCTCGCGCCGCCAGGCGAGGTGCACGTACTCGCTGTCGATGCTCACGCCGAGGAGCTGCGCATCGCGCGCCCGGAATTCCTTCTCGAGCCGGCCGAAGGCGGCGATCTCGGTGGGACAGACGAAGGTGAAGTCCTTCGGCCAGAAGAACACCACCTGCCACTTGCCGGTGAAGCTCTCGTGGGTGAGGGGCTGGAACGCGCTCTCGACGTCGTTCGAGACGACGCCCGTGAGCGCAAACTGCGGAAAGCGATGACCGACGCCTAGCATGGGCAGGGGCTCCTTTAAGGTGCGGGGCGGATATCGGCCCCGTGACGGCGCTCAGGATGAGGCCCGGTCTGCTATCATTCCAATCGATTGATTTTATGAATTCGATAGACCCTGTGTATCTCGAGCCATGGATCTGAAGCTCAAGGACCTGCGCTATCTCGTGGCCGTGGCGGACCTGCGCCATTTCGGGCGGGCCGCCGCGCGCTGCTTCGTCAGCCAGCCGACCCTCTCGGCGCAGCTGAAGAAGCTCGAGCAGTCTCTCGGCCTGCAGCTGATCGAGCGCGCGCCCAACAACGTGTCCCTCACCGCGGCCGGGGAGGAGATCGTGGCGCGCGCGCGGCGCATCATCGAGGCGAGCGACGAGGTGGTGGCGCTCGCGCGCAGCCAGCGCGACCCGCTCGCTGGCCCCTTGCGCCTGGCGCTGCTGCCGACCATCGGTCCCTACCTGCTGCCGCGCGTGGCTCCCGCGATCCGCCGCGCGCTGCCGCGGCTCGAGCTGCGACTCTACGAGTACCAGACGGCGCCGATGCTCGAGCGGCTGCGCGGCGGGGAGCTCGACGTCGGGATCCTGGCGCTCCCGGTGGAGCTCGACGGACTCGAGTCGCACGAGCTCTACCGCGAGGCTTTCGTGGTGGCGCTGCCCGAGCGTCACCCGCTCGCGGCGCACGAGACGCTGCGCGTCGCGGACTTGAAGGGCGAGACGCTGCTGCTGCTCGAGGACGGGCATTGCCTGCGCGATCAGGCGCTCGAGGTGTGCAGCCGCGCCGGGGTGCGCGAGCCGCAGGACTTTCGCGCCACGAGCCTCGAGACGCTCCGCCAGATGGTGGCGACGGGCGCCGGCGTCACGCTGCTGCCGGAGCTCGCCGTGCGCGGCGCCTACCGCGGCGCGCGCGGCGTCGCCCTGCGCCCCTTTGCGAGGCCCGCGCCGGTGCGGCACGTCGGCGCCGTGTGGCGCAAGACGAGCGCGCGGCGGGCGGCGATCGATGCCCTCGGCAAGCTCATCGCCGAGCACGCCCCGTGAGCGCCCCCGCCTCACCGAGTCCCGTCGAGCTGACGGCATCCGACGGGCGCATCCTCGCGGGACTCGTGCTCGAAGCCCGCGGTGCGCGCGGAGCGCTCGCGATCAACGGCGCCACCGGCTTCAGGCGCGAGTTCTATCTCAAGTTCGCCGGCTACTGCGCGCGGCGCGGCTATCACGCCCTGGTCTACGACTACCGCGGCATCGGCGCCTCGGCCCGCCGGCCGCTCGCCGCGGAGGAAGCGCGCATGAGCGACTGGGGGCGGCTCGACATGCCGGCCGCGCTCGCCACGCTCGCCGCGCGCTTCGCGCCGCTGCCGCTCGCGACGCTCGGGCACAGCGTCGGCGGGCAGCTGCTCGGCTGCATGCCCAATCATGCGCTCGCGCGCGCGCACGTGATGGTCGCGACCTCGACCGGCTACTGGCGCCGCCAGCGCGCGCCGTTCCGTTACCTGGCGCTCGGCTTCTGGAAGCTCCACGGCCCGCTGATGCTGCAGCTCGTGGGGTACGTGCCACAGGGGCTCCTGTGGCCCGGCGAATCACTGCCGCGCGGGGTGTTCCTGCAGTGGCGCAAGTGGTGCCTCGATGCAGCGCCCTTCGGCCCCGGGCTCGATGAGGAGCTGCGCGACAGCCGCTACGCGGAGGTGCGCGCACCGCTCCTCTCGCTGAGCTTCAGCGACGATCCGATCGCAACCCCTGCGGCCGTCGAGGCGCTGCTCGCCTCATACCCCAACGCACGGATCGAGCGGCGCTGGATCCGTCCGCGCGAGGCGGGCGTGCGCCACATCGGTCATCACGGCTTCTTCTCCGAGCGTCATCGCGACTCGCTGTGGCGCGCGGCCCTCGACTGGATCGACGCGCGCTGCGCCTGAGCGCCGCGGGCGTCGGCGACGGCGGCGGAAGGTGCGACTCCCGGCGCGACGCGCGCCCGGCGCGCGAGCGCGATTGCCGCGAGCACCACCGCTCCGCCGGCGATCTGCACCGGCGCCAGCCGCTCCCCGAGGAGCAGCCACGCGTACACGCCGGCGGCGACTACCTGCACGTACAGGCCCACCGCGCCGAAGGTGGCGGGCAGATGCGCGAGCGCGTAGGCGATCAGGCCCTGTCCGAGCACCTGGGCCGTCATCGCACAGCCGAGGAGCACCCACCAGCCCGCAGCCGTCGCGGGCAGGAACTTCTGCAGCAGCGCGAGCGGCAGAAGGATCAGCGTGAACACGAGCGTCGAGGCGAACATGACGATGCCGGTGCCGTATCGGCCGCGCAGGCGCGCGACCGCGAGAATGTAAGCCGCGTAGAAGCAGGCGGTGCCGAGCCCGAGCGCGTCGCCGAGCAGCGCATGGCTGCCACCGCCGAGCTTCGGCGCGAGGATCAGCAGCATCCCGCCGAAGGCGAGAGCGAGCGCGAGCAGGAACGGCAGTCGCGGGCGCTCGCCCCAGAGCGCCCAGGCAAACAGCGTCACCAGCATCGGTGCGCAGTTGGCCTCGAGCGACGAGGCGGCCACGGAGGTCAACATGAGCGAGGCGTGCCACAGCGCCAGGTCGCCGGCGAAGAACACGCCCGCCCACACGAGCAGCGGCTCGCGCAGGCTCGCCGCGGCCATGCCCGGGGCGGCGGCCGGCGAGACACGATGGCGCCGCTCGAGCCATGCCCACACCGCGAGCGGCGGCAACGCGAGGCAGCCGCGCCAGAAGGCGGTCGCGGTCGGCCCGGTTTCCGACACCCGCACGAAGATCCCGGAGCTGCCGATGGCGAGCGCGCCCGCGAGGAGCGCGATCAGGCCGGGAAATTCCGGGCGGTTCGGTTGGTGCGGCATGGGGGCGGCGGCGCGAAGCTGCGCATCATAGTCGGTCGGCCTGAAAGGCGTCTGGCATAATCGCGCGACGCGTGGTCTCACTCGACTCACCGCTCGATCACGTCACCCCCTACGACCGCTTCGCCTGGAGCGATGCGCAGATCGAGACGTGGCTCGCGAGCGGGGAACGCCGGCAGGAGCTCACCGCCTACTTCGGCGCCGGCGAGTATCGGGCTCTCGCCGCGCTCGCGAAGCGCGTGCGCAGGGCGCCGCCCGCCGCTGCGGGGCTGCGCGTGCTCATCGTGCCGGGCATCATGGGCTCGCAGCTCGGGCTTGCGCGCCGACCGCCGCTGCCGCACGACATCGTGTGGCTCGACCCCATCGACATTCAGCTGGGGCGCCTCGCGACGCTGCGCCTGCCGGGGCCGGCGCCGATCGTGCCGCTCGGGGTCGTGCTCTACTCCTACCTGCGGCTGAAGTTGTACCTGCGCGCCCACGGCTTCGCGGCCGAGTTCCATGACTACGACTGGCGGCTGCCGGTGTCGCAGCTCGGGGCCGGGCTCGTCGAGCGCGTGCGGGCCGGCGGGGCGGCGCGCGTCGCGATCGTGGCGCACAGCATGGGCGGGCTCATCGCCCGTGCCGCGCTCTCGCTCGCGAACCTCGGCAACGTCGAGCGTCTGGTGTTTCTCGGAACGCCTCACGGCGGCTCGTTCGCGGCCGTGCAGGCGCTGCGCGGCACCTATGTCGTGGTGCGCAAGGTGGCGCGACTCGCGCTGCGCGCGTCCGCGGAGACTCTCGCCGCGGAAGTCTTCAACACGTTTCCGAGCCTCTACGAGCTGCTGCCCGCGCCGCCTTCAGGCGCCGGCGGCCCCGATGTGTTCGATCCCGGCAGCTGGCCCGGCGCAGGTCCCAAGCCCCGCCCGGAGCTGCTCGAGGCCGCGCTCGCGGCCCGCGCGCGGCTCGCCGGCCCGGATGAGCGGTGGATGTCGATCGTGGGCGTGGATCAGAAAACCGTCACGGGCATCGAGCGGCGGCACGATGACTTCGTCTACACCCTGACACGGCACGGGGACGGCACCGTGCCCGCCTCGAGCGCCGCGCTCGAGGGGACGCCGAGCGCTTACGCCCCCGTGGCGCACAGCAATCTGACACGCGATCCGCTCGTCGCCGCGGCGGTGGTGGATCTGCTGCGAGACGGCTCGACGACGCGCCTGCCCTCGAGCTGGCGCGGCGACAGCGGCGCGAGCGCCGAGGTGAGCGACGCGCAGCTGCGCGGCACGCACACCGAGAAAGTCGACTGGGCCGCGCTCACCCCGCAGGCGCGGCGCCTTTACCTGCAGAAGCTGAACGAGCCGCAGCGCCGGACGCCGAGGGTCGTGAACCCGCCGCCCGGCCCGACCTCGTGATCTCCCTTACCCGAACGCGCGCGCGATCGCCTCGCGCTGGCGCGCATCGGGGAGTCGCCCGCGGCCGCCGGCGAGGTTGTCCGCGAGGTGCGACGCCTTCGCCGTCGCCGGAATGATGCAGGTGACCGCGGGATGGGCTGCGATGAATTTGAGGGCGAGCTGGCCCCAGCTCGCCGCATCGAGCTCGCCGGCCCACGCGGGCAGCGCCTTGCCGCGCACCGTCCCGAACAGCGCGCCGTCCTCGAACGGACGATTGACGAGCGCCGCGACCCCGCGGTCCGCCGCGACCGGCAGCAGCTCCTTCTCGGCAGCGCGCGTGAGCGGGGAGTAGTTGAACTGCACGAAGTCGAGCTTTTCCCGCTTCAGCACCTTGACGAGCTCGGGTTGGGCGCCGACCGTGTAATGCGTGACACCGATGTAACGCACACGGCCGGCGTCCTTCCATTCCCGCAGCGTCTTCAGGTGCGTCTCGAGATCGAGGAGATTGTGCACCTGGATCAGATCGAGCCGCGCCATCTTGAGCAGCTCCCCCGAGCGCGTCATCTGCTCGCGGCCTTCGCGCGCGCCGCGCGTCCACACCTTGGTGGCGAGAAACGCCCGCTGGTGCATGTCGGGCGTCATGAGCCCGCCCAGCACCTTTTCGGCGCTCGAGTACATCGGCGAGGTGTCGATGAGGCGCGCGCCGGAGGCGAAGAACGACTCGAGCACTGCCCGGAGCGGCGCGCGCTCGGCGGCGGACTCCCCGACCTCGAAGGTCCGCGAGGTTCCAAGTCCGATGACGGGAATCTCCTCGCCGCTCGCGGGAATCCTCCGCCGGATGAGCGCTTCGCCCGGGCTCACCGCGCCGGCGCGCGATGCCATGGCCGCGGCCGCCACCAGGGTAATCCCTCCCATGAGCAGCTCTCGTCGGTTCATCCCTGCCTCCGCCGCCATGCCTGCGATGTTCGCACGCGGCGGCGGGGCACGTCCGCTAGATGAGCGCGGCGTCGGTCTCGGCCACGCTAGCGCCGCCCCCTTCGACCACGCGAGCGAGCGCCGCCGCGGTGGGCAGCACCTGTGCGGCGTAGAAGGCCGCGGTGCGGATCTTGGCGGCGTAGAACGCGCTCTCGGGACCGTCGACCTTCGCCGCGGCGATCGCCGCCGACTTCGCGAGCAGCCAGCCGCCGATCACGTAGCCGCATAGTTTCAGGTACGGCACGGACACCGCCAGGCCCACCTCGGGTCGCGAGGCGAGCGTGCGCAGCAGCGCCTGGGTCGCGCTCTTCAAGGCAGCCACCGCTCCGAGCGCCGCCTCACGCACTGCGAGTACGGCCGGGTCACCGCTCTCGAGCGAGCGCAGCTCCCTCTCCATCTCCGCGATCAGCTCGCCGATCGCCGCCCCGCGATCGCGCCCGAGCTTGCGGCCGATGAGATCGTTCCCCTGGATGCCGGTGGTGCCTTCGTAAATGGTGGTGATGCGCACGTCGCGCACGTACTGCGCGGCGCCGGTCTCCTCGATGTAACCCATGCCGCCGTGGACCTGCACGCCGGTGGCGGCCACCTCGTTGCCGATCTCGGTGCACCAGCCCTTGACGACCGGCGTGAGCAGCTCGCCCCGGGCCTGCGCGGTGCGACGCACTTTGCCGTCAGCGCTGTGGGCGGCGAGGTCGAACTGAAAGGCGGCGTAGAGCGTGAGCGCGCGGGAGGCCTCGGTCTGCGACTTCATCGTGAGGAGCATGCGCTTCACGTCCGGATGCTGGATGATCGGAACCGGGCCTGCTCCTGCCGCGAGGGGGGCCTTGCCCTGCAGGCGCGTGCGCGCCCACTCGGTGGCGCGCTGCAGGGCGCGCTCGCCGACCGCGTAGCCCTCGCTCCCCACCGAGAGTCGCGCGCTGTTCATCATGATGAACATGTACTCGAGCCCGCGGCCGGGCTCGCCCACCAGATCCGCCAGCGCACCCTGCTTCTCACCGAAGGCGAGCACGCAGGTCGGGCTCGCGTGGATGCCGAGCTTGTGCTCGATCGAGAGGCAGCGCACGTCGTTGCGCGCGCCGAGCGAGCCGTCGGCGTTCACGAGCACCTTGGGCACGACGAACAGCGAGATGCCCCTGACGCCAGTGGGCGCGCCCTCGATGCGCGCGAGCACCATGTGCAGCGTGTTGGGGGTGAGATCGTGATCGCCCCAGGTGATGAAGATCTTCTGCCCGAAGAGCCGGTAGCGGTCACCGTCCGGCACGGCGCGCGTGCGCACCAGGCCGAGATCCGAGCCGGCCTGCGGCTCGGTGAGCACCATGGTGCCCGTCCACTCGCCGCTGATCATCCTCTTCAGGTAGCGCTCCTTCTGCGTCGCCGAGCCGCACAGCTCGAGCGCGTGCACCGCCCCGTGCGTCAGCATCGGACCCAGCTTGAAGGCGAGACAGGCCGAGCCCCAGAACTCTCCGGCCGCGGTCACCAGCGCGCGGGGTGCGGGGTGGCCGCCGAAGTTCGGATCCGCACCGAGCGCGGTCCAGCCGCCCGCCGCGAACTGGCGGTAGGCATCGCGAAAGCCCGGGGCCGTGACGACACCGTCGGGGGTCCAGCGCGCCCCGTGCAGGTCGCCCGGACGGTTGAGGGGCTCGAGCACGCCCTCGGCGAAGCGCGCCGCCTCTTCGAGCACCGAGCGCGCCAGCTCATCGGAATAGTCCGCGAGCTCGGCCGAAGCGGCCAGGCTGCCCGCGCCGAGAAGCTCCTCCAGCACGAAGCGCATTTCTCGTACAGGCGCACGATACATGGTCGGTCCCCCCTTGGACGCCCCGGTTAGTGTAGCGGGTGGGCGGGCCGCGGCCCGACCTCAGTGCGGCGCGAAGTCTTGCGTGCTCGGGTGGATCGGCGGCGGGCGCACGGGAACGGGCAGCGCCAGCGCGGGCACGATGTTTGCGGCCAGAAAGTCGACGAACTGCTGCACACGGGGATCGGACTCGAGCGCCGCCGGATACAGGGCGTAGAGAGCGGCTGCCGGCGGCACGGTCCACTCGGACAGCACCGGTTTCAGCCGTCCGGTCGCCAGCCCCTGCCGGCACAGGAACTCCGGGAGAAGCCCCACACCGAGGCCCGCGGCCGTGGCGGCGTGCAGCACCGCCGGGTCATCGACGGCGAGCTTCGGGCGCAGCGGCACCTCGGCGCGCTGCGTCCCGCGCTCGAGCAGCAGCCGAAACTCCGGCAGCAGAGCGGCGTCGGGCGTGAGGAGGTCGTGGCCGCGCAGATCGTCCGGGCGCTCAGGCTGGCCCCGCCGCTGCAGATACGCAGGGGTCGCACAGAGCAGTGCGGGAGGCGCGCCCAGCAGTCGCTGCCGGGCGCTCCCGTCCGCGGGCGGACGGGTGCGGATCGCGACATCCCAGGCGCCCTCGGTCAACTGCTCGGCATCGAGCGCCACCTCGAGCGGCACGTGCGCGAACGCCTCGAGAAACCGCGGCACCAGCGGCGAGAGCAGCACCCGCCCGTAGGTGGGATCGGCGACCACGCGCAGCGGCCGCGCCTCGGGCTCCCTGAGCTTGGCAATCGCCGCGCGGGCGGCGTCGGTCTCCTCGCCGATCCGCCTGGCATGCGGGTACAGCAGCCGCCCTGCCGAGGTGAGCGCGATGCGCCGTGTGGTGCGCTCGAGCACCCGCACGCCAAGGGTCTTCTCGAGGTCGGCCACGGCACGGCTGACCGCCGCCTTGGGAACCGCCAGCGCACGCGCCGCCGCCGAGAAGCCATTGAGATCCACCACCTTGGCGAGCATGGCGAGCTGAGCCGGTGTCCAGATCAGGTTCATGACAGCCTCAATCAGGCGTTCGGGGAGCCGTATTGTTTCATCAGAGCTCGGTGGGCGCCACCCTAGGCCCGCGTAAGCGGATAAACTCACGCCCCCTCGGGCCAGACGGGCCGGCACTAGGCAAGGAGACTCTCTCATGAAGATCTCGATGCAGGCGCTCTCGGTGGACGTGTTCGCGACCACTCTCGGAAGTCTCTCCTCGATCCTCGAGAAGGGATTGGCGCACGCCACGCAGCGCAAGTTCGACCCGGCGGTGCTGCTCGCCGCGCGCCTGGCACCCGACATGTTGCCGCTGACGCGGCAGGTGCAGATCGCCTGCGACCTCGCCAAGAATTCCGTCGCGCGGCTCGCCGCTCAGGAGCCGCCGCGCTTCGAGGACAACGAGACCTCCTTCGAGCAGCTGCGCCTCCGTATCGCGCGCGTGATCGACTACCTGAAGAGCGTGCCGGCGGACGCGCTCGCGGGCTCGGAGACGCGCGACATCAGGGTGCCCACGGGGCAGCGCGCCTACGAGTTCAAGGGGCTGGAGTTTCTGCAGCGCTGGGCGATCCCCAACGTATTTTTCCACGTCACGACCGCGTACGCGATCCTGCGGCATAACGGCGTCGAGCTCGGCAAACGCGACTTCCTCGGTGCGCTGCGCGAGGTGTAAGCACATAGCTCCCGGGCGCCGAGACCAATATGACAAACGGCGGGTGCCGACCGTCGCTGTTTGCAAACAGAACGCGAGAGAAATCACGGCGCCGCCCGCGCCAGACTGCCACTCTTATTGTTACTCAAGGCGGGCGCCGAGCCTGCCGGCGCTCTTTAGTCCCGCACAGGAAGCTCCCTTGCGCAACAAAGCGATGGCCGCACGCCCGCCAGCGAACCCACCAGTTCTCGCGGTCGTGCCCACGCCTGCCACGCCTGCCACGCCGGCCACCGTGCCGGCGCTCGGGCAGCAGCTGCGCGACGTGCTGCAGGGCCGGCGCCTGCATTCGGTCTCGGTCTCCGATCATGAGGCGAACGTGCTGTGGCTCAGCGAGGGCGCGCTGATCGGCCCCGATGAGCACGGCCTGGTGATCGAGGGCCTCCAGGCCCTCGCCGCGGAACCGGCGAGGCGCTGCTACGAGACCGTTCTCGAAGACGGGCGTTTTGGTCTGCTCCTGCCGGTGCGCGCGCCGAGCGGCGATCTCCTCGGCGTCGCCATGGTCCTCGCTGACAGCAAGGCCATCGGCGACGACACGCAGGAGCGGCTGATGGCGGCACCGGTGCGCGCCATCATGCAGCGCCTCGCCGTGCTCATGAAGCCCGGGGCCCCGCCGGCCGGGGGCCGCGCGAGCCGCGGCGGACAGGCCACTGCACCGGCTGCGTCGACCGACGATCTGACGGCGGAGGAGCTCGCGCTCCTCGAGCTCGTTCCGGATATCGAGCCGCCCGGGCCGCCGCCGCGCGTACAGCCTCCACCTCGTGCCGCCGCCGCGCCGGCCGCCCCGCTACAGAAGCCCGCCGCGGCGCGCGCCGTCGTGATCCCCCAGGCCATCTCACCCAAGCAGGTGGACGACATTCTCGAGTTCGATCTATCCCCCGCGAAGAGCCCGTCGCCGTCCCCGCGGCGACCGAAGGGCTCCGAGGCCCGATCGAAGATCGACACCCAGACCGACATGATGACTCTCGAGTTCATCCTCGAGGAACCGACGGCAGCGCCCGCCCCCGCCGCGGCGCTCGCACCCCCCGCGCGGTCCACAGCGCCCGCGCCCACTGCGCGGCCCGTAACATCCGAAGCGGCCGCGCCCCACGCGGCGCCGGCCGCACCGGCGGTATCCGCTCCGCGGCGGGAAGCTGCCCCGTCCGCGGAGTCTCCGGCGGACGCAGCTCAACAGAGTGATCCCCACCTGGCACTCGAGGTGCTGCCGTACGTGAAGCTGCGCTCCGGGGGGCAGACCCGCCGCTTTCAGATCCAGGCGCGACTCTCGCCACGCGCCGCGCAGTGCGACCCGGCGGTGCTGGATCTGCTGATCCTGCAGCGCGTCGTCGGCTGGCTTGCCGCGCATCGCACGGTGTGGAACTCCCAGCCCACGAGCTTCACCATCAATCTCTCGATCGCGACGCTCGAGGACGAGCGCTTCACACAGAAAGTGTCGGCGGAGCTCAACGCGCACGGGATTTCCCCCGAGACGCTCGGGTTCGAGATCGCGGAGGCGCTCGCCACACAGCGTCGCGCGCAGGTCGAGCGCTTCATCGCCCAGTGCGACAAGCTGGGCACTCCGGTGGTGATCGATGATTTCTCCTTCGATTCGCAAGTGCTGCCGCTGCTGCGCTCCAAGGCGGTGCGGCTGGTGAAGATCGATCCCAGGCTCACCGCCTCGGCGCTCAAGGACAAGTTCTGCCAGGCGCTCGTGGTCGCGACCGTGCAGGCGGCGAAGGTGCTCGGGATTCATTGCGCCGCCAAGCGGGTCGATAACCAGGCGGCGGCGCAGTGGCTCGGCGCAATCGGCTGCGACCTGGCGCAGGGTGCGGCGCTCTCCGGCACGAAATCGCTCGAGACGCTCCTCACCTCGCCCGACGCGACGGGGCTGACGACCCACGCCAACCGCCAGAAACTGTTTAACGATCAATAACTTGAAGAACTCGGGTGCCGCGGTCATCCCGCCGCGGCTTCCAAACCCGGCTGCGACGAGACGAGGCGGCGGCGCGCCCACTTAAGCGGCCGAGGGAACGCCGGATGCCCTAAGCTTCGTGTGGTGCGCGCGTGGTGCGAACCGGGACCGCCGCGCGGTGCCCGTCATGAAGCTGCGCGGTGCCCGTCATGAAGATCCCGACGCTCGAGCAAATCCGCACCAACCGCAACGTGCTGTTCTGGAGTCTGCACGCGGCCGGCTGGGCCGCCTACGGCATCACCCAGTACTTCGGCGCGCTGCTCTACGAGAAGCCCTCGAGCTATGCGCGCGTGATCGCGGTCGCGGCGATCTCGGGTTTCATCCTGTCGATGCCGATGCGCTACATCTACCGGCGGCTGTGGGGCCGGCCGCCGCGCGCCCTGATCGTGAGCGTGCTCGCGACCTGCTACATCACCGCTCTGGCACTGCGCATCGTCATCAATCTGTCCTACAAGTGGTTCGTCGAGCCCGACTGGCAGGCGCAGACGCTGTTCGAGCTCTTCGGCGGCGCGCTCTCCACGACCTACCTGCTCCTGTGCTGGAGCGTGCTGTACTTCGGCATCAAGTCCTTCGAGTCGCAGCGCAAGCATGAGCAGGCGATGCTCAAGGCGGTGGCGCTGGCCCAGGAGGCGCAACTGAAAATGCTGCGCTACCAGCTCAATCCCCACTTCCTCTTCAACACGCTGAATGCCATCTCGACGCTGATCCTCGACAACCAGAACCGCAAGGCGAACCACGCGGTGACGCGGCTGTCTGAGTTCCTGCGCTACACCCTCGACCAGGACCCGATGAAGAAGGTCACGCTGCGCCAGGAGATCGAAGCGCTGGATCTGTACCTCGGCACCGAGCGGCTGCGCTTCGGCGAGCGGCTGCGGCTCGAGTACGCGATCGAGGAGGCGGCGCTGAATGCGCTGGTGCCGAGCCTGCTGCTGCAGCCGCTGCTCGAGAACTCGCTGAAGTATGCGGTGTCGGCGCGCGAGCAGGGAGGACTGGTCAGGATCGAGGGCCGCGTCCGCGAGGGACTGCTCGAGCTGTCGGTGATCGATGACGGGCCAGGCCTGCGGGAGGGCGCGACGACGGGCGAGCGCCGCGGCGTCGGTCTCTCCAACACCCGCGAGCGGCTCGCGGTGCTCTACGGCGAGAACCACCGCTTCGCGGTGCTCAGCCGCCAGCCGGGGCTGCGGATCGAGATGGCGCTGCCGCTCGAGTCCGCCGCGGCCGGCCCACAGGCCGCGGCGAAGCCGCAGGCGGTACCCGCCGGAGCCGCGCGGGGGGCGCGCGCATGAAAATCCGGACCCTCATCGTCGACGACGAGGGGCTGTCGCGCCGCGGGGTCGAGCTGCGCCTGCGCAACGTGGCCGATTTCGAGATCGTCGCGCAGTGCGCGACTGGCCGCGAGGCCCTCGCGGCCATCCAGCAGTACAAGCCGGACCTCGTGTTCCTCGATATCCAGATGCCCGGTATGTCGGGTTTCGAGGTGCTGGCGCACCTGCCGCAGGAGTCGCTGCCGGTGGTGGTGTTCGTCACCGCCTACGACCAGTACGCCATCCAGGCGTTCGAGGCGCGTGCGGTGGACTACCTCCTGAAGCCGATCGACGATGCGCGCTTCACCGCGACACTCACACGGGTGCGCGAGCACGTGCGCGCCCGCACCGCCGCCGATCAGCGCGACCGCCTGCTCGAGATCATCGCGGAGATCACCGGCTGCGGCGAGCTCGCGCTCGATGAGCTGCTCGCGCGCGGCCGCAAGGCAATCGACGGGCGGCACCCCGAGGTGCTGCCGATCCGGCAGGGACGCGAGACGGTGCGCGTGTCGGTGGCGTCGATCGAGTGGATTGACGCCGCCGGCGACTACATGTGCATCCACGCCGCGGGCAACACGCACATCCTGCGCGGCACCATGAAGGAGCTCGAGGAGATCCTCGATCCGCGGCTCTTTCAGCGCGTGCACCGCTCGACCATCGTCAACCTGCGCCTGGTGAAGAGCCTGCGCGCGCACATGAACGGCGAGTACTTCCTCACGCTCGAGGGCGGGCACGAGCTCAAGCTCTCACGCACCTATCGCGACAAGGTCGAGTATTTCCTGAGCAGCTCGGCCGGCTGAGAGTCGTGACGCAGTTCGCACTCGGGCGAGCCCGCGGCGGCAACTGAGAGCTGCGTCACGAACCGAGCGAGGCACGTCGCGATGTGTGAGCCATCGCGAGGTCGTGTCGGCGACAGGTTGCTTAGATATGTCCATATGGAACCCGCCCCTCGCCCGCCCCTGGAGCCGTTCGCCGAGCTGCCCATTGAGGAGCCGCTGGATGCCGACGTGCCGCCCCGGGAGCCGCCCGCTGCGGCGGCCGGCGCTCCCGCAGCGCCAACTTCCGCGGGCGCCGTGGAGCCGTCGGAGGACGCGGACGAGGCGGACCTCAACTTCACGGATCCGGAGCTGTTTCTCGCGCCGGACGATCCCGCGGAAGCCGCCCCGGCGGTCAGCCTGGCCGAGGCGCCCAAACCGCCTCAGGCTCCGCTTACGCTCGCCCTCGAAGACCCGATCATCGACGAGCTGCTGACCACCCCTGCACTTGCGGCGAAACCCACGATCCGCAACGCGCCCGGCGCGACCCTCACGGCCGCGAGGCCTGTGGCGAGCGCGATCCCGCTTTCCCGGGGCCCCTCGAAGCCTCCCGCGGGCGAGCCAGCCGCCCAGGCCACCCGGCCGGCTGCTGCCGCTGCGCCCGCGCGGGTGCCGGTTGCGAAGACCCCGACGCTCGCCGCCGCGGCCGTGAAGCTCGCCGCCGCGACCGCAGCCCGATCCGCGGCCCCGGCCAGGCCTCCTTCCATTCCCGCCGCCCCGACCGTCCCCGCGCCGCGCGCACCGGCCGCACCGGCGGCTCCGCCCAAAGCCGTGGCGCCCCAGGCCCCGCGGGCAGAAGCGCCGAATCTCGCCACTTGGGCGAGCGCGAGGGCCTCGGCCGCGATGACCCGACCGGCCCCGACACCCGCGCTCGCACCAGCGCCGGCCTCGAGGAGCCCGACGCTCAAGGCCGTCGCTTCCGCCCCGGCACCGCGGGCCACCCCGCCGTCCGCGACCGCGCCAGCCCCGGCCGCACCAGCGCCGACCACCTCCCCGCCCATGGATCGGGACTTCATTGCCCGGAACCAGATTGTCGAGCGCTATCTGTCGGGGCGGCTGCCGCTGAAGGGCGCAACGGATTTCGAGCGCTTATGCCGTGAGCATCCGGAGCTGCTGGACGAGATCGGACTGCCGGAAAGAGTGAATGCGGGACTGCGGCTCCTCGAGGCGAGCGGCAAGCCCGAGCCGTGGCAGGAGTCCGCCCGCCCGTTCTGGCAGAAACCTCAGGTGACCCTCGGGCTCGCGGTCGGGGTGGCGATCCTCGGCCTCGCGCTCGTGGTCGCCTGGGGCGCCACCGTCAACAAGGATCATCGAATCGCCGCCCTCGAGAAACAGGCGTACGAGCGGGCGCTCGATCCGGCGACCAGCACGCGCGAGATCCGGCTGCTGCCGAGCCGCTCGGGCGCCTCCGCCACGCCCGCCATCACCATCGGCGGCGCCAATGCGCAACTGGCGGATTTCAAGATCGACGAGTCGCGCTCGCCTTTTCACTCGTTCCGGGTCACCATCGATCGCATCGATCAGGGACGGGTCGCCGTCATCACGAACCTGACGAAGGATTCCAACGGCCACCTGCGCATGGCGCTCAACAGCTCGGCCCTCGGTCCCGGCAACTACCAGCTGACCATCGAAGGGATCGGCTGGCGCGGCGATCCCGAGCCGGACTCCTGGATCACGATCGGCATCACGCGTTAGGGCTCGCGGAAGGGTTGCAGGAGCATGCGGTCGAGCCGCAGCTCACGGGGATCCCGGAACTGCTCGAGGCCGATCGTCATGCGCTCGTGACCGACCGCCGGCTGGGCACGATAGGTGCCGAACAGCCGATCCCACCAGGCGAGATTGAAACCGTAGTTGCTGTTGGTCTCGCTTGGTGCGACCGAGTGGTGGACACGGTGCATCTCGGGGGTGACCAGGATCGAGCGCAGCACCCCCTCGAGCCGCGGCGGCAGGCGGACATTGCCGTGATTGAACATCGAAGTGACGTTCAGCAGCACCTCGAAGAGAGGCACGGCCGCCGGCGGCGCTCCGAGAACGGCGGTGACGGCGAGCTTGATCCCCATGGACAACAACATCTCGATCGGGTGGAAGCGCACCCCTGTCGTCACGTCGAATTCGAGATCGGCGTGGTGCATGCGATGAAATCGCCACAGCACGGGCACCGCATGGAACAGCACGTGCTGCAGGTAGATCGCGAGATCGAGCGCGATCACCGCAGCCAGGATTGCCGCCCAGGCGGGTGCCCGGATCGCGTGCAGGAGCCCGAAGCCGCGTGACTCGGCGAGGAGCGCGGTGCCGACGGCCGTGACCGGGAAGACGAGCCGGACCAGCACGGTGCCGATCACGACGACGCCGAGATTGCCGGGCCAGCGCCGCGCGCGGCCGATCGCCTGCGGGCGGCGGGGCGCGAGCGCCTCCCACAGCGCCATGCCGATGAGCACCGAGGCGAAGGCCCCGAGGCGAATCACGGGCTCGTGGGCAAGCAGCGCCTGCGGCACCGTCTCAGCCCCGTAGCGTCGTGAGCGGCGGCTGATTGACGACGCTGCGCGTGGCGAGCCATCCCCCGGCCGCCACCAGCAGCGCCCCGCCCACGACCCCCTCGGCCCAGGGCATGAGCTCCGGGGCATAACGCAGCTCCAGCCAGTGCGTCGTGAGGAAGTACGCGCCGACGGTCGCGCCGACCGCGGCGAGGAGCCCCGCGAGGCTGCCGAGAGTCGCGAACTCCGCGAGCACTCCCTGCACCACCGTGCCGCGACTCGCGCCGAGCGTACGCAGCATGGCGCTCTCATAGCGACGCTCGTCGCGACTCGACTGCACCGCGGCCAGGAGCACCGTGAGCCCGGCGAACAGCGTGAACATGAACACGCTCTCGACCGCGAGCGCCGCCTTGTCGAGCACCGAGCGCACCTGTGCGAGGAGCTCGTCGATGTCGAAGATCGACACGCTCGGGAAGCGGCGCGCGAGCTGCGCAAGCGAGCGGGCCGCCCCGGGCGCGAAATACGCGCTCGTCAGGTAGGTGCCGGCGGCACCCTCCAGCACCCCGGGGGCGAACACGATGAAGAAGTTCGGCTGAAAGGTGTCCCACTTCACCTTGCGAATGCTCGCCACCCTCGCCTCGAGCGGCTCGCCCGCGATGTCGAAGGTCAGCCGATCCCCGACCTCGACGCCGAGCGCTTCCTGGAATTCCGTGGCGAGCGACACCAGGGGCTTCCCGAAGTCCTCCGCGGTCCACCAGCGGCCGGCGATGATGCGGTTGTCGGGCCCGAGCTCGGACGTCCAGGTGAGGTTCTGCTCGCGGGTGGCGAAGCCCTCCTCGCCGCCATGCCCCGGGCGCAGCGCCTCGACGGGGCGAGCGTTGATGGCGGTCAGTCGTCCGCGGATCATCGGCAGCACGCGCGTGGTGCGGGCGCCCTGCGCCGCGAGGAAGCGCACGAAGTCCTCGCGCACCGCGGGCGGGATGTTGATGAAGAAGTAATTCGGAAGATTCGGCGGCAGGGTGCGCTGCCAGTCGCCGTTCAGATCGTCGCGCAGGATCGACAGCAGCAGCAGCGCCATGATGCCGGTGCCGAAGGCCACCAGCTGCACCACGCTCTCGGCGCGCCGCCGGCTCAAGTTCGCGACGCCAAAGCGCCACGCGACTCCGACCCGGCCGCGCAGCCGCCCGGCGAGCGCCACGAGCGCGAGGCCCGCGAGCGTGAGAGCCAGGACGAAGACGACGAGCGCGGCAGTGAAATACCCGAAGAGCCTCGCATCGGGCACCACCCAGTAGATGAGCAGCAGCACCACGCTCACCGCGGGGCCGAAGGCCAGCAGCACCACCAGCGGCGGCGGGCCGAGGTCGCGCCTCAGCACGCGCAGCGCCGGCACACGTGCCAGCTGCAGCAGCGGCGGCAGGGCGAAACCGGCCAGCACCGCGATCGCCGTCACGAAGCCGATGGCGAGCGGCGTGAGGCTCGGGGCCGGGAGCTCCGTGACCGCGAGGAGTCCCCGGATGGTGCGCAACAGCCACTCCTGGGCGAGGAATCCCAGCGCGGCCCCAAGGGCGAGCGCGGCGAGCGCGAGCGCGAGCAGCTGCAGCACGGACACCGTCAGCGTGAAGCTGCGGGTCGCGCCGAGCGTCTTGAGGAGCGCCACCGTATCCAGATGCCGGCGCACGTAGGCGCGTGCCGCCATGGCGACCGCGATCGCGCACAAGAGCACGCTCACCAGGCTCGCGAGACTCAGGAAACGCCCGGCGCGCTGCACCGCGTTGCGGATCTGAGGGCTCGCCTCGGTAATGTCGCGCAGCCGCTCGCCCGGGCCCTTGTGGGCGGTGAGCCAGGCCTTGAAGTCGTCGATGCGCGTGCGCTCGCCCGCGAACAGACCGCCATAGCTCACGCGGCTGCCTGGCTGGATCAGGCGGGTCGACGGCAGATCGGCGGCGTTCATGAGGAGATTGGGCGCGAGCTCGGCGAACGTGCCGCTCTGGTCGGGCCGGGAGATCAGCACCTGCGTCACGGTGAGGCTTGCGGTGCCGATCGAGAGCTGCGAGCCCACACGCCCGCCGATCGCCGCGAGCAGCTTCGAGTCGGGCCACGCCTGCCCGGGCGCGGGGATGCCGCGCGCGGGCGCACCGCGCGCGAAGGGCTCACCGGCCACCAGGACGCGCCCGCGCAGCGGATAGCCGGCGGTCACCGCCGCGAGGTTGGTGAGCTGGCCGGCATCGCCGTTGAACACCACCGAGAGCAGATTGGTGCTATGCGAGGAGCGCAGCCCGCGGCGCGCGGCCTCGGCGAAATACGCATCGCTCAAGGGCTGCGGCGAACCGAGCCGGATGTCCGCCGCCAGCACCGTGCTCGCCTGAAGCGCGACCGCGGCGCTGATGCGGCTCACGAGAAAGCCGACGCCGGTGAGGGCGGCGACCGCGACGGTGAGCGCGAGCAGCAGCACGCCGAGCTCGCCCGAGCGCCACTCGCGCGCGAGCGTCCGCAGTGCGAGCCGCAGCGCCCTCACAGCGCGCGCCCCGCATCCATCCGCACCACTCGCGCGCAGCGCCCGGCGAGCTCCCGGTCGTGCGTGACCAGCACCAGCGTGGTGTGGGCGTTGGCATTGAGCTCGAACAAGAGCTCACCGATGCGCGCGCCGGTGACGGTGTCGAGATTGCCGGTCGGCTCGTCGGCGAACAGCACCGCGGGCTGCGTCACGAACGCCCGCGCGAGCGCCACGCGCTGCTGCTCGCCGCCGGACAGCTGCCGGGGATAGTGGCCGGTGCGCTCACTCAGCCCGACGCGGCGCAACGTCTCGGCGGCGGCGCGCCGCGCATCGCCCCGGCCCGCCAGCTCCAGCGGCAGCATCACGTTCTCGAGCGCCGTGAGCGCCGGGATCAAATGGAAGGACTGGAACACGAATCCGACGCGCTGCGCCCGCAGTCGCGCGCGACCGTCCTCATCGAGTCGGGTGAGATCCTGGCCCTCGAGGAGCACCCGTCCGCGCGTCGGCAGGTCGAGCCCGGCGAGCAGCGCGAGCAGCGTGGACTTGCCCGCGCCCGAAGGCCCGGTCACGGCGACCGACTCACCCGCGAGAATGTCGAGTGACACCTGATCGACGATGGTCAGCGCGCCTTCGGGACTGCTAACCTGCTTGCAGAGATTTTCCGCCTGGAGAACGTGGTTGCGGCTCGTGAGCGCCTGGGCGCTGGGCTTGGGGTTGGTATTCATCGCGCTCCGGACCGCGGTGGCCTCCGACCATACGATCCTCGTATTCGGCGACAGTCTGAGCGCCGCATATGGAATCCGGCCGGAGCAGGGTTGGGTTGCGCTGCTCACGCAGCGACTTCACTCACAAGGGTACGGATACCAGATCGTCAACGCCAGCGTGAGCGGCGAGACTACCAGCGGCGGGGTCGAGCGGCTGCCGCGGGCATTGCAGCTGCACCGGCCGGAGACGGTGATCCTGGAGCTCGGCGCCAACGACGGGCTGCGCGGACTGCCGCTCGGCGAGACCCGCGAGAACCTCTCGCGGATGGTGGGCCTGGCGCAGGCGGCCGGGGCACGCGTGCTGCTCCTCGGCATCCGCATTCCGCCCAACTACGGGCCGCGCTACACGGAGGGCTTCGCGCGTATATTCCCCGAGTTGGCAAATCAATATCATCTGCCGCTCGTGCCGTTCCTGCTGGAGAAGGTGGCCCTCGATCCGACCCGCATGCAAGCCGACGGCATGCATCCAAACGCTTCGGGCGAGCCGCCGATCCTGGACACGGTCTGGCCGCACCTGAAGCCGCTGCTCAAGAAGAACCGGTGAGGCGGGGGGGCGTCGATGGACAGAGTCTGGCTGAAGTCATATCCGCCCGACGTGCCGGCGGAAGTCGAGCCCGCGCAGCTGCGTTCGCTGAAACAGCTGCTGGAGCAGACCTGTGCCCGGCACGCCGCACGCGTCGCCTTCGTCCAGATGGGCACGGAGCTCAGCTACGGGAAGCTCGACGAGCTGACGCGAGCCTTCGCCGCCTGGCTGCAGCAGGCGGGCTTCCGGAAGGGCGATCGCATCGCCGTCATGCTGCCGAACACTCTGCAGTACCCGATCGTGCTCTTCGGCGCCCTGCGCGCCGGGCTGATCGTCGTCAACACCAATCCGCTCTACACCGCGCCCGAGCTGCTGCACCAGCTGAGCGACTCCGGGGCGACCGCCATCGTGGTGCTGGAGAACTTCGCGCGCGTGCTCGAGCAGGTACTCCCTCGCACGCAGGTGAAACGGGTGCTGGTAACCGCGGTGGGAGACTTCCTGAAGTTCCCCAAGTCGCACATCGTGAACTACGTGGTGCGACGCGTGCGCAAGCAGGTGCCGCGCTGGAGCATTCCGGCGGCGATCCCTCTCAAGAGCGCCGTCGCCGCCGGACTCGGGCTGCCGCTCGCGCCGGTGGACGTCGGCCCCGACGACCTGGCGTTCCTGCAGTACACCGGCGGCACGACCGGAGTGGCGAAGGGAGCCATGCTCTCGCACGGCAACGTGAGCATCAATGTGCTGCAGGCGCAGGCCTGGCTCGGGAAGCGTTTCGAGAACGAGCCCGCCGTGCTGATCACCGCGATCCCGCTCTATCACGTGTTCGCGCTCTCCGCGAACTGCCTGCTCTTCGCGCGCCTCGGGTGGAAGAACGTGCTGATCATCAATCCGCGCGACCTGCGGGCGATGATCGCCGACCTGCGCAGGCATCCCTTCAAGTTCATAAGCGGCGTCAACACGCTCTTCAACGCGCTGCTGCACGCGCCGGGCTTCGAGCGACTCGATTTCAGCCAGCTGAAAGTGACGCTCGGCGGCGGCATGGCGGTGCAGGCAACCGTCGCGCAGCGCTGGAAAGAGGTGACGGGCTGCGTGCTCACGCAGGCCTGGGGTCTCACCGAGACCTCGCCCGCGGCCTGCATCAATCCCACCGGGGAGCCGTTCAACGGCTCGATCGGCCTGCCGATCCCATCCACCGAGGTCGCGATCAAGGACGACGACGGCCGGGACCTCGAGCTCGGGAAGATCGGCGAGATCTGCGTGCGCGGCCCGCAGGTGATGCGCGGCTACTGGAATCGCCCCGACGAGACCGCCAAGGTGATGCTGCCCGGGGGGTGGCTGCGCACCGGCGACGTCGGCCACATGGACGCGCGCGGGTTCGTGTACATCGAGGACCGCAAGAAGGACATGATCCTGGTCTCCGGATTCAACGTATACCCGAACGAAGTGGAAGCGGTCGCCGCCACGCACCCCGGGGTCCTCGAAGCCGCGGCGGTCGCCCAACCCGACGAGCACTCCGGCGAAGTCGTCGCGCTGTTCGTGGTGCGCAAGGACCCGGCGCTCAGCGAGAGGGACATCATCGAGCACTCCCGCAAATCTCTCGCCGGGTACAAAGTGCCGAAGCACGTGTACTTCAGAAGCGAGCTCCCGAAGTCAAACGTCGGCAAGATTTTGAGAAAGGCGTTGAGAGAGGAGTTAGGTAGGGCTTGACGAAATGATTACGTGGTTTCTGCCGGCAACCAGTACCCCCAGCTCCACCATTCTCGCCAGGTAGCCTGTAACTTAATTAACTAGAGTCGCCGCACTATTGCCCCTCCGCGAGACTGTCGAAAGCCCGCCGTTCGAGCCGTCTGTTGGTTGTGCGACGACCTTTCGCCGATCGTGGCTCCCCTGTGTAAGAGTATGAATGGACCGCCGCCTCTACTGTCGGGCCCGAAGAGTCGGGTTGTGTATGGTCTTCCAGCCAGTTATCGAGTCCCTCAAGGAACGACTGCGTGCGTTCTAGTACTACAGCACGCCACAGCCTGACGTATTTCTGCGGGAGAAAGAACACTCGTGCATCACGGTCCACGTCCCTATCTCGTGGGTCGGTCGCGCGCGCGTTTCGCATCGCGATTCTCAGGTACTGCGGCACCAGTGCGGCCGTACGCTCCATAGCCGACATTCGCCAACCCTTGAGAACGACCTGGCGTCCCATGGCTGGGACGAAAGAACCGTCTCTGCGCCTGCTAACGACTCCGTTCGCTTGCATCCAACGAAGCGCGCTACCGACTTTTTCCCTCGGAAAACGCTGACCAATCAGTCTCCTGAGTCCTGTCACCCGAAGAGGAAGTGGCAGGCCGGTCGTCTTGTCGGTGTAACGGTGTTGACGATGCCAGTCGTGAACTACACCTGCAATCTCCACCAAGTCTTCGTAGCTCTCCTTGATGACTTTGGCGGCCTGCGACCTCTCTAGGCGGTGGCCGCCAGCCACGCGCCCAGCCTGCTTTCGCAGCTGCGCTGCAAGCCTCGTCCTTGGCAAGCCGGCAGCCAGGAGAAACGCCGTGGTTTCGGCGAGCAAAGCATTAAGCGCAGTGTGAGATAGAAAGGCGCGTCCATCGGAACTTCGAGTTCCCCCCGGGCGCGTGACGGCGTCGCGCAGCACATGCCCCTCCCTTGTCCCGCGCTTAGCGGCCGGCCTCGCAACTGTCATTTGTCTTGCTCCCAAGCTGCACATCCATGCTTTCTCTGCCGGACACACGACGACGTCGACGCGAACCGGAGGCCCCGGTTTACTTCACGCGCACGTTTGTTTTGTCGGGTCCACTGCCCATATCCTCAGAGAGAGACTCCTCGAATATAAAACCGCTCAACCCGACTCGCGTCCGACCACCCTTTGATACACTCCGTCGCCATCGTTGGCTATTCAGCTCTTCCGTGAGCCACGTAATCATGGCCTCCAGTCGATCCGCGAGCATGTTGCGAACCAGCGGCAAATCACTCCGACCAATATCAACACTTTGAGCTGTCCGCCAGGTGCGCTTTGATTCCGGTTTCCAGCTATCGTGAAACGCTGCCCGCATGGCATCACGCATTCGCTGCCCAGCCGCGTCCGGTGCGTCCCGTCTCGACACTAATCTCCCTGCCACGTTGCCCCTCCACCGTAATCGTCCATTTGATTGCACGTGCACGTAGTCAACTCGGATAAGCTCGTCGATTATGAGGCGCGGCCATACGCCGGGCGCATAGCGCTGAATCAGCGTCCAGGCATCATGCCCTTTGGAACTCGGGCTGCCGATCTCCAAATCCTTTGGGCGTCCCTTATTGGTGTAATTCGGGTCCGATAACCACCCATCGATGACTCGCCTCATAGAATCGCGCCGCGTGTTTAGTCCGCCATCTACTTCCGGCGGACTCTTGAGAAGCGCAGACACTACTTGGCGACTGAGCCCGGTCTTTACAGCTACTCGCGACACGTTTGGGCGACGTTCGCTGCCGGCATATGCTTTGGCAGTCTCGTGCACGCAGACTGCCCTCAACAGCGTCTCCGCTTCTGGGCTCGTAATACCGTATTCAACAAAGAGAGGAGCCAGCCCTTCAAACGCAGCCTTCGCCACTCTAAAGACGCTGGTTTTCCAGGACTCACCCTTGCGCTCTGCGGGGCGCTTGCTTTGTGCCCTGTCTAAGTGTGAGTAGAGTCCGAGCTGTGATAAGGCGTGTGCACCGCCTCGCCGGCGACTTGACACCGCGGCAGCATCCCGCACAGTTTGCGACTTAGACTTCGTCGCTTCTGTACGTCGTTGGCGGGCCAAGGCTCATCCACGCTCCGTCCCTGGCAACAGGCGGGTGTGAAGTTTACGGCAAGCGAACGCGTGTCCTAAGCATGAGCTGAAATCATCATGGAAGGGAAGGCGGAATATTGAGGCCGTTCGCCTAGAAACTGGCTTCGCGCACCGTTAGTCCGGTCGCGCTAGTACGTTGCGCGGGGGCGAGCGCCGAAGGCGATCTGACGCCGCCCCCGCGACAGAGCTAGTGCGGAGTGCCTGCGATGCCGCCCGTGCCAGCGATACCACCCGTACCGGCGATGCCGCCCGTGCCAGCGATACCACCCGTGCCAGCGATGCCGCCTGTGCCAGCGATACCGCCCGTGCCGGCGATGCCGCCCGTGCCGGCGATGCCGCCCG
>Ga0209472_1000307_pt1 | contig 29737 bp, 25 predicted proteins | sample GraSoiAngelo_130_FD_185887 | JGI IMG/M metagenome (GOLD analysis project Ga0209472, IMG submission 185887) | Grasslands soil microbial communities from the Angelo Coastal Reserve, California, USA - 14_0929_02_20cm (SPAdes) (version 2) | ecosystem: Environmental > Terrestrial > Soil > Grasslands ... | reverse complement strand
TGCAATCAGACCCCCTACACCCAGCGAGCCGTAGGTCGGGAAGAAAAACTCCGAGATGATCATGGCCGTGCCGAGCACCACCAGCGCCAGCCCCGCGTAGTTCACCGACAGGATCTGGAACGCGAACAACGCGATCAGCAGGCACACCGAGCCGGCCACACCCGGCAGTACTGCGCCGGGATTGTACCCCTCGAGCAGCAGTCCCCAGATGCCGATGAGCATCAGTCCGTACGCGACCGTGGGGTTGGTGATGACCGCCAGCAGCCGGGTGCGCCAGTCGGGTTTCATGCGCAGCACCGCAAGCCCGCGGGTGGCAAGCTTCATGGCGCGATCGCCGATGCGCACCTCGCGCCCGTCGATGCGCGTCAGCAGCTCCGGCAGATCACGGGCGATGATATCGATGACCTTCTGTTGCAGCGCAGCCGTGGCCGAGAGGCTGGCGGCGCCGCGCACCGCCTGCTCGGCCCAGTCGGCGTTGCGGCCACGCTCCTCGGCCAGGCCGCGGATGTAGGCCACGGCGTCGTTGACGACTTTGCGCTCCATGGCGCTGCCCGGCAGGTTGGGCGGCGCCGCGCCGCCGGCGGGAGCGGGGGTCTTGGCATTTCCGTCCTGCGGCGGGTTGGTCCCCGGGGTGGGTACCGGCGGGGACGGCTGCTCGGGCTCACCGCCGATGGAAACCGGTGTGGCGGCCCCCAGGTTGGTGGCCGGCGCCATCGCCGCAACGTGGCTCGCGTACAGAATGTAGGTCCCGGCGCTCGCCGCGCGCGCTCCGGAGGGAGTGACGTAACTCACCACCGGGAGCGGGGAGGCCAGGATCGCGCGGATGATGTCGCGCATCGCGCTGTCCAGTCCCCCGGGGGTGTCCAGTTCCAGCACCACCACGCGGCTGCCGTTCTCGTGCGCCGCCTCGATGCCGTGCACCACGTAGCGCGAGGTTGCAGGTCCGATCGGTCCGTTGATTTCCAGCACCGCGGCCGTGCCGGCGTCCGAGTCGGCGCCGGGAGGCGCGGCCGCGGCGACCGCGGGTGCGGTGCGCAGGGTGAGTGTCGCCAGCAGCGCCAGTGCGGCGCGCCAGGGGTGCGCAGTGCTGCACACCAGGCTCTCCATCACGATCACCCGCGCACCGGCCGCCGGCCGCGCGAGCCGTGCTGTGGCGGCAGTCCGGTGTGCTGGGTGCGAAACGGCCGCAGCGGCGCGCCGCGCCGGCCGGCCTGCGCGTCAGCGGCGCCGATCGGTTGATACGCCGGCACCAGCTGCTGGCGGCCGTTGCCGATGAGATCCGCGCGTCCCATGCGCCGCAACGCCTCGCGCAGCAGCGGCCAGTTGCTGGCGTCGTGATAGCGCAGGAACGCCTTGTGGAGCCGGCGCACTTTCAGACCCTTCGGTATCAGCACCTCCTCGCTGCTGCGCGTGATGCGTCGCAGCGGGTTCTTGCCGGAGTGATACATGGCGGTTGCCGTCGCCATGGGTGTGGGCAGGAACGCCTGCACCTGGTCGGCGCGCAAGCCGTTCTTCTTCAGCCACAGTGCGAGCTCGAGCATGTCCGCATCGCTGGTGCCCGGATGGGCCGCTATGAAATAAGGAATCAGGTACTGCTCCTTGCCGGCCTGCCTCGAGTAGCGGTCGAACAGCTCCTTGAAGCGGTCGTAAGCGGCAACCCCGGGCTTCATCATCTTCGACAGCGGCCCCTCGGCGAGCGCCTCGGGCGCGATCTTCAGGTACCCGCCGGTGTGGTGCTGGGCGAGCTCCTTCACGTACTCGGGAGACTCGATCGCCAGGTCATAGCGCACGCCCGAGGCGATCAGCACCTTCCTGATGCCCGGCAGAGCGCGCGCGCGGCGGTAGAGGCGGATGAGCGGCGCGTGATCGGTGTCGAGATTGGGGCAGATGCCCGGGTACACGCACGACGGCCGGCGGCAGGCGCTCTCGATCTCGCGGCTCTTGCAGGCGAGCCGGTACATGTTGGCGGTGGGTCCGCCGAGATCGGAAATGACGCCGGTGAAGCCCGGCACCTTGTCACGCACCGCCTCGATCTCGCGCAGCACGGAATCTTCCGAGCGACTCTGGATGATGCGGCCCTCGTGCTCGGTGATGGAGCAGAAGGTGCAGCCGCCGAAGCAGCCGCGCTGGATGGCGACCGAGAAGCGGATCATCTTGTACGCGGGAATGCTCGCCTTGCCGTAGCTCGGGTGCGGTGCGCGGCCGTAGGGGCGCTCGTACACCCAGTCCATCTCGGCGGTGGTGAGCGGAATGGGCGGCGGGTTCAGCCACACCTCGGTGTTGCCGTGGCGCTGCACCAGCGCGCGCGCGTTACCCGGATTGGACTCCAGGTGCAGGATGCGCGAGGCGTGCGCATACAACACCGGATCCGCGGCGACCGCCTCCCAGGCGGGCATGCGGATCACGCTGCGCTCGCGATCGGCGTTCTTCACGCGCCGCACGAAGCGCACGATCTTCTCGCCCCCGGGTGCGGCTGGCGCGTCCCGGCACGGCGCACTCGGCGGCGCCCCCGGCGCCGCAGGTGCGCTCGCCGCCATGGCATAAGGGTCCAGCGGAGCATTCAGCGGCCCGGGCGCATCCAGGTGAGTGGAATCGATCTCGATCCAGTCCGCCGGTATGCCGCGGCGCGCGAACACCGTGCCGCGCACGTCGGTGATGTCGTGAATCGACTCACCGCCCGCGAGGCGGTGGGCGAGCTCGCAGATCTGCCGCTCGCCGTTGCCGTACACCAGCAGGTCCGCCTTGGCATCCAGCAGCACCGAGCGGCGCACCTTCTCCGACCAGTAATCGAAGTGCGCGATGCGGCGGAGCGATGCCTCTATGCCGCCGATGACGATCGGCACCTCGCCGAACGCCTCGCGCGCACGCTGCGCGTACACGATCACCGAGCGGTCCGGCCGCTTGCCCGCGACACCCCCCGGGGTATACGCGTCGTCGCTGCGCACCCGGCGATCGGCGGTGTAGCGGTTGACCATCGAATCCATGTTGCCGGCGGTGATGCCGAAGAACAGGTTCGGCGGGCCGAGGGCGGCGAAGGCATCCGCGCTGTGCCAGTCGGGCTGCGCGATGATGCCGACCCGGAAGCCCTGCGCTTCCAGCACCCGCCCGATGATGGCCATGCCGAAGCTCGGGTGATCGACGTAGGCATCCCCGCTCACGATGATGACGTCGCAGCTGTCCCAGCCGAGGATGTCCATCTCGGCGCGCGACATGGGCAGGAACGGCGCGGTGCCGAAGCGCTCGGCCCAGTGCCGGCGGTAGCCGGTGATGGCACGTGCGGTTTGCATGCAACCGCTGATTAGAACAGAAAGGCGCGTTGCCGGTCATTTCCCCGGCGATGCGCGCGGCCCGCCCCGGGCACGGCCCCGGACGCAGCCCCGGGCACGGCCTGCGGCACCGCCCCGGACGCAGCCTCGGGCGTGACGGTCCGCCGCCACAGCCGGCTTGATGGTACCTTGGTAACTTGGTACCATGGGGATCATGAAAGAGATCACCCGCACCCAGACCGGAGTGCGCCTCGAGAGCCGCCTGCTGAAGGTGCTCAAGGCGCTCGCGACCGAGCTCGACCTGTCGCTCGGTGATCTGCTCGAGGGCATCGTCCTGCACGCCTTCGAGGGCAAGGCGCCCTTCTCGGGCGCGACACTCAGGAAGGTGAAGGCGCTGAAGGCGGTCTACGGCCTGGAGCTCACCGCCCGGGACTCTCACCAGCTGCGCGAGGCCGGCGCGGATGCACCCTGACTGCCCCGAGCTCGAGCGCTTCGTGCGCGGCGAGATCGAGCCGGGCGCGTTTGCGCACCGCGAGCACGTGCGCATGGCGTTCGAGATGCTGCGGCGGCATGACTTCGCGGAGACCGCCTGGCTTTACTCGCGGGCGCTACGCGCCATGACGGCGAAGGCCGGCAAGCCGCAGGCCTTCCATCAGACCACGACCATCGCGTTCCTGTCCTTGATCGCCGAGCGCATGGAGCGCGGCGGCGCGCCGGACTTCGCCGCGTTCGTGCGGGCTCATCCCGAGATGCTCGACAAGACCGCCCTATCGCGCTGGTATCGCCCCGATCAGCTCGCCACCGAGCTCGCCCGCCGGACCTTCGTGCTGCCCGAGCCCGCGCCATGAGCGCGGCGCGGATCCTGGCCGCCTATCGGGTGACGTTCAGCACGCTGATCGCGGTGGCGAGCCTCCAGACCCTCGCGGCCCGCCCCGCGCATCACGTCGTGCTGCTCGCCTCGGTCGAGATCGCAGGGGCGCTGCTGCTCGTGTGGCGCAGAACGGAGTGGATGGGTGCATCGGTGCTGCTCCTGGTGCTCGCCGGGGCACAGATGACCTCGGCTATCGAGGGAGAGTACCCGACCCGCTTCCTGCAGTACGCCGCGAGCACGCTGCTCATCGTCCTCCTCGATCGCACGCTGTCACAGGCGGACACAGCAGCATCATTCTAAAAATCGATAGGACCCAAGACATCAGCCGCACCGGCCATTCATTCGGCGTCGGAGTCCCGCTCGGTTCGATTAGCCGGCAGCGTTATCCATCACTGCACTACTAGCAGGAATTTCGTTGACGGCGCAGTGTCTGCGCCGCCGCGGCGGCGCGATGAGAGGCGGCGCAGCGGGGCGGATGCCGTTCCAACAGCACCTCGAAGCGTTTCACCTTGACAGCCGGCCCCATCAATGTCAGAGTGACTGACATGACGACAGTAGCGCTGTCATCTGCATACGAGAGCCCGCTTCGCGAAGAGCAGAAGGAGGCTACGCGCCAACGTATCCTGAACGCCGCGGGGAAGTTGATGGAAGACCGCGGTCTTCAGCAGTTCTCCTATGCGGCGCTCGCGGAGCAAGCGGGCGTGACAGAGCGAACGGTCTACCGGCACTTTCCTAGCAAAGACGCACTGCTGCAGGGCCTGTGGGAGTGGTATGCCCAGCGCACCCGCTTCGGTGCCATCCCGCAAACCGAACGGGATCTTCTGGCGCAACCGTTGCGCACCTTTCCCGCTTTCGAAAAGGACGAGGAGCTCTGTCGCGCCTTGTGGCTCAGCCCGCAGGGACGCGACTTCCGCCTCAGCAACGTCGAGGAGCGCAAGGCGGGTATCAAGGCGGCAGTTGCCGAGGCAACACGCGGCCTTCCTCCGCGGGAGGCGAAGTGGATTGCCGCCGTCGTTCATCTCCTCGTCTCAGGTACCGCTTTGTGGACGATGAAAGACTACTGGGGACTGTCGGGCGAAGAGGCTGGCAAAGCTTCTGCAATGGCGATGGGCATGATGCTGAATGCCGCTCGTGAAAAGGTCTTGCGAAATTCGAAGTCACAAAAGGCCTGACGGCAATGTCTCTACAACACAGCGCAGCTATTGAGGCCTCGCCGAATTCTGCGATCGGTGTGCCAGAAACGGAACTTCGCTCGCGCGCCAGTTCCGTTGGCCTTGGCATGCGGCGCGAGCGGCGGTTCTTCAGCGGCATGGCGATTGCGCTCACCCTCACGGTATTCACTGGCTTTGCGCGTTCCTATTACTTGAACGGCGCGTTTGATTCGCCGTTCGCGCTCACTCCGCTGCTGCGCTGGCACGGAATTGCCTTCACGGGGTGGATGGTTCTGTTGGTGACGCAGACGTCGCTCGTGGCGGCGCACCGCACCGATTTACACCGACGTTTGGGCGTCGTCGGCGCGGGGTTAGCCGTGGTACTGATGTTGCTTGGTCCCGTAGTGGCCATCACGCGCACGGCAGACGGGCTCCAGGCGGATCACGGTGTTCCGCCATTAGTATTTCTCGCCGTGCCTCTCGTCGGGATGGTGGTCTTCGGCCTGTTAATTGCCGCGGCATTGTATTGGCGTCGCCGCAGTCCCCTTCACAAACGGCTCGTGCTGATCGCGACGCTCGAACTCGTCACGGCGGCCGTCTCACGCCTTCCGGTGATCTCCTCGCTCGGCCCGGTCGCCTTTTTTGGTGCAACTGACCTCTTCCTGGTTGCAATGGCGGCCTACGACCTTGTCACGCTCAAACGCGTTCAGCCCGCCACGCTCTGGGGCGGGCTGTTCTTCATCGCCTCGCAGCCGCTCCGCCTGGTGATCGGCGGCTCAGCCCAATGGCTCGAATTTGCCGGCTGGCTCACTGGTTGAACCGCTAGTCAGGAGTAACCGCAGTGACTCCTTCCTTTTCCGTAGTCCGCGCAGCTGAAGGCGAAACACTCAACGTCCTCGGAGTCGCTGTGCGCTTTCTGTGCCGTGCCGGGGACACCCATCACGCTTGGTCGCTCATGGAAAACGTCATTCCCACGAATGCCGGTCCGCCGCCCCATCAGCATCCATGGGACGAGGCGTATTTCGTGATCGCGGGCGAAGTGGAATTCCAGATCGGGGAGCGCCGGGAACGGGTCCGCGCCGGCGACTTCATCTACGCACCGGGCGGGGCCATGCACGCTTTCCATGGCGTCTCACAAGTGGCTGCGCGCATGCTGATCTTCGACGTACCGGCACACGCAGAAGCATTCTTCAGGGAGCTCCACCGCGAGGTAACTGAAGTGCCCCGTGACTTGGCAAAGTTGCCGGCGATCGGCGCTCGGCACGGACTGCTTTTTGCATCGCGGTCGGAATGAGACACCCATAACTCTCGCGCAGTGCGCTCCCGCTTGCGGGGCAAAATCAATAGATGCCAAGTCCCGCGTCCTTCCATGACTCCAGAGACCACCGTAAGTGACTCCTTTGCAGAGAAGTGGAGGATGGTCGTGAGTGGCGCGTGATGGCCGAGAGGCGACTATCAACGCCATCAACGTGCGTCGTGGCCTTATCTTGCTAAAGCGTCACGAATCCGCTGTCCGTGACATGACGGACGTGGCTCCTCAGTACAGCAGCACCTGCTGGCGCTCGGCGCGCCACGCGGCTTCGTCGCTGTCCGCCAGCGCGTCCAGGTCCGCAGGGGTGGCGGCCGGGTCATCCACCCAGCGTCGCAGCAGCTCGCCCCCGTTGATCACGTCGATGGCGAGGCGCCCGTGCTCGTACTCGTAGGGAAAATCCCGCCACAGTGGATAGTCGGATCGCAGGCTGCGCAGCGCCTTGAAGGCGAGCGCGAACAGCCGCCACGGCCGGAACGCCTCGTGGTCGTAGCAGGCCGCGTCCTCGACGTGCACCTGGAATCCCGCGCACAGCTTGCCGGCGTGCTTGTGGAAAGTGGGCTCGAACCAACAGGGGCGCAGCCGGCAGCCGCGCAGCCACGCCGGCGCCAGCGAGCGCATCTGCGCCAGCAGCGCCGCGACGTCGAGATCGGGTGCGCCCAGCAGCTCCAGTGGCCGCGTGGTGCCGCGCCCTTCCGACAGCGTCGTGCCCTCCACCATCACCGCGCCGGCGTAACAGCGCGCCATCCACAGACTCGGAGCGTTGGGACTCGGATTCACCCAGGTGCGCTCGCGCAGCGGCCAGCCGTAGCCGGGGGCGGCCTGCGGCTGCCAGCCCTGCATCTGCACCACCTGACAGTCGACGTCCAGGCGCAGCGTCGCGACGAACCAGCGTGCCAGCTCCCCCATGGTGAGCCCATGGCGCATGGGCAGTGCGCCGGCACCCACGAAGCTCTCCTGGCCCGGGCGCAGCCTCAGACCTTCCACCGGCCGGCCGGCCGGATTGGGCCGATCGAGCACCCACACCGCCTTGCGCTTGCTGGCGGCCTCCTCCAGCACGTAGCGCAGCGTGGTGATGAAGGTGTAGATGCGGCAGCCGAGGTCCTGCAGATCGACCAGCAGCACATCGAAGCTGTCCATCATGGCCGCGGTCGGACGGCGCACCGCGCCGTACAGGCTGAAGACCGGGATGTGGTGCACCGGGTCGAGGTAGTCCGGCGATTCGATCATGTTGTCCTGCTTGTCGCCGCGCAGGCCGTGCTGCGGGCCGAGCGCCGCGCTCAGGCGCACGCCGCTCAGGGCCGCCAGGGCATCCAGCGAATGCGTCAGGTCGCGCGTCACCGAGGCGGGATGCGCCAGCAGCGCCACGCGCCGCCCGGCGAGCGGCTTGCGCAGGGCGGGCTCCTCGATGAGGCGCTCGATGCCAAGCTTCATGGGGCACGCAGGTCGATGGTGAAGCCGTCCGGGTGGTGGAAATCGGGCTTGCCCGGCGGATGGTCCAGCGCCCAGTAGGATAGCCCGCCCCGATAGTCTTCGACGACCGCGGCCAGCGCGAGGTGCAGCACGGGCGCGCCGCGCAGCGCCGTGAGTCCGCCGAGATGCACGGTCGCCGTCAGCTCGAACTGATTGGAGGAACGGCGCGCCTGCAGGCCCGGGGCCTGCGTGAGGTTCGCCGGCGCCATGCCGTTGCGGTAGTCCGTGAACTCATACGCCGCCCAGTCGAGCGTCGGAGAGAAGTTGAATTCGTAGTAGGCCGCGGCACCCTGGGCGGCGATGAATGCCTCGAAACAGGTGTGCTGCCACAAGCCATGGGCGCGGTGACCGGCGCCTGCGCCGGACACACGCACGCGTGCGATATCCCCGTGCAGCGAGTAGTTGCACACCAGCGTGGCCGCCGCCAGGCGCACCTCGACTGCGATGCCGGACACCGGCTGGCGCGCCGTGTCAGGATGGGCAACCAGCACCGTCCAATGCGCATCGGCGGGCCTCATGGCGGGCGCTGATCAGGCCTGCAGCCACGCGAGCAGCGCCTGCGTCACTTCGCGCGGCCGCTCGAGAGTGGACATGTGCCCGCAGTCCGGCACGCTCACGAGTCGCGCTCCGGCGATGCCGTGCGCCATCTCGGCGGCGTGCTCGGGAGGGGTCAGCTCGTCGCCCTCGCCGACCAGCACCAGGGTCGGTGCGCGGATACGGGCGAGCATCGGTCGCGAGTCGCTGCGCTCCATGGTGGCCTTCTGCTGGCGGATGAAGCCTTCCGCACCCACCTCCTGCGCCATCGCAGCCATGACCTGCCGCAAGGCGGCATCGTCGCGGCGCGCGTGATGGAGCAGGCGCGGCAAGGCGGCGTCCAGCACCTCGGCAAGCCGCCCCGCCGCGGCGAGCGCCATCTGCGCGCGGCGCGCGGCGCTCTGCTCGGGCGTATCCGGCCGGGCGGTGGTGTCGAGCAGCGCCAGTTTCACCACCCGCGCGGGCGCCTGGCGCAGGATCTCGAAGGCGACGTAGCCGCCCATCGACAGGCCCGCGAGCGCGAAGCGTGGCGGCGCGTCGGCGAGAATGCGGCGCGCGATCCCCGCCATGCTGTCATCGCGGGTGTGGTCCGCGACCGTCACCGGACCGAAGCGCCACAGCGCCGGAATCTGCTCTGCATACAGGCGCGCCGAGTCGAGCAGGCCCGGGATCAACACGATGGCAAGAGGCTCGGTCACGGGCAGAAGCGTAGCATGCAGCCATGAGAGGCCGCATCGCGCCCGCGCTGCTCGTCCTGGGCCCACTGCTCGCGGTCGCGGCGCCGCCGCCCAACCCCACCTCGCTCGACGCCGGCGCGGCCGCGCGCTTCGCGGCGCTGGCGCTCAGGTGCCTGCACCAGGAGTATCCCAACCACATCTCGCACACGCTCGGCTCCGCCGCCGACGCGCGTCCGCCGCGCGAGCTGACGCCGGCCTTCTACGGCTGCTACGACTGGCACTCGGCCGTGCACGGCCATTGGCTGCTGGTGCGGTTGCTGCGGCTGTTCCCCGACGCGCCGTTCGCCTCTCGGGCGCGCGCCGAAGTCTCACGCAGCCTCACCGTGCCCAACATCTCCGCCGAAGTCGCCTACCTGCGCGGCGACGGCCGCGCGTCCTTCGAGCGCCCCTACGGGCTCGCCTGGCTGCTGCAGCTGGCGGCGGAGCTGCGCGGCTGGGATGACCCGGATGCGCAGCGCTGGTCCGCGGCTTTGCAGCCGCTCGAGTCGGAAGCGGCGGCGCGGCTCAAGAGCTGGCTGCCGAAGCTTCACTACCCGATCCGCATCGGTGAGCACGACCAGACCGCTTTTTCGTTCGGGCTCGTCTGGGACTGGGCTGGCGCGGCCGGGGACGATGAGATGCGCGCGCTGCTGCGGCGTGCGGCGCAGCGCTTTTATCTGCGCGACCGCAACTGCCCGCTCGCCTACGAGCCCTCGGGCGAGGATTTCCTGTCGCCGTGCCTGGCGGAGGCAGACTTCATGCGCCGCGCGCTCGGACCGCGCGCGTTCGCCCGCTGGTTGTCGGGATTTCTTGCGGGCCTGCCGGCCGGCGCCGTAGCGGCCGGCCGGGCGCCGTGGCTGTCGCCGGCCGTGGTCACCGATCGCGCCGATCCCAAGCTCGCGCACCTCGATGGACTCAACCTGAGCCGCGCCTGGATGCTTCAGGGCATCGCCCATGGTCTGCCGCCGCATGACGGGCGTATTGCGGCGCTGCTCGCCGCCGCCGCGCGCCACCGCGACGCGGCGCTGCCCGCCGTCACCGGCGAGCACTACGAGGGCGGCCATTGGCTGGGCACGTTTGCGGTGTATCTGACCAGCGCCGCGGATCTGCGCCGTTGAGCGCCTCGGCCCGCGCACCGCGCGGTGCGTGCTCAGCCGAGCGCCTGGCGCAGCTCCGTGATCAGATCCTGCACATCCTCCACGCCCACCGACAGGCGGATGAGGCCGTCGCTGATCCCGAGGGACTCGCGCGCCGCCGCGGGGAGTGACGAGTGCGTCATGATCCCGGGATGCTCGATGAGGCTCTCCACGCCGCCCAGACTCTCCGCCAGCGCGAACAGACGGCAGCGCTCGAGCGCGCGGCGCGCGCTCTCGAGGCCGCCGCGCAGTACCGCGGTGACGATACCGCCGAAACCACCCGCCATCTGAGCCCTGGCAAGCGCGTGCTGCGGGTGACTCGCCAGCCCCGGGTAGTACACGCGCTCGACCCGGGGATGCCGTTCCAGGAACTGCGCGACGGCGAGCGCATTGGCGCAGTGCCGCTCCATGCGCAGTGCCAGGGTCTTGATTCCCCGCAGGGTGAGGAACGCGTCGAAGGGCCCGGGCACGGCGCCCACCGCGTTCTGCAGATAGCCGATGCGCTCGGCGAGCTGCGCGTCCGCCCGCACGATCGCAGCTCCCCCGATGGCGTCGGAGTGTCCATTGAGATACTTGGTGGTCGAGTGCACGACGATATCGAAGCCATGCTCGAGCGGGCGCTGAATGAAAGGCGTCGCGAAAGTGTTGTCGCACACCGCCAGCAGGTGGTGCCGGCGCGCGAGCGCTGCCACGGCGCTCAGGTCGACCAGCTTCAGCAGCGGGTTGGTCGGGCTCTCCACCCACACCAGTCGCGTGTCGGGACCGATGGCGCCGGCGAGCGCCGTGGGGTCCGACAGATCGACGAACGAGACGCGGTGTCCGGCCGAGCGCTTGCGCACGTTCTCCAGCAGCCGGTAGCTGCCGCCGTACAGATCGTGCATGGCGACGATGTGCGAGCCGGCATCCAGCAGCTCGAGCACCGTGGCGATCGCAGCCATGCCGGAGGCGAAGGCGAAGCCGGCCGCGCCCCCTTCCAGGCTCGCCAGCGCCGCCTGCAGCGCGTCGCGCGTCGGGTTGCGGGTGCGCGAGTAATCGTAGCCCTGGTGCACCCCGGGGCTCGACTGCACGTAGGTGGAGGTCGCGTAGATCGGGGGCATGATCGCCCCGGTGAGCGGATCCGGGCGCTGGCCGCCGTGGATGACGCGCGTCGCGAAGCGCTGCGCGGGAGTCTCGTCACTCATGCGATCGTCACCTCTGGCGCTCTCACAGCCTGCGACGCAGCCAATTGAGCAGATCGATGCGCGTGATGAGCCCCTGAAACTCGTGGTGGTGCATGACGATGGCCACCATGCCGCGCTTGAAGATCTCCATGAGCTGCGACACCGGGGCATCCACCGGCACGGTCACCAGGTGACTCGCCATGGCCTGGGTCACCGGCTCGTTGAAGTGCTCGGGGTTCGCGACCACTTCCAGCAGAATGTCCTCCTCGTCCACGATGCCGACGATGCGCCCCTCGTGCATCACCGGAACCTGCGAGACGTCATACAGCTTCATGCGCCGGTAGGCCGCCATCACGGTTTCCGTGGAGTTCACGGTCACCGCGGCGTGCTCGGAGTGCCGCCGCGCGATCAGATCGCGCAGGTCGCCGAGGTGCTCGCGCTCGAGGAAACCCTGATCCAGCATCCAGTAATCGTTGTAGACCTTGGACAGGTACTTGTTGCCGCTGTCGCACACGAAGGTCACGACGCGCTGCGGTCGCGGCTGCTCGCGGCAGTAGCGCAGCGCCGCAGCAAGCAGCGTGCCGGTGGAGGTGCCGGCGATGATGCCCTCGCGCGCGAGCAGTTCCCGGCAGGTGCGGAAGGCTTCCGCGTCCGGGATGCTGTAGGTGCCGCTGACACGCGAGAAGTCCGCCACCGGCGGAACCGAGTCGCCGCCGATGCCCTCGACCAGCCACGGAGTCATCTTCGCGGGGAGCTTGCCGGTGGTGGCGAAGCTCGCCAGCCCCGAGCCCACCGGGTCGGCCAGCACCAGCCGCACCTGCGGCGCTGTGCGCGCGAAGAAATGCGTCAGCCCCGCGAGCGTGCCGCCGGTGCCGGCGCCGCAGACGACGGCGTGCAACTCATGCCCCGTCTGTTCCCAGATCTCCGGTGCGGTCGTCTCCTCGTGCGCCTGCGCGTTGGCCGGGTTGCCGAACTGGTTGACGAAATGGCTGCCGGGGATCTCGCGCGCCAGGCGTTCGGCGACGTCGCGGTAATACTCGGGATGGCCCTTGCTGACGTCCGAGCGGGTCATCACCACGTCCGCCCCCATCGCCTTCAGGTGAAAGATCTTCTCCTGGCTCATCTTGTCGGGGATGACCAGCAGCAGCCGATAGCCCTTCTGTGCCGCGACCAGCGCCAACCCCAGGCCGGTGTTGCCGGCCGTGGCCTCGATCAGCGTGCCACCGGGCTCGAGGGTGCCGGCGCGCTCGGCGGCCTGAATGAGATACAGGCCGACGCGATCCTTGATCGAGCCGCCCGGATTCTGGTTCTCGAGCTTCAGGAACAGCTGGCACGGCCCGGTATCCACACGGCGCACCGCCATCAGCGGCGTGTTGCCGATCATCTCCAGTACACTGCCGTGAGCGGGATTCGACATGCGCGAGCCTTGCGAGGGCGGATCGCGATTGTACGCCATGGGGGCTGCGCCCCAGCGCTCGCTCAGGCGACGCCGCTGATGAGTCCGGAGCCCACCCAATCGCGCAGCAACGCGGCCGCGTGCGCCGGCGCCTGCGCCTCGCCGAGCTCCTCGCACAACAGCTCGCACAGCTCGCCGAACGGCCAGCCATTGCGCGCGGCATCCAGCAGCGCACTTTCCGTGTGTGTCAGCGAGCGGAAGTAACTCGTGAGCTCGTGGCGCCACAGCAGCCACGGCAGCGGCGCCGCATTCAGGCTCGCCTGCGGTCGCTCGCGGTCCTCGGTCAGCGCCTGCCAGATCTGTGGCACGTTCCAGCTCAAGGCCAGCCGTCGCACGCTCGGGTGCCAGGTGAAGCGCAGCCGCGCCCATTGCTGCGGCGCGACCCCTGCCAGCGCCTCATGCGTGAGGGGCGTCGCATCGGGCGCGTCGAACACGCCCGTCATGGTCCATTCCCAGCGTGCCAGCTCGGCGAGCACCGGGGCCGCCGCGTAGTCCTCGTGAGCGGCGAGGAACTGCGGCAGCGCATCGCCGTAGTAGCGGATGGAGAAGTACGGGGAATCATGGGTGCGCACGTACGCGGCGGCGAGGGTGTGAAAATCCGCCTCGCCGAGCAGCTTCGCCAGCGCCGGAAAGTTGCTCTGCAGGGCCTCGGCGAGGCGGCTGCGGTAGGCGCCGGCGTAAATGCCGAGGCGCGTGGCCACCGGCACGCGCGCCGTGCCGAGGACGTGGGCCCCGACGGCCTCACTCTCGCGCAGCAGGTAGTCCTGAAAATCCGCCTGGACGTGCGCGAGGCCGCTCACGAGCCCGCCGCCACGGCGCGCCGCGGGCGCTGTCGTGCGCTGGCCTCGGCCGCCGAGCCGCCGCCGTCCGCCGCGCCTTCCTGCGCCAGGGTACGTGCGCACAGCGCGCGCGCCTGCGCGAGCTCGGCACACAACTCGGCGAGCGGCGGGATGTGATCGTCGCGCTCGATCATGGTGGAGACGGGGCCGAAGCGCCTGACGGCGGCCGCGTACAGTTCCCACACCGGATCGGGTACCGGGGAATCGTGGGTGTCGACCAGGTAGTCGCCGTGATTCTCGTGCCCGGCCAGATGCATCTGCTGCACGCGCTCCGGCGGAATCGCCTGCAGGTATTCGAGCGCATCGAACTCGTGGTTCACCGCGCTCACATAGATGTTGTTGACGTCGAGCAGGATCAGACAGTCGGCGCGGGCTGCGACCTCGCGCAGGAATTCCCACTCCGTCAGGCTCGAATCGCGGAACGCGACGTAGCTCGAGACGTTCTCCAGCAGGATGCGGCGCCCGAGCAGCTCCTGCACGGCGCGCACCCGCTCCACCACGTGCGCCAGCGCCTCCTCGGTGTACGGCAGCGGCAGCAGGTCATGCGTGTTGCTTCCGGCCACCCCGGTCCAGCACAGGTGATCCGAGACCCACGCGGGCTCCACGCGTGCGGCGAGCGCCTTCACCTGCCGCAGGTACTCGCGATCCAGGGGCGCGGTGCTGCCGATCGACATGGAGACACCGTGCATCGCCAGCGGGTAGCGCTCGCGGATGCGCGTCAGGTAATGCAGCGGCTTGCCCCCCGGCACCAGGTAGTTCTCGGTGAGTACCTCGAACCAGTCGACCGGCGGGGGATCGGCGAGGATCGCCTCGTAGTGATCGACCCGCAGGCCAAGACCGAACCCGAGCGCGGGGGGCTTCAGCATGGGCACAATGGAGAGTGGGCCGGGCGGTCAGCGCGCCCGGCCCACTACGACTCATTTCGCCTTGGCTTTCGCCGCGTCGCACTCGGCCTTGGTCATTTCCAGATACCCCTTACCCTTGCAGGAGTTCTGGCCCTTGCAGGCGTTGTTGGCGCTCTTGCACGCGGAGTGTCCCTTGCAGGAATTGACGCCTTCGCACTTCATTTTCCCCTCGGCGGCGCTGGCAGTGCTCACCGGCACGGCCGAGAACATCACCGCGGCAGCCGCGGCCAGGGCGACACTGGACAGGATTCTGGAATTCATTCGGCGTTCTCCTAAGAGGATGGGGGGGCGGCGCCGATTGTAGCGCCGGCGCCAGGATAGTCGCGAGTAGCAGGGGCGCAGAGGTAAGTGCCTCCACCTGCACGCAATTCCACCCGGACGCTGCAGCTACGCGGCCGTACAGTAGACCGGGGAATGTGACACGGGATTGCAGGCTTGCAGGCTCAGGTCCGGGCGCAACCCTCACACGCGGCTCCAAGCGGCGCGAGCGCTCTGATCCGCCCGCGCCGGGATACATTACAATCTGCGAAGCCCGCGCCTGCCTGCCACAGGTGCGTACCCCTCACCACACCCGACAGTGCCGAATGACCGACGCCTGCGGTGACGCCATCCTCGTGCGTGGCGCGCGCCAGAACAACCTCAAGAGCCTCGATCTCGACCTGCCGCTCAACGAGCTGATCGTCGTCACCGGCGTGTCGGGCTCGGGCAAGTCGTCGCTGGTGTTCGACACCCTGTACGCGGAAGGCCAGCGGCGTTACGTCGAGACCTTCTCCCCCTACGCCCGGCAGTTCCTCGACCGCATGGACAAGCCGCAGGTCGAGTCGATCTCGGGAATTCCGCCCGCCATCGCCATCGACCAGACGAACCCGGTGCGCACCTCGCGCTCGACCGTCGGCACGATGACCGAGCTCAACGATCACTTGAAGCTGCTGTTCGCGCGCGCCGCGGCGTTGTTCTGCCGGCGCTGCGGTGAGCTCGTGCGGCGCGACACCGCGGACAGCATCTACGCCGACCTGTGCTCGCGCGCGCGGCAGGCCGGCGATCCGCGACTGCTGCTGAGCTTTCCGGTACCGGTGCCGGCGAACTTCACCGCCGACGAAGTGCGTGAGTTGCTGGCCAGACAGGGCTATACCCGCTTCCTGGGCGGCACCGTTCCCGCGCCGCCACCCGCAGCGGCGCCGACAGCGGGGGGCACCGCGCGGCGTGGCCGCAAGCGCGGCCAGGGCGCGGGGAACACGCCGTCCATCACGCTGGAGGTGGTGCAGGACCGGCTGCGGGCCGGCAGCGCCGAGCGCGGCCGGGTGCTCGAGTCGCTCGAGGCCGCGCTGCGCGTCGGCCGCGGACGCGTCAACGTGCATTTGGTGGATGAGAGCGATCCGCCGCAGTCTGTGGACACCTGGCGCTACTCGAGCGAGTTGCACTGCGCACACTGCGACCTGGCGTACCACACGCCCACCCCCAGCCAGTTCTCGTTCAACTCGCCGCTGGGCGCGTGCGAGACCTGCCGTGGCTTCGGGCGCACCATCGGCATCGACTATGGGCTGGTCATTCCCGACGAGACCCGCTCGCTGCGCGGCGGCGCCATCAAGCCCTGGCAGACCAAGTCCTACAGCGAATGCCAGCAGGACCTGGAGAAATTCGCGAAGCAACGGGGCATTCCCCTCGACACGCCGTGGCGCGAGCTTCCCGCCGAGGCGCGCCGCTGGGTGATCGAGGGCGAGGGCGCCTGGACCAGGAAGGTCTGGTACGGGGTGAAACGCTTCTTCGCCTGGCTGGAGACACGCGCCTACAAGATGCACGTGCGGGTGTTGCTGTCGCGCTATCGCGCCTACACGCCCTGTGCCGCCTGCGACGGGGCGCGCCTGAAGAGCGAAGCTCTGCTGTGGCGCCTCGGCACGCGCGAGCTGGCTGACGCGGCACTCGGCCCCGCGGGGCTCTTTCGCCCGTGCGCAGTGCAGTGGACCGCTGGCACCACGGCCGGGTTGCCGGGGCTGTCGATCCATGACCTGATGCTGCTGCCGATCGAGCGCGGCCGCGAGTTCTTCGACAGGCTCACCCTGCCGCAGCCGCTCGATGAGGCCACGGAGCTGTTGCTGGGGGAGATCCGCGGGCGCTTCCGCTACCTGGTGGACGTGGGGCTCGGCTACCTCACGCTCGATCGTCAGTCGCGCACGCTCTCGGGCGGGGAGGTGCAGCGGATCAACCTCACCACCGCGCTCGGCACCTCCCTCGTCAACACGCTGTTCGTGCTCGACGAGCCCTCCATCGGCCTGCACGCGCGCGACATGCGGCGCGTGATCGGCGTCATGAAGCGCCTGCGGGACGCCGGCAATTCGCTGCTCGTGGTCGAGCACGATCCACAGATCATGCTGGAGGCCGACCGCATACTGGACCTGGGGCCCGGGGCCGGCGAGCGCGGCGGCGAGATCGTCTTCTACGGCAGTCCCGCTGAGATCCGCTCCAGCGCCGGCTCGCTCACCGGCCAGTACCTCGGCGGTCGCAGGACGGTCGCTCCGGTGAGCGAGCCGCCAGCCGAGGGCGCATCTGCCGCGCACGGCGTGGTGGCCGTGGCCACTGCCAACCGCTGGCTCGAGCTGCGGGGCGTGGCCGAGCACAACCTGAAGAACCTCGATGTGCGCATTCCGCTCAAGCGCCTGGTGTGCGTGACCGGCGTGTCGGGATCGGGCAAGTCGACGCTGGTCGAGGACGTGTTGTATCCGGCGCTTCTGAAGTATCACGGCAAGCCGACCGAGGCACCCGGTGAGTTCGCAGGCCTCACCGGGGCTGAGTTGATCGATGACGTCGTGATGGTCGACCAGAATCCCATCGGCCGCACCACGCGCTCCAATCCGGCCAGCTATGTCGGCGCCTTCGATGCGATCCGGGCACTGTTTGCCACCGAGCCGGCGGCGCAGGAGCGCAAGTACGGTGCCGGAACCTTCAGCTTCAACTCCGGCAACGGCCGCTGCCCGGCCTGCAACGGCAACGGCTTCGAGCATGTCGAGATGCAGTTTCTCTCCGATGTCTACCTGCGCTGCCCCGACTGCAACGGCCGCCGCTATCGCGATGAAGTCCTCGAGATCCGGCGCGAGGGTGCCGACGGCCGCCGCTGCAGCATCGCGGAGGTGCTGGATCTCACGGTGACGCAGGCGCGGGCATTCTTCGCCGACACCCCCGAGGTGGCCTCGCGCCTCACGCCGCTCGCCGACGTCGGCCTCGAGTACCTGAAGCTCGGCCAGCCGGTCCCCACGCTCTCGGGCGGCGAGGCGCAGCGACTGAAGCTCGCCGGGCACCTGGCGCGGGCGGCTGCCGTGCCCTCGAGCACCACTCACCGTGGCAAGCTGTTCCTGTTCGATGAGCCGACCACCGGGTTGCACTTCGAGGACGTGGCGAAGCTGCTGAAGGCGTTCCGCAAACTGCTCATCGCCGGTCATTCGCTGCTGGTGATCGAGCACAACCTGGATGTGATCCGCGCCGCCGACTGGATCATCGATCTCGGCCCCGAGGGCGGCGAGCGCGGCGGCGAGATCATCTGCGCCGGCACCGCCGCGCAGCTACGCGCGCACCCGCGCTCTTTCACCGGCGAGGCGCTGCGCGCCTACGCACAGGCGCTGTCGGTGGCGGCGCAGGCCAGCGCCGCGCCCGCAGTTGCCGAGCCGCGCCCGCACTACCGCGGCGGTAACGGCCGCGACCGCCACGTGGTCATTCACAAGGCGCGCGAGCACAACCTCAAGAACATCGACGTCGAGATCCCGCGCGACCGCTTCACCGTGATCACCGGCGTGTCCGGCTCGGGCAAGTCGACGCTCGCCTTCGACATTCTCTTCAACGAGGGCCAGCGCCGCTATCTGGAATCGCTGAACGCCTACGCGCGCCAGTTCGTGCAGCCCGCGGCGCGCCCGGACGTGGACGCGATCTTCGGCATCCCGCCCACGGTCGCCATCGAGCAGCGCACCAGCCGCGGCGGCCGCAAGAGCACCGTGGCGACCCTCACCGAGATCTATCACTTCCTGCGGCTGCTGTACGTGAAGCTCGGCACGCAGTACTGCCCGGACTGCGATCGGCCGATCGAGCCGCAGAGCGCCGCCTCGATCGGCGCGCGCCTGGTACGCGATTACCGCGGCAAGCGCATCACGCTGCTGGCGCCGCTCATCGTGGCGCGCAAGGGCTACTACACCGATCTGGCCAAGTGGGCAGCCAGGAAGGGCTTCAAGACACTGCGTGTCGATGGCCAGGCGCTGCCGACGGCGCCGTGGCCGCGCCTGTCGCGCTTCCGCGAGCACACCATCGAGTTGCCGGTTGCGCAAATCGACGTCGCCGTGCGCAGCGAGGCCGCCCTGCGCGCAGCTCTGGCCCGCGCGCTCGATTTCGGCAAGGGGCTGGTGCACGTGCTGGGACCGCAGTCCGCCCGGGCGACGGTGTTCTCCACCAGGCGCGCCTGTCCGTCCTGCGGCCGCAGTTTCGCCGAGCTCGACCCGCGCCTGTTCTCCTTCAATTCCCGACACGGCTGGTGCGAGAGCTGTTACGGGACCGGCGTCGAGATGCCAGGCTTCGATGAGCAGCAAAGCGGCGAGGAGCTGTGGTGGAACGAGTGGTACGCGCGCGAGCCTCAGGCCTGCGGCGCGTGCCGCGGGCAGCGGCTGAACCCGACGGCCCTCAACGTGCGCTTCCGCGAGCACTCGATCGCCGCGCTGGCGGGTGAATCGGTCAGCGCCAGCGGCGAATTCTTCGCCAGGCTCAGGCTCGGCCCGCGTGAGCGGCAGATTGCGCGCGACCTGCTGGCGGAAATCCGCGCGCGCCTGAAATTCCTCGAGCGGGTCGGACTGGGGTACCTGCAGCTCGATCGCGGCGCGCCCACGCTCTCGGGGGGCGAAGCGCAGCGCATCCGCCTCGCCGCACAGCTGGGCTCGAACCTGCAGGGCGTGTGCTACGTGCTCGATGAGCCCACCATCGGGCTGCATCCGCGCGACAACCGCATCCTGCTTGGCTGCCTGGCCGAGCTCGCCGGGCACCGCAACACGCTGGTGGTCGTGGAGCACGACGAGGAGACCATCCGCCGCGCCGATCACGTGCTGGACCTGGGTCCCCAGGCCGGCCTGCGCGGCGGGGAGCTGGTGGGTGCCGGGACGGTGCCGGAGCTCATGCGCAACCCGCGTTCGACCACCGGGCGCTTCCTGCGCGAGCCGCTGCTGCATCCGGCGCGCCCGCAGCGCGTGGTGAACGCCGCCACACCCCTGCTGACACTGCAGCGCGTGGCGCTGCACAACATCACCGGGAGCGACGTGCGCATCCCGCTCGGGCGCCTGGTCGTGATCACCGGCGTGTCCGGTTCGGGCAAATCGACCGTGGCGCGCGACGTGTTGTATGCGAATCTGAAGCGGCTGCTCGGGCAGAACGCGCCCGGGAGCCGCGCCCGCAGGCGCGCCGCCGGCGTGAAGCTCATCGGCTGCGCGGCGGTGCAGGGGCTGGAGCTGCTCGATCGCGTACTGGAAGTGGACCAGACGCCGATCGGCAAGACCCCGCGCTCCTGCCCCGCGACCTACATCGGCTTCTGGGACGACATCCGCCGCGTGTATGCCGGTACCACCGAGGCGCGCATGCGCGGCTACAGCGCCAGCCGCTTCTCATTCAACACCGCCGGCGGCCGCTGCGAGGCGTGCGCAGGGCAGGGCATGCAGACCATCGAGATGAGCTTCCTGCCCGACGTCAAGGTGCTGTGTGACGTCTGCGGCGGGCGGCGCTTCAACTCCGAGACGCTCGCCGTGTCGTGGCGGGAGGCCAGCATCGGGGATGTGCTGGCGATGAGCGTCGAGGATGCGGTCGGGTTTTTCGCGGCCCATCCGCGCGTGCATCATGCACTGAAGCTCCTGCAGGACGTGGGCCTCGGCTACCTCACGCTCGGACAGCCCAGCCCCACGCTGTCGGGCGGCGAAGCCCAGCGCATCAAGCTGGTCGCCGAGCTCTCGAAGGTGCGCGACGAGCCCGCCCACGGCCCGCGGCAGAAGCCGAAGCACACGCTGTATGTGCTGGATGAGCCCACCGTGGGTCTGCACATGGCCGACGTGGAGAAGCTGCTGCAGGTGCTGCACCGGCTGGTTGCCGCCGGCAACACCGCGGTCGTGGTCGAGCACAACCTCGACGTCATGGCCGAGGCGGACTGGATCCTCGACCTGGGGCCCGAGGCCGGTGATGGCGGCGGGCGCATCGTCGCCCAGGGTGCGCCGGCGCAGATCGCGCGCCGCAGCAAGCACTCCCACACCGGCCGGGTGCTCGAGGACTTCCTGCGCCAGCGCACCCGGCCGCAAGCGCCGCAGCGCTGATATGGCCTGCGCCGCGCTAGGAGGCCCCTGCGCCGCGCTTCGGGCTCACGACTTCGATCGTCAGGTGCGACAGGCAGGAGAAGCCGCGCAGCGCCGAGCGGTAGAAATGCACATCCCGCGCCTCGCGCGGCACGATCGAAACGATGGCGCCAAAATGGCCCGGACCGAGCCGCCACAGGTGCAGGTCCGCCACCCGGTCGCCGTCCTGCTCCAGACGCCGCCGCATACGCGCGGCGAGCGCCGTATCGGGGGTCATGTCGAGGAGGATGCAGCTGGTGTCGCGCACCAGGGCATAGGCCCATAGCACGATGACACCCCCGCCCACGATTCCCATCATGGGGTCCATCCACATCCAACCCAGGAAGCGGGCCGCCGTGAGCCCGAGGATGGCGAGAACCGACACGGCGGCGTCGGCCGCCACGTGGATGAATGCCGCGCGCAGGTTGTGATCCCGGTGTGCGCCGTGCGCGACGCGCTCTTGGGGCTCCTCGCAGTCCAGCCGCTGGCCGCCGGCCTGCCCGGCGTGAGCAGGCGAGTGCCCGTGCGCCTCTCCGCCGCTCAGCAGCCAGGCGCTCACGATGTTCACCAGCAGGCCGAGAAAAGCGAGCGGAATCGCCTCGCGGAACTCGATGTGGACCGGCGCCAGGAAGCGCCGCACGGCTTCGTAACCGATGAGCAGCGCCATGAGCGCCAGCACGACGGCGCTGGTGAAGCCGGCCAGATCACCCAGCTTGCCGGTGCCGAAGCTGAAGCGCGTATCGCGCGCGTGCTTGCGGGCGAAGGTGTAGGCCCACGCGGCAATCAGCATGGCAATCGCGTGGGTCGACATGTGCAGGCCGTCCGCGACCAGGGCGAGCGAGCCGAAGGCGATGCCCCCGCCGATCTCCAGCACCATCATCGCCGAGCACAGAGCGATGACCGCCCAGGCCTTGCGCTCGTTGCTCGCATGGCCGGCGCCGAGGAACACGTGCGAGTGCTCCTCCTGCAGCCCTGCGGCCTCTGCAGTCACGCTGGCGGTCTCACTCGCTGGCGGTCTCACTTGAACTGTGCGCGACGTCGATGAGCTCGTCGGTGGCCGCGGCGCGCGGCCGGCGCGCCACGAGGTGCTCGCGGATGTGATCCTTGACGACTTCCGCCAGCAGGCTGTTCACGGCGCCGCGGCACGCGGCCAGCAGCTGCATTGTATGATATCCAGGCCCATGGCTCATGATCTGGTCTGCTGGAAATGCGGGGCGCCGCTCGCCGAGCTCACCCTGCCGCTGCGACGGCTCGAGGAGTGCCCGCAGTGCCACGCCGAGCTGCACGTGTGCCGCATGTGCATCGAGTACGACACGCGCGTCGCCAAGCACTGCCGCGAGCCGACCGCGGAGGAAGTGAACGACAAGACGCACGCGAACTTCTGTGATCACTTCAAGCCGCGCGCCGCGGCGTTCACGCCGCCCAACACCGCAGAGGTGGACAAGGCGCGCACTGAGCTGGAAAAACTGTTCGGCAAGGGTTGAGGGAGTCACCATGGTCGAGCGATCGCCCCGCGGGCAGTATTTGCCGTTCGTCGCGGCCGTGCTGGCCGGCGCCGCCCTGCCCGCCTGGGCGGCAGGCGCCGCACCGGCCAGGGCGCTAGCCTCCGCGCAGCTGCACGCCTGGGAGGCGGGCGACGACCCGGGGGCCCTCGAGGCGTGGGTGCACGAGCGCCTGCGCCGCGCCGACGCCGATATCGGGCGCCTGCTGGCCGTGAAGAGTGCGCGCACCGTGGGCAATACCCTGCGTCCGTACGATGATGCGGCGAACGAGCTCATGCTCTCGGTCGCACAGTCCAGCGTGTTGTATGGTGTGGGTGCCACCAAGGAGCTGCGCGACAAGGCGCAGGCGCTCACCCAGACCGCGAATGCCGCCTATACGGCGCTCAGCCTGAACCAGCCGGTCTACCGGGCGCTCGCCGCGGTGCCCGCGCCGGCGGACGCGCGCACCCGGCACTATCTGGAGCACACCCTGCTCGAGTACCGCCTCGCCGGCGTGGACAAGGACGACGCCACGCGGGCGAAGATCAAGGCGCTGCAGGACAAGATCACCGAGCTCGGCCTGGCATTCGAGCGCGCGGTGCACGACGACGTGCGCACGACCGTGGCCGACAAGGGGCAGCTCGACGGACTGGCGCCGGACTACCTCGCCACGCACCCCGCCGATGCCGAGGGGCACGTCAGGATAACGACCGACCCGCCGGATGGCTGGCCCGCGCAGAGGTTCTCCAGCAGCGCGGAGTTGCGCGGCAGGCTGTACCTCGCGGCCCAGCAGGTCGGTTACCCGGCCAACGGCGAGACGCTGCGCGCGCTGCTCGCGCGGCGCGAGGAGCTGGCGCGCCTGCTGGGCTATCCGACCTGGGCCGCCTTCGCCATGGCCGACCAGATGATCGGCTCGCCGGCCAAGCTGGCCGAATACCTCGGCAACATCGATGCGGCCTCGCGCGAGCCGGGTGCGCGCGAGGATGCGGCGCTGCTGGCATTCGCCCGGGAGCGCGAGCCGTCGCTGCAGAAGATCTCGGCTGCGGATGCGCGTTACTGGCAGGAGCAGTACCGGCGTGCCAGGTTCAGCTTCGACTCGCAGAGCGTGCGGCCCTACTTCCCCTACGCTCAGGTCGAGCGCGGCGTGATCGCCACCGCCGCGACGCTGTTTCATGTCGACATCAAACCGGTGGCCGCAGTGCGCACCTGGCATCCGTCGGTCACCACCTACGACGTCTTCGACGGCCAGGTGAGGCTCGGCCGCATCTACCTGGACATGCATCCGCGCGCAGGCAAGGACAAGTGGTTCTCCACCCAGCCGCTCACCTACGGTATCCACGGCCGACAGCTGCCCGAGGGTGTACTGGTGTGCAACTTCGCGGGCGGCACGCCCGGTGACCCGGGCCTGATGCAGTACGGCGACGTGGTGGTGTTCCTGCACGAGTTCGGCCATCTCATGCATCACCTCATCGGCAGCCAGAACGCGTTCGTCGGCGAGGGCGGCTTCCTGGTGGAGGGCGATTTCATCGAGGCGCCCTCGCAGATGCTGGAAGAGTTCTTCCATGATTACGGCGTGCTGACCTCCTTCGCCCGCCATTACCAGACCGGGGAGGTGCTGCCCCGGGATCTGTTCACGCGCATGACCCGCGCCGACGCCTACGGGCGCGCCAGCGGCCAGCAGCGCCAGCTCATGTACACGGCGGTGTCACTGGACTTCCATGCGCTGCCGCCGGCGACGCTGGACTTCGACGCGGTCTACCGGCGCGATTTCGAGCGCTTCAACACCAACGCGTTCGTGCCGGGCGATCACTTCTGGGCGAGCTTCACGCACCTGAACGGCTACAGCTCGAACTACTACACCTACGTGCTCGACAAGGTGATCGCGCTGGACTTCTTCGCGCAGTTCGATCCGCAGAACCTGTTGCACGGTCCGGCGGGCATGCGCTATCGGCAGGCGGTGCTGGAGCCCGGCTCCACCAGGCCCGCCGCGCAGCTGGTGCGCGACTTCCTCGGCCGCGAGCCCAACCTGGACGCGTACCGGCGCTGGATGCTGGCGCAGTTCGACGCCGGGACTACAGCTTCTTCACCCGCTCGCTGAGGCGCTCGAGGAGTCGCGTGAACGGCGAATTCTTCTGCACTTCGACGCGCAGGTGACGCACCCCCGAGTCGTTGAGGGTCTCGCCGGTGCCGTTATCGATCGTGAGCTGACTCGCGCCGAGAATCTCCAGCGTCTCCTCCAGAGTGTGCGGGCCACGGCGCTCGCGCGCACCCACCTTGGCGCGGGTGCGGCCCTTGGTGGGCTGGCGCACGGTGCGGCCCGCCGCCACCTTCGACGTCGCCTTGGCTGAGGGCGCAACCCCCGGGTTGCCTGCCGCCTGCTGCCTGCCGTGCAGCAGCGCCGCCACCGCAATGTTCGCCCTGTCGTCGTCGATGAGCTTGAACTCGTCCGCGGCACGCGAGCGGGTTGCGACCGGAGCCGCCCGCGTCGCGGCCTTCACGTCCTGATCCGTCGCGCGCGTCTTCTCCTGGGGGCTCACCGGCACCACGGCGACCGAGGCGAATTCCGAGCGCACGTAGTGGGCGACCTGCTTGGCGGAGATGGCGTCGCTGAAGAAGCCGAGACGCAGCCCATACCACTTGCGCCCGTCGCGGCTGCCCTCGACGGTATACAGGGTGTAGGCGCTGAAGATGGCCAGCGCAGGCACCTTGTCGAGCTCGGCTGGCTGCACCGACCATTGCAACTGCACCGCAAAGGACACCGGCGCGTTGTTGGCGACGGCCTCCCTGAGCGACCGGCGCGTCCCGGTATCGTCGGGCTTGAGCATCGGAATGCTGCCATGCGGGGCCTCGGCGGACGGCGGCTCGCGGCCCTCGGGGCGGCGAGTCTCGAGCATCCTCAACACCTGCGTGTCGGAGAGCGGGCTCTCGGGCGGGGTCGCGCGCGGCGGCGGCGGCGCATGCATCAGGCGCGTCTCGCCGGTGGCGCTGGCATCGCCGAGCGCCGCGAGCACCTCGCGCACGTTCGAGTCTGCAAACACCGGTCTGACGCTCCGGCCCGGGGAGCGCGCGGCGGAACTCGCTGCGGCCGGGGGTGTGCGCGCCGGAGCAGGCGGGGTGCTGCGGCGCACGGCGGGCCGGGCGACAGGCGCAGCCACCACCGGCGCCGCGGCGGCGCGCCGCGCCGCAGGCGGCGCAGCGTGAACGACGGGCACGCGAAGGGGGTTCGGCGCGCCGGGCAACGCAGCCGCGGCAGCCGGGGCGCGCGAGGGCGCGGGCGCGACCCGCGGCTGAGGTCCCGCGGCATGCCGGGCCTGGGCGGCGGCCGCAGCCGAGGCTCGCTCGCGCAGCTTGCGGCCCGGGGCCTCACCGGCCCAGGCGCCCGGGTAGATCTCGCGCACGACGCCCAGCCACTCCTCGGCCTCGGCCAGCGTGGCGAAATAGCCCATGTGCAGACGGAAGCGCTCCCGCCCTTCCTCGAAGCGCCGGCTGACGAAGAACGTGAAGCGCTTGAGCTCCGGCAGATCCGTCTGCGCCAGCGCCATCGGCGTCGTCGACGAGCAGAGGTTGAGAACGAACGGCGCGGCGCTGGCCGCCGGTGCCTCGGTATGCCTGGCTTCGGCGCCGGCACGCACCGAAGAAAAGTTCGACGTGGCTATCATAGACTTCCCCGAAAACCCAAACACTCAACGCACACGGTCTTCGGGGACTGCGCTGATTCGCGCGACGGTAGGAGTGCGAGCGCTCGCGCCTGGCGCGCGAATCGTGGCGGCCCCGCCGTCATAGGAACGTCCCTTAGACCGGTAGCTTTGCGTCCCCGTCTTTCGACGGGTTTGCCGTTGTCACTGAGGCGCCAGTGTCAAAGCGTCGCCGATTGCAGTCAAGTGCCGATAATGTGCCGCGCCTCTCACGTCGGGCTTATACCTATGGCGCGTCGCTTTATGTCTCACAGCGGTGAGGGCATGTCTCACCGCGGCGAGGGCGATGTCTCACCGCGGCGAGGGCGATGTCTCATCGCAGCGAGGGCGATGTCTCACCGCGGCGAGGGTGGCGTGCCACGGTCCCAGAAGCGGCCCGCGCCCACCAGACGCCGCGCGTAGAAGCCGCCGCCGCGCAGGTCGCCGTATCTCACGGTCAGGCCCGCGCGCGGCGCGTGGATGAAGCGGCCGCCGCCGGCATAGACGCCGACGTGATCGATGCCGCGCTGGCGGATGCGGAAAAATACCAGGTCCCCGGGCGCGAGCTCGGCGAGCGGCACCGGGTGCGCCGCGCGCTGCTGCTCGGCGGCGGTGCGCGGAATGGCCACGCCGACGCGCTCGTGCACGTACCGCGCCAGCCCGCTGCAGTCGAAGCCGGCCGCGTCGGCGCCGCCGAACCGGTAGCGGGTCCCGACCAGCGCTGCCGCCGCCTGCGCGATCGCTGCCCCCTGTTGCGGGGACGCGGGCGGGGTCGCCGGAAGGCTGCTGCACGCGGCGGCGAGCAGCGCGACGGCGATGGCGAGCGCGGCGCGCAAGCTAAGTGCGGGCGGGCGCCTTGGGCTGCGCCGGCGCGCGCGTGCGCGAAGCCGCCAGGCGCGCCAGCGTCCCGATACCCTCGTAGGTGTAGCGCTGCACGCCGCGTCGACCGCTGCGAATTGCGCCGAGCATGGCCTCGCCCACGGTACGCGCCGGGATGGCACGGTAGGGAATGTACCGGCCGCGCAGCAGTGGATTCACCAGCGGCATGAAGGCGTGTGCCGCGAGCTCCAGCGGGCGCGTCTCGCCGCGCCAGCCGAGCAGCAGTGAGGGCTGCAGGATATCCAGCGATTCGAAGCCCGTTTCCACCAGCCCCTGCTCCATCTCGCCCTTGGTGCGCAGGTAGAAGTTGCGCGCACCGGGGTCCGCGCCCACGCTCGATATGATGACAAAGCGCCGGGCATTCGCCGCCCTGGCGGCGCGCGCAAACGCCAGCACGCACTCGATGTCGACCGCGCGAAAGCGCTCCTGCGAGCCGGCCTGGCGCAGGGTCGCGCCAAGACAGCACAATGCAACCTCGCAGCTGGCGCCCTTGAGCTGCGCCTCGAGGTGCTCGAATTGCACGATGCGATTGGCGAGTCGCGGATGCTCACGCCCGAGCGGTCGCCGTGAAACGGCCAGCACGCGCCTGATGTCCGGCGCCTCGAGGAGCGCTGTGAGCGCGTAGCCCCCGGCAAGCCCGCTCGCTCCGGCCAGCAGCGCGAGCTGCCCTTCTGCGCCTGCCATCGGTGCACCCCTCATCGCAACCGCGGATGTTGTTTTCCGACAGCTTAGAAGCGCACGCTTCCCGCGGCAAGGCGCGCGCGCTGTTGCGCCACTGCAGCGCCCCGGCGCTGCGCCGGCGGCGCACCGGGCCGCATCGCGGTGCTACCATTTCTCACAGCGCGTTGTGCGCTGACCATGGGCGCGCCCGGTGAGACCCTTGAAGCGGCTGATGCTGGCGGCGGCGGTGCTGGCGGCGGCGGTGCTGGCGCCGGCCGTGGCGCTCGCCGTGACCGATGCCGAGCGGGTGGCGGTATACCGGGACTTCCGTGCGGCGTTCGATGCACGCCGCTACCCGGACGCGCTGCCGCTGGCCGAGAAGCTGGTGGCGCTCACTCAGGAGCAGTACGGCGCCAAGGATCGCGAGCTGGTCAATCCGCTGGCCAATCTCGGCACCACCCGGTACCGCATGGGCGACTACAAGGGTGCCGAGGAGGTCTACCTGCGCAGCGTGAAAATCGCCGCCGACACCGGCGGCAACGGCGACCGGCTGCTGTTGCGCCCGCTGCAGGGGCTCGGTGCAACTTATTACGCCACCCGGCAGTATGAGGATGCGAGCGTCACGCTGCAGCGCGCGCTCGATCTGAGCCGCAATCTCGACGGCCTGCTGAACCCCGGGCAGCTGCCGATCCTCGATCCGCTGATCGGCAGCCTGGTGAGTCTCGAGCGCCATGGCGAGGCGGATCGTGAGTTCCAGTACGCGGTGCGGGTCGCCCAGAGCGCCTGGGGCAGCACCGATCGGCGCGTCATCCGCCCGGTGGATCGCTATGCGCACTGGCTCGAGCATATGGGCCGCTACCCTTCCGCGCGCGCCGCGTACGCCCGTGAGCTCACCATCGCCGAGGGTGCCGGCAGTCGCGCCGCACGCCTGGTGATCGACCCGCTGCTGGGGATCGCGCGCAGCTACCGGCTCGAGGCCACGAACGGCAGCGACGAGGAAACCGCCCAGTACGTGGACCCGTTCGCGCAGTCGAGCCTCAGCGGGTTGCCCGAGCATGCCGGGCGCGGACTGAACCCCGACGGCGAGAAGGCGCTGCTGCTCGCGCTGCAGACCATCGACAAGATGCAGCCGGTCGATCATGAGCTGCGCGGCACGTCCCTGATGGAGCTGGGCGACTGGTATCTGTGCGCCGATCAGGCCGACAGGAGCCTCGCGCGCTACCGCGAGGCCTGGAAGGAATTCCAGCAGGCCGGCTCGACCGCACCGCTCGATGCGCCGAGGCAACTGGCCTACCGGACGCCGGCCTCGTCGGCGGCACGCTCACCGCTCGCCGAGCGCGACAACACCGACGAGCATTCGGTGCAGGCGACCTTCACCGTGAAGCGCGACGGGCACACCGCCAACGTGAGCACGAGCGGCAGCGATGCCACGGCCGCGCAGCAGAAGATCGTGTTGGCCGCGGTGAGGCGCGCCCGTTACGCGCCGCGCCTGCTGAACGGCGAGCCGGTGGACACCGAAGGCGTCACGCTGGTCGAGAAGCTCCTGTCGAAGCGGCCGCGCCAGCCCTGACTACGGCCCGGCCCCGGGCGCCTTCGGGGCGTCGGCCGCAGGTGCCGGTGGCGCCGGCGTCGCGGGCACGGCGCCGGGCGATGGCGGTTGGGCCGGTGTCGGCGCCGCCCCCGCATCCGTGTCCGCACCGCCTTCCTCGATCGGCACCGCCTCGATCAGCACATTGGCGGCGGTGCCGACGCCCGACTGCACGGTGAGCGGCTCGTCGTGCGCCAGCTGCTGCGCGAGGGCCTGCTGCGGAAACTGCACCAGGAATTTCGCCGCCGCATCACGCATGGCCGCGAGCGTGGCGCGCTCGAGCGGCTTGCCGCTCGAGAGG
>Ga0209472_1000305_pt1 | contig 29834 bp, 25 predicted proteins | sample GraSoiAngelo_130_FD_185887 | JGI IMG/M metagenome (GOLD analysis project Ga0209472, IMG submission 185887) | Grasslands soil microbial communities from the Angelo Coastal Reserve, California, USA - 14_0929_02_20cm (SPAdes) (version 2) | ecosystem: Environmental > Terrestrial > Soil > Grasslands ... | reverse complement strand
GATGCTTAAGCGGGGACGTTGCATGACCGATTCGCAGTTGGGTATTCCCAACTACGATGCGCTATCCCCTGCGGAAGTTCGATACCGTACATCTCGTATTACCGTTGTCTAACAGTCAGAGTCTCTGGCATCCCCAAAAGCGACCCCACAAGCCTGAGCCGCCACAGTCTTTCCTGTAGCCTCAACTCGCCAAACTCAGGCTCTGTAAGGCCGATCTCGATATGAAACGGACGCTTGCCCTTTGCCGGGAGCGGACTGCGCTCGTACTTGCCAAGCCACGATTTCTGAGCTATCGTTCCGCTCCCTCCCCGCGACTCCATCCCATGAACTTCTCGTCCATCAGAGCCGCCGCGAAAACACATCGCGTTGAAGAATGGTTCTGGCGTGTCGTTTTCGTCGGAGTGGTTTGCGATTTCCTTTATCTGGGCTGGCTTGCGCTCAGGTTGCTGCGGGCGAAATAAGGAGTGAGCCGGGTGAGCCTCAGACGCAGCGCGAGTTGCTGAATGCGCGACGCAGCACTAGAATGCCCCGTGTCAGGAGAGGACATGAAAACAAAAACGATTGTATTGACTCTGGTGCTGTGCTTTGTCGCAGCGGCAGTGTGCTTCGCCGACGACGCCTTTACGGGCACCTGGAAGCTGAACGAGGCCAAATCGAAGATTGCCCCTAACGCGCCGAAGAACAACACAGTTGTCTATGAGGCTGCGGGTGACAACGTGAAAATCACTGTGGATGGCATCGGCAACGACGGCAAGCCGACGCACGATGAGTGGACGGGCAAGTTCGACGGCAAAGACTACCCCGTCACAGGCAATCCGAATTCAGACATGCGGTCGTACACGAAGATTGACGAACATACGCTGGAGTTCAACGTTAAGAAAGGCGGCAAGATCACCACTAGCGGCCGCGTTGTCGTGTCCGCTGACGGCAAGAGCCGCACCGTCACTACGAGCGGAACCGATTCGCAGGGCAAAAAGTTCAAAAGCACTGCGGTGTACGAGAAGCAGTAGTGGATTCGCAGAAGGACGGCAGAGAGGAACTGTTTGAACGTGACCGGCGACGGAACCTGTACCGGGATGGGATTCCTGCGCAATAGCGTGTGAAGCTGGGACATGAAGCGCGGCCCGAGTGGAACAGGCCGTGAAACCGCTGGCGATGACGAAGCGAACAACTGGGCGAATCCGCAATGGCCGATCAGCCGAACATTTTATTCGTTGATGACGAAGACAGTATCAGGCTGACTCTCCCGCCGCTCTTGCAGTCCTACGGCTTCGAAGTCACTTCCGCTGCAACCGTAGCGGAAGCCTTGGGCCTGATAACTCGGCACAAATTTGATGTCCTTATCTCTGACCTCAATATCGGTCATCCGGGCGATGGCTTCACTGTGGTCAGCGCAATGCGTAGCCATCAGCCGAATGCCTTGAGGTTTATCCTGACTGCCTACCCCGCGTTTGAGAGTGCTTTAGAGGCCATACGCGAAGAGGTACACGATTATTTTGTAAAACCCACGGAAACGGAAGTCTTGGTGGAGAAGATTCGTTCCAAGCTGGCACAGAGATCGCCTGATCAAAGCAGGATTCGTCAACGTCTAACCCAAGTAATCAGAGCCAACCGGGAATCCGTAGTTGAAAATTGGTTGCAGGCAGTTAAGAAGGACTCGGAGATCAGTTCCATTCCCGTCCCGGATTCTGAACGCAAGGAGCATGTGCCGCTCCTATTGGAGGTGGCCACGGATGTTGCAGAAGGCAAGGAGCTGACCGCTGACAACCGGAAAGCTTACGTGCGACACGGAGCGATTCGCTACAGAGAAGGCTACACGGTTCCATTGCTCATTCGGGAAGCTAGGCTATTGCAGGCTTCCCTCGCGGACTGTATCCAGCGTAACTTTACCGCCATCGAAATGAATTATCTGGTACCCGATACGATTCATTTTATGGGCACAATCGATGCTCTGTTGGAGGACTCCGCACGTGGATTTATTCAGCAAGCGAACTCTGAAAGGGCATCCCGTAGTCGCCGTAAGGGAGGAAAGAAGGTCGCCGAATCAGATGCAGAAACGAGTTAAGGGAAGAATCGAGTTAAGGAAATAGGCGAGGCAATGGAGCGGCAAACTAATTTGGCACAGAAGCCGAAGGATCGCTGAGCGCAATTAGTTTTCCAAGCGGATATTGTTCTGCGGTAAGAGGAGTAGCCGGGTCGCTGTTGATGATGGTCAGCACGGTGCCCGTGACGATTCCTTCGATGGTGAGACGTTCGGCTTCAACTGCGACCACTCTGTATTTTTCGCCGAAGAATCCGGTGTCGCTCCATCCCATAGGTATTTTGATGCGGAATCTCGGTAGTGTGTTCCCTCCCATGTTTAAAGATAAACCTGCCCTACTGCAAGCTTCGCACCGGCAAATACCGCTCCGAGTACAGCGTTTAGCGGTCAAGTCGTACACAGATAGCATTCTGGTGTACGGCGTGCAGTGCAGGCTCGGGGACACAAGCTGGTGCTGGCATGCCTAGATCAGACCGACAGGGCACAGTATCATCGGGCAATTGAGGTGCAAATGAGCCACTGCGAAGTCGTAGAAATGAGGAATTCGGCAGATGCGGTTGGCTATCTCTGCTCAAGAACGGCCAGCACGCAATGCTCTGACTGTGGTAGTGAGTTATGTGAATCCCACGCGGAAACCTGTGGTGGATGCCGCTCGATCTTCTGCCCATCCTGTTTATCGTTGCATCAAAGCCTGCACCCGAAAAGAGCCTCAGCGGACTACAGCAAAGATCAGCCTCGCAAAAGCGCATAGCTGCGCCGGAGTTGTGCGAGTCCGTTTTATGGACAGAAAAGAAAGAGGTCTCACCGGCGTGCGAATGAGACCCGCTCGACGTGTGCATAGAGTTTTATTGGATCGTGCTTGCGTCCAAGGCCACAATCACTGCCCCAACCTCTCCGTATGTATACGGAAGACGAAGTTTCGGAGATGCTCCAGATCTCACTCTCCCAGCTTCGAAAGTGGCGCATGAAACACAGCCGCAACAAAAGCCAAGGTCCGCCCTTCAAAAAAATCGGCCGGCTCGTCCGATATCCTGCACAAGGCTTATTGGATTACGTTAACGGAACGATAATCCTGGTTTAAGATCCAGACTGCTATACCTTCGGAGTCGCACTTCCATCGGCTGCGCCAGATGATCTCTGCGCTGCAGCAAGTACTGGGGCCTGCTCTGATTCGATCAATTGTTTGGCACGCTCAAGCGCCTGTTGTTGAATATGGACGTATTCGAGAGACGTTTCCCGGTCCATGTGTCCGAGCTGCGCCATCATCACTTCGAGCGGGACACCAGCCTCCGCCCCTAAAGTCCGGAAGGTGTGCCGGAGATCGTGGAAGCGGAATCCATCCATATTGCACTTCTGCATGAGCTTCCGCCAGGACTTGACCCATCCTGTCATTGGCCGGTTTACATCAAATTTTTGATTCTTGTCTTTTGCTGAGCGCGATCTCGTCAGACTCAAAGGCGACAAGTAGTGCTGCGGTTCGGTTGCACCCAAAGCTTGCGCCCGGAGCAGGAGCTGACGCATCCCCCAATCCGCAAGTGCCATGAGCCTAGGCTGGCGCTCCTTGCGGTTCTTTGCAATCTCGCGGACGATGCGGATCTTGCCTCCGTCCAGATCAATGTCCCTAAGCTGAAGATGTCTTATTTCTCCACCACGGCATCCCGTGCCCGCCGCCAAGGCAGCACAGTACACCGCGAGCTGCCAATATTCATTGGCCATGGCCTCGGTGATTATCGTGACGAGTTGATCCTTGGTTGCGACCTTACCCGCACGCCGTTTTATCTCTCGCAAAGGCTGATAGCCCACCTCCAATTCCGGCATCCAGCAGCCGGCAAACGTCATGGCACTTCTCAGCAGGTGCATTTCGTAATTGACGGTGCGCGCCGTTACCGGCTGCTTCATCGTCGGACTGATCTGTTCTCTGCGCTCACGTTGGTAGTCGCGGATGTGATGAAGTCCAATTGCATTGGTCGGAAATCTTGAGCCAAAGAATTTCTCGACGCTTTTGAAAATCCTCTTCTCACGCGCAACCGTTTCCGCAGAACAGTTCGCCGTCTTCCAACTGAAGTAAAATTCCGCAACCCGCCGGAGTGGCAGTTTGCCCATCTCGGGAGTCTGGCACTCAGCCCGCTTCTCATAATCTTTTCCCTTTTCCATGAACTGTGTTCGAAAGGCGAAGGCTTTTACCGAATCGTCGCTTTCTGTCGATTGTTGATGTTGCTTGCCGCGTGAATCGCGCCAGCTAAACCATATGTACGGGGAATCGGATTTCCAGCGCAGACCGCGCGGAAGTCGAGAGCGTTTCTTGTTCATCACAGTTGCCGTATTTCCCACGAATCGGAAACTCAGTCAAACCGTGGTGAAATCTCCGGAAGCAGCCCCCATCGCTTTGAGCACGCTAATTGGTGAATGCGCTTTAAGCTAACCGCGAGTGTCTGCGTTGTCAGCGGCTGTCGCCGATGTTTACGGGCATTCTCGAAGCAAATGTTACCGGTTTTTGTTACCGGTCGGCTGTTTTGGAGGGAACCGCAGATCGTAAGCCGTTGATTCTAAATTGGCTGCCCCCCAGGGATTCGAACCCCGATATGCTGATCCAGAGTCAGCTGTCCTGCCGTTGAACGAGGGGGCAATCTTGACGGAACGGAACCGCTCCGCAGCTTTGATTTTATGGGCTGCGTTCACGGCGGTCAACACAAACGGCTAGCGGAAGTTCGCTTTGGTTCGTGCTTTTCGGCGGGGTAGAATCTTATTTGGAAAATCCCTTATGGCGACCGTTCTCGGCAATGTCAGTCCGATCACCAGCGAATACAGCGAAGTCGCACGCCGTTCTCTGGATGCCAGCCAATGCGCGCTCATCGTGGTCGATATCCAGGAGAAGCTTCTGCCGCCAATAGTGCAGAAAGAACAATTGCTCAAGAACTCGCAACTGCTGATCCGCTTGGCTGGGATTTTGAAAATCCCCACGCTGATGAGCACGCAATATGCGAAGGGATTGGGAGAAACGGTATCCGAAATCGCCTCCCTGCTGCCGGACGTGCGGGCTATCGACAAACAAGCATTCTCCTGCTTCGGCAGCGATGTCTTCTGCTCCATGCTGAAACGGCTGCCTGGCAATCGCAACACAGTTCTGCTTTGTGGGATGGAAAGCCACATTTGCGTGATGCAAACCGCTCTGGGCGCCTTGCGCGATGGTTATCTGGTGCATGTGGCATCAGACGCGGTAGGTTCGCGAACGGAGTGGAACTGGAAGATCGGCCTCGAACGGATGCGTGATGCTGGCGCCGTCATCTCTTCGACCGAAATGATGGTTTACGAATTGATGCGCTCTTCAGGAACGCCCGAGTTTAAGGAACTGCTGCCCTACATCAAGCAATAATCAGTGCGTCTATGCGTTCTGCTTCACTCGCACGACCGTAATCTTCGTGAAGCCTTCATCAAAAGCGGGCTGGCGCAGTTTGGCGGCCATGCGGCGCATTACATCTTCTGTGACTACTCGTTGACGGCGCCGGTTGCGCTCCAGGCAGACTTCCAGTGGGACATCGAAAAACACGGCGTGGACGTCATATCCGTAGTCTTTTGCCAATTTGATCCAGCTATGGCGCTCGTGCGGAGTGAGATTCGTTGCGTCAACATAACTCAGTGGACGCCGCGCGATCAGCCGTGCCTTTAGCATCGATCGCAGGTTGGAAAAGATTAGATCCTGGTAGCGCTGCTCAGTGGGATCGTCAAATAGCAAAGAACGCAACATGTCGCTGGAAAGCGGAGTGATGCTGTGCCGCTTGAACCACGAGCTCTTGCCCGATCCGGGCAGGCCAATAGCAAGAACGACAACTCCTTTGGGAGCTTGTAGTTTTGGGGGATGGGTCACCACCGGTGTTGGAGCTTTTGCGGGCAGCGGTTCCGCTTCCGTTGCAGAGGGCATCGCCTCGCTGTGCAAAATCTGAGCGGGCGGCGAGGCCGAGGTGGTTTGCGACGAGCGTCCGTCGCGACCTCGCCCGCCTCTTCCGCGGCGTCTGCGACGCCTGCGGGGATCTGCGCCTTTACTCGGCGTTGATGGCTCCTGCGTCCGCGGTTCCTCTGTCTGGATCTGCTCTCGTTCGGTCTGATGTGGCGCGGCTTCGGGCTGATCTGGCGAGGCAGCGGGCGTGGCAGCCTCTGCTTCAAAGTAAGCCGGCTGCAAAGGAGCCGCTTTCTCTTCGATCTTGGCAGGGTCCTTTTTGCGCCGCTTCAGTCGTTCGCGCATCCATTTGCGCATGTTTGGCTTGTAACACATTGACGGGGCTGTGGGCAATGCTGTGGAAGTACTTGCTAAAAACTTAACCGCAGAGGTCGCTGAGACATCGCCGAATTCGCTGAGATTACTTTGCGAATTCTGCTTTGAAACGCGCTTTTCCGGCAGCTAGGAATTTTCAGGAAGCTGTGTTCGTTTGCGTACAATGTTTTTCATGGCGGTCCCACCCGGGATTCATGGTCAGAAGTACATTTCTCTGGGCACCTTTAAGAAGGACGGCTCTGTTGTGCGCACGCCGGTCTGGTTTGGAGAAGAGAATGGCAAGCTGTACGTGATGACCCGAAGCGACTCCGGAAAATACAAACGCCTCAGGAATAATCCGCAGGTCCGAATCGCGCCCTGCACCATGCGCGGCAAGATAAAAGGTCCGGAGTTCGCTGCTACAGCGCGAATCCTCCCCGAAAACGATTGGCCTCGCGCCCGAAGCACTATCCGTCGTAAATATTGGTTGGCGAGAGTGCCATTTTTATGGAGCAAGGAGAATGTGTACTTGGAAATTGAATTTGTTTAACTATAGTTGCGGTCGCAATCCTCGCGCTACGGCTTGTTCCAGAGCACTTCTGTGAGTGATCTTCATCCTTAGGGAAGTTGTAAGGAAATCGTGCACTCTCAAGAGACATTCAGGCAACAAGCCAAAAACGCCGGCGGGAGCAACCAGAAGAAGGAGGAGAGGCAGCAACTTTCGCATGGCTGCTGGTTGGTTTATAGTCATTGGCCGCGCCCATAGATGGAGGTACTCATGGCTACGACGAATACCAAGCCTGAACCGAAGGCTCGCACGTTTGGCGAAAATATTGAGAGCGATCTGGCATCGCGATTTTTGCGGGTGGTTGAGACCGCAGCCATTGCATCGGCGCGCACCATGGGGAAAGGCGAGCGCCACTTTTCCGATCAAGTGGCGACCGAAGCCATGCGTAAAACCATGGACGCAATCCCGATGCGCGGAACGATTGTGATCGGCGAAGGCGAGCGTGATGAAGCGCCCATGCTGTATATCGGCGAAAAAGTCGGCGCAGAGTTTCCTGATGGAACGGACGTGCCGGAGGTTGATATTGCGGTTGACCCGCTCGAAGGCACTAATCTCTGTGCGACCGGCGGCCCCGGCGCGATCACGGTATTGGCGGCATCCGAGCGCGGAGGTTTGCTGAACGCTCCCGACTGCTACATGGAAAAGATTGTGGTCGGACCATCCTGTAAGAACGCGGTCGAGATGGATGCGCCGGTTGCCGACAATTTGAAAAACATAGCAAGGCGGCTGGATCGAGATGTGGAGGACTTGGTCGTGATCGTCCTCGACCGTCCGCGCCACGAAAAGTTGATGGCAGAAATTCGCGCTGCTGGCGCGCGCATCCGGCTCATCAGCGACGGCGACCTCTCTGCTGGGATCGCAGCGGCGGTGCTTGGGACTGGCGTCCACGCCGTCATGGGTTCGGGCGGAGCACCCGAAGGCGTGATTACGGCAGCCGCTATTCGCTGCCTAAATGGCTACATGCTCGGCCGCTTGGTGATCAACAAGCCTGAGCTCGAAGAGCGCATCGCGCGCATGGGAATTAAAGATAAAAATAAGATCTACACTGCCGAAGACCTTGCTCCCGGCAAGCAAATGATTTTCGCTGCCACAGGCGTGACCGACGGCTCGTTGATGCGGGGCGTCCGCTTCTTCGGCGAAGGCACGCGGACGTCATCGGTTATCATGACCCTGCGTACTGGGAAGGTGCGCTTCATCGACAGCATCCACCTGGAGAAAGGGCCAGACGTGAAGGTGAAGTTCGCATAAGGGGTTTGTTCACCGTCGAAGGCATGCCAGGACGTACTCGCCCGACTTGCGGTTGACCAGAGTCTTCTCTTTAATCTAGACTATCAATCTAGATGAATAGGGGGGGGGATGCGCACCATGGGGTTGTTCGAAGCCAAACAGAAGCTTTCAGAATTAGTGCAGCGTGCGAGTGAAGGGGAGAGCATTGGAATTACACGCCGGGGAAAGCTGGCAGCAGTCATCAGCTCGCCCCGCTCACGATCTGATCTAAGGGAAGTATTTGATCGAATTGAGCAGATCAGGACCAGAGTCAGACGTCCAAAAAGATTCAGAATAAAAGAGCTCATTGAAGAAGGTCGAGTTTGAGCCGATTTGTTCTCGATGCTTCGATCGCGCTGGCGTGGTTTCTAGATAATCCCGTGGCAGCAAGCGCGAGCAAGGCGAAGCAGGCGCTACTCCGCGGTTCGCGGGCTGTGGTGCCAGCGCTATGGCTGCTTGAGATCACGAACGGGTTTGTTGTTGCGGAACGGCGTGCGTTGATAACTGAGGCGCAAGCGGACGCGGGCCTAGACGAACTAAATCGGTTGCTGGCTCAAGGCGTCGACATCTCGAACGAGACAATTTCTCCGTCCCGGCTACTCAGCTTGGCACGCGCATTTCGCCTCTCTGCTTACGATGCAGTCTATCTGGAAACAGCACAAAGGGAGCAGCTCGCTTTGGCTACTCTGGATCAGTCCCTTCGCGCGGCGGCAATCCGAGCGGGCGTTGAGGTTTTTCACTAGCGCTGTTCATTTCAAGTACTCCGAGTCCTTCTTCAAATCATCGGGAATTGACGGAAATGGTGGGAACTCTTGTGACGACCCCTTGAGAAGCGCAACTGTCTTTTCCGCACGCAGGTTTCCGTCGTGAACGGCGATTTTGTGGGGTTTGTCCGGCGTGTAGCCTTCCCACAGGGAGACCCCAGCATAGGCGCCGTCTTTGCGCAGAACGTAGTACGTCATATCTACGAAGCGCAGCTTATTCATGTCACCGTTGTAATTCCGCACGATGCGTTTCAGCGCGTCAATGCCGGCGTCGAGTGGCGACATCCCGTGGCGCATGTTCTCGACAATCGTATGCGCTCCGGCAACCTTGATGTTCTCTTCTCCGCTGCCGGTCGCGCCCGCCGAGCCGACATCCTGGTCGGTGTAGCATCCGGCGCCGATGATGGGTGAATCGCCGACGCGTCCGGGGAGCTTAAAGGCGAGTCCGCTGGTTGTAGTGCATCCGGAAATCTCTCCTCTTTCATTGAGAGCTGAGCAATGAATCGTGCCGGTGGGAGGGAATAGAACCCTCCGAATTGCTGTATGACAAAATTCTGGTTCAATGCCGATTCCCGAGGCCATCTCCTCCAGTTTGCGCAGGCGCTCCGGCCATAGTTCAGAGTGGGGCGATGACGTGGGCGGCTGAAAGTGAGGATCCGCGAGCCCCGGACCCCACCAGTCATCGGTTGAGTGATATTCCTTCCATAGCATCCAAACTTTTCGTGAGCGCTCAGTGAGAAGATTTTCGCGCGAGAAGCCCATTGCGACCGCAAAGCGTTCCGCGCCTTCGCCAACCAGCATGACATGACCTGTGTGTTCCATCACCGCCTTGGCAACAAGCGAAACATTCTTGATATTTCGTACTCCGCCCACGGACCCTGCGCGGCGCGTAGGCCCATGCATGCAGCAGGCATCGAGTTCGACCACGCCTTCTTCATTAGGCAGACCGCCAAGGCCCACGCTGTCATCTTTGGGATCGTCTTCGGGACCCTTCACCACTCGGAGCGCCGCGTCGAGTGTGTCTCCGCCGCTGCTGAGGAACTTGTACGCGTCCCCGAGATAGTCGTAACCATTCCCGGCACAAACGATGATCGGGCGTTTGCCGCCTGCCTGTGCGACTGGCGGCGACTTGGGCTCCCGCTCTTTTCTATCTTGCCCTTGCGATCCAAGCGAGAGTGAACCGACCACAGCACCGGTTAGAAAATCGCGACGCGAGACGCTCATGCAGGATCTCCAAAAAGGATTGAAACGGCGAATAGAATAGCACGCAAAATTACAAAGGCGGCTGATCATGCGGAAGGCAATAACCACGAAGGGCACGAAGGATCACGAAAGAGAAAGAAGATGCTAATTGCAGTTCAGGCCACAAATGCTCCGCCCCGGCTCTGATCAGCGCGGAAACGCAATAAGGCGGCGATGTTGCCGACACGGTCGAATTCTGGCTCATCTCGTACATACAAGAGTTCGACATCGCGACGAATAGCCGCGGGAATAATGCCATCAGAGACATCCTCCAGTTCCCGCGTACTGCGTCCGCAAAGCGGGCAGTAACGCACCATGTGCGAGTCAAGATGGGAGCATCCGGTGCACTCCACTGCACGAGCAGAATAGTTTTCCGCCATGATTAAAGTCTGGGCTTCGCCCACCTCAAGTGAGCGCAAAACGCGCCGTAAACCGGTCACTCCCCGGCCGTTGCTTTTAGCCTGACCGAGCACCTCTTGCACCAATAACTGGCGCCGCTGATCAAGAGCTTTATGAAGAATGCGATTGGCGTGTTCCCGCACTTCGTCATCGCTGATAGCAGCGATGTCAGCGGAAAAGCGGCCCAGCAGCCGGTTTTTCACATACGGATGCAAGTGCAGCTCAAAGTCGTGCCAGTTCGTGTCCTGGCATCCAATAACCAGCTTTTCGTACCGGCCCTGGTCGTGAGCCTGCTTCAGATGCTCAGCGACATCCTTGAAGTGGTGTAGCACCTCGTCATTCTTGCTGCGCTCGGCATGTCCGGCATCGTACCCGGCGAAACCATCGCTGCGTCCGCGGCGCGGTAGTGGGTGAAACATAGAATTGTGTTCGTGCAACTCATCGAGCCGTAGATCGAAAAAGCGAGCTCGATGGCGATCGACCAAAGCAATCCATAGCTGAGGATGCGCGCCCAGCAGCATTGCGATGGGCTTCAAGTGGAATCTCCGATTTACGAATAACTGTGTGCCCGGCAACTGCGGCGGCAAATCATATTCGCGCCAGAAATCGCGTGTTCCGCAAGCAAACACCGCCTTGGCCCGGGCTTGGTTGCCATGCAGGTGACCGGCCAGGTCGAGGATTCGTTGCAGGTCAGCCCTGGCGCACTTGTTCTTGCCGTTCTTCTCGGTCCCGTGCAGCGCTTCCCGGACCAGATCCTTCGCAAGAATGGCCTCTTCACGGTGAGATTTGTTCTGAGGCCTCCGCGGCTGAAAGTAAAAACTTAGGACGCAGTTATCGTCATCGTTGTACTGAAATTGTGCCAGCTCACGGATATCTTCGCAGGTAATCATCAGCATATCTCCTGAGTTGCGCCTTACTCAGACAGTTCCAGTGTTCTGAAGCAGTTTGTCTTTGAAGCGATTAGCGATAGGAGGCGAGCGGCGCAGCTGCGCGCGAGCCGCGGCGATTGAGGTACGAATTTCTTCTGGCTTGCGATCGGTTATCGCCGCGATTTCATCGATCGAGAATCCTTCGATTGCTTGCAGAATAAATGCTTCGCGATCGCGCGGCTTGGCTCCTTCTAATGCAAATTGCACAAGCGTAATCATCTCATCTGAATAGGCAATCTCTTCCGGGGTTGCGACGCGCGTGTCTGCGATCACATTTTCTTCGGTCAAGGCTTCATCGGGCTGGTGATATTGCAACTCCGGCTCATCGCTGGCGCGAACGTTGGGTCTGCGGGCAGACTCTTCCAGGCGCACAGAAGAACCGTCATCCTGGCCGCGCGCGGCAAGATCATTTATGGAACGAATCGCCAGACGATAGAGCCATGGTTCAAGCGCTAGCCGTTCCGGTTTTTCTGCGCCGTCGCCCAGAGCACGAGCGATGACCTCATCGATGATTTCTTCTTTGGTGATGGAATTCTCAGAAATCTGGCCGGCGTTCTCTCGAAACACGAGCTCGCGTTCCACAAACCGGTCAAGCCGGGATAAATTCGCGTTCACGTACGACCGTATGTCGTCCGAAGACACGAACTGCGGCTGCATGGCTGCGATGGTCTGCTCGAATGGGACCTGGGGCTCCGGGCGTGCCTTTTCCGCGCGACGGCGGCGCCACTTGTGCGAGCTCCGCAGCAGGTCTTTATGTTTAGTAATCTGATGCAATAGATCATCCACCGCGGCTTTGATTGCGGCGGGCGCGGTAGAGGCCGATTCTTGTACCGCCATCTGCCCCGAAGGAAGCCGCAGGTTAAAAGAAACTATGATTCCTTCGCGCGGTGAATTTTGCTCGATGTTTCCCTTCAAGTGCACCAGCTCAGGACGAAAAACCTGTAGCCTCTTTCGCAGCTTCTCTATCAGGTGATTGATTTCTTTTTCAACGTCTGGGGTTCGATGGACCCTGTAACTAATGTGGACGTTCATGCAGGCCTCGGATGCGGGAGAGGGCTCCCGTGAAGCTTGGTGGTCCCTACAAACGGGATTTTACACCCGCAGACTGCGCGCAGAACGCAAATTGAACTCAGGTTTTTCGCATTTTGGAAGTACAACTCCGGGCTTGACTGGAGAGTCTAAAATCGTCGACCGAAAATCGGTCGCATCGCATCCAATGCGCTTCTGGTGCTTACTTTTGACGGCAGGCATGGTCGCTGCATGCAGCGGCTGCGGGAGTCTGGGCATTGGCAACTCACCCGGCAGTAAGCTTGTTCCTCAGCTCGGACATGTCTTCGTTGTCGTGGAAGAAAATCACAGCTACTCCGAAGTGATCGGTAATGCTGCCATGCCATATTTAAACAGTTTGGTATCGCAGGGTGGTCTGGCGACCCAGTATTTTGCCAACGCGCATCCTTCCATTCCAAATTATTTCATGCTGACAACCGGGCAGCCCATCACCACGGACGACAATTTCTCCGGAACGGTAAGTGATGACAACGTGGTACGTGAGCTCATAGCTGCCGGAAAGACGTGGAAGAGCTACGCGGAGAGCTTGCCCGCAGCGGGATACACGGGTCCTGATGCGCCTCCCTATCTGAAGCACCACAATCCGTTCGCGTATTTCTCTGATGTCCTGAACAATTCGGCGCAAGCCAGCAATCTGGTTCCGTTTGGCCAACTCCTCGCTGATTTCGCAAATAATCAGGTTCCGAATTATTCCTTTATCGCCCCCAACACGCAGGACGACGCTCATGATTGCCCGGGCGGCGCTTCCACCTGTTCCGATTCTCAGAAATTGAGCGCTGCCGACCAGTGGCTGCAAACCAACATCGGCAAGGTATTGCAGAGTTCTGCATTCCAGACGGATGGATTGTTAATTATCGTTTTTGATGAATCCGACATTTCTGACATGAATCACGGCGGTGGCCACGTGGCGATGGTCTTGCTCAGCCCAAAAGCTAAAGCAGGATTTCAGTCAACCACGTTTTATCAGCACCAAAGTACCCTCCGAGCAACACTAGAAGCTTTGGGCATAGCCAGCCTGCCAGGCGCCGCCGCTGGCGCGACAGATATGGGAGAATTTTTCAAGTAAGGCCTAAGTGGATAAACCCAATCAGCCCCTTCCCCTTCATGCCAGGCAGAAGCTCAAGAACTGAGGGGATCAGACCTTTGTTCTCCTCAGGCGCATGACTGCCTGTTCCGTTTCATGGATAAAATTGCAATATGCGCGCAATGGTTCTTCAACGATCGGCGGGGGTGACGACCTCTCCGCTGACCTTGCAGGAGGTCACACTTCCGATCCCTCGTCCTGGAGAGGTTCGCGCGCAAGTACGCTGCTGCGGAGTCTGCCACACGGATTTGCACATTGTGGAGGGAGACCTCCCTTTGCCGAAACTCCCCGTCATTCCGGGTCACCAGATCGTCGGAATTGTGGATGCCGTCGGCCGAGACGTCCGAGTCATAAAGGAGGGAGATCGCGTGGGCATTCCCTGGCTGTACTCGGCTGATGGCATTTGTGGCTACTGCCGCCACGGGTTTGAGAATCTCTGCGATAACGCGCAATTCACCGGATACCACGTCGATGGAGGCTATGGTGAGCATGCCGTGGTTCGCGAAGATTTTGCGCATCCTATTCCCAAGAATTTTTCTGACGAAAATGCGGCTCCGCTGCTTTGCGCGGGTGTGATCGGCTATCGTTCTTATCGTTTGAGCGGCGCTCACGCCGACTCTCGTCTCGGGCTCTATGGATTCGGCGCTTCGGCGCATCTGGTGCTCCAGCTTGCCCGCCATGAAGGCTGCGAAGCGTACGTGTTTACAAGATCTCAAGCACATCGCGATCTCGCGAAGAAGCTTGGCGCGGTCTGGGTAGGAGCGGCGGAGGACGTGCCCCCTCAGCCGCTCGATGCGTCCATAGTCTTTGCCCCCGCTGGCTCGCTTATCCCACATGCGCTTCGTGCGCTACGCAAAGGCGGCATTCTCGTCTTGGCAGGAGTTACGATGAGCCCCATCCCCCAAATGGACTATTCGCTTCTTTATCAAGAGCGCCAGATTCGCACCGTCGCCAACAGTACACGCCAGGATGTGCGCGAATTTCTCGAATTGGCGGCGGAAGCTCCGGTCAGAACAGAAGTCCAGGTCTTTGATCTTGAGCAGGCCAATTCGGCCCTGCAGGCGTTAAAGAAAAGTGAAATTAAAGCCGCTGCCGTGCTGCAGATTTCTCGCTCCTAATCGAGGCGCGATCAGGTCTAAGTAACTATTGTTTTGCTCCGGCCTGCCGATACTCCTCGATAGGGGATGAGTATGCCCGGTTCCATGCCTCTCCAAACCCGGGAAGGCATTAGTTCGTCTGCTGCGCCCGAGCCCCAGCCGCGTGCTCCGCGTTCTCGAGCGCTACTCGGCCGAGTATTTCTTGGTCTTTGTTTTTTCGGCATCTATCTGCTGCTTACACGCTCTGACATCATTTTGCAAGCCAGGAGCGGATTCAGCGTGTGGTATCCCGCCAATGGTCTTGCCTTCGCCTTCATGCTGGGAATCAGCCCCTGGTATGCACCACTAGCGGCTGTGGCGGACTTTTTGTCCGCAGTGTTGTTCTACCACGAACGGATGCTGTCGTGGACCGTGGCGCTCGGTCCTGTTGGCACTATAGTCTATGCCACAGCCGCAATTATCTTGCGCCGCCGGTTGCGAATTGATCTTGATCTGAGCCATCGTCGCGACGTTGTGCGCTACGCACTGGTAACACTGGTCGCGGCCGTTTTTTCCACCGCTGCCGGGATAGCAGGATTGCTCGCCGATGGTTCCATCACCTGGCACCAATCTTGGTTATCGGCATTCAGTTGGTATAGCGGCGATGCAATCGCTCTGGTTGGAGTAGGTCCGTTTCTTTTGATCCATGTATTTCCGTGGGTACGAAGGCAGCTCTTCGACTTTGCGCCAGGGGGGCGTGTGCGGTCTTCGAAAACGCTCAGCGAGACGACCGTCGGCGAAGCGATCGAAATGGTAGCCCAATTCATCGCTATTTTGTTAGTCCTCTGGGTAATGTTCGGTTCGCCTTTGGCGAAGCTCGGCTTATATTATTTGAGTTTTCTTCCGATTATTTGGATCGCTATGCGCCAGGGCATTGGCCGTGTTTCGGGCGGAATTCTCTTGTTTAATTTTGGGGTCGTGCTCTCCTTGCGTGTCTTTAATGCGGATTCCGTTGCCACAGTCAACCTGGGCACACTGATGCTGGCGGTTTCTTTCACTGGCCTCATCGTTGGATCTGCCGTGAGCGAGAGGCATCGTATTGGTCACGAACTGCACGAACAGACTCTGTATCTGCATTCACTGATTGAAAACAGCCCATTTGGAATTGTTGTGCTCGATCCTCTGCGCCGGGTTCAGCTATGCAATGCCGCCTTCGAAGGCCTTTTTCTATTCAGTGCGCGAGAGATGTCCGGAAAGACTCTTGAGTCGCTGCTCTCGGCCAGGGATGAAATCGACCAGATGCGCGAACTCTCGGCACAGGTGTTTGCCGGGCAGCCTGTTCATGAGACAGTGCGCCACTTCCGGCGCGACGGAAAATTCCTGGAAATAGAAATCAATGCAGTTCCCTTACGCCGTGGTGGCCGCGTTCAGGGAGCATATGCGATCTACAACGATGTTTCTGAGAGAGCAAAAGCAGAGGAGGAGGCTAAAAAACACGCCGACTCCCTTAAACGCTGGGTCGAAGAGTTGCAGTTACGCACTACTCAGATGTCGCTGCTGAATGAAATGGGCGACCTGCTGCAATGCTGTGCCAGCACTGTTGAGGCGCGCTCTGTGGTCTCAAGGCTCTGCCGGAAACTTTTCGCGGAAGCTGCTTCAGGAATGCTGTTTGAGTTCAGTGCGACTCAGAATGTGGTTGAGGCGACCGCGTTCTGGGGAGACTCGCACATCTCGGAGTCGGCCTTTGCCCCGCAGGCATGCTGGGCGGTTCGCCGCGGCCGGCCGCACTGGAGCGAACCGGCCTCAGATGGAATCCTGTGCGCTCATTTTGCATCGCCGGATGCGGTGGCAGTGCTTTGTGTTCCTATGATGGCGCAAAGCGATGTGGTCGGAGTCCTGCACCTGCAGTATGGGCTGGGCTGCGCTACCGGAACGGGCGGCGACCAGGAAAGTTTTCACAAATCACAGGAGACTCTCGCCAGTGCAGTGGCTGGACAAATCGCGCTCGCTTTGGCCAGTCTGCGGCTGCGGGAGACGCTTCGTGAGCAATCGATTCGCGATCCGCTCACCGGCCTTTTCAATCGCCGCATTATGCAGGAGAGCCTGAACCGGGAACTGCATCGTGCCCGCCGCAAGAACCACCCGGTCACCGTCGCCTTGGTCGATCTCGATCACTTCAAGCACTTTAACGATACCTGGGGTCACGACGCCGGAGACCTGGTTCTGAAAACTATGGCCCAAATATTTCGCAGCCACTTTCGCGCCGAGGATGTAATTTGCCGCTATGGGGGCGAAGAGTTCTCAATCATTCTTCCTGAAGCTTCTGCGGAGGATGCCGCAAAACGCGCGAATGTGCTACGCGACGAAGTGCGAAAACTCACCATTCGTTATCTTGATCAGAATCTCGATCCTGTGACGCTGTCCATAGGTTTAGCGACTTTTCCGCAACATGGATCGACTGGCGAGCAACTGTTGCGCATTGCTGACCAATGCCTCTATCAGTCGAAAGCCGCCGGGCGCGACCGCGTCACCACGCCCCATGCAAGCGAGGATGTCACGAAACGCGAGGCTTCGGTAATCGGATAAAAGCGAAATCAGCTTCTACAAGCTGCCTTAGCCATACGCACGACAGGAAGCGACGCGCCGTTCGCAAGCGGCACTTCAGTGCGCTTGATCTCGACGTAGCCTCGGGCTTGATACAGCGGAACCCCGGTAAGCGTCGCGCCCATCTCGAATCTCTGGAATCCTGCGGCCACGGCGGCATGCTCAGAGATCTCAAGAATCTTGCTGCCGATTCCGCGTCGAGCCCATTCTGGATGGACGAAGAAGGCGCGGATCTTGGCCGCATCTTTTTGCGGATTAAGAAGCTCATCTTCACGTCCTGCCCGATGATCGCTGCCGAACAGGGTCTTGCGTTTGCTCCAACCGCCACAGCCGACCAGCACGGAGTTGTCATTTAACACGGCTTCGGCAACGAAATACGTTCCATCGGCAATGAGCTGTGTATCCACGCCGAGCAGTGTGCCCAGCGCACCCTCAAGCTGGTCACTTGTGTAACCCTGCGGCATCAGTCCACGGACGGAAGCCTCGATGAGCGCGTGTAACGCCGCGATATCCGTGGGAACTGCCATCCGAATTTGAATAGGTGTTCGAAGCGACTCCACAGCCCGCTCCAGTAGCGCCCGATTCTAGACAACAAGCAAACTGGCTAATTATCCTAGCAGTCATGCCACAAGAAATAACTGGGATGCAACATGCCGTCGCGATCGACCGTGAAGAGATTGTTCAAATCTATAAGTTGATCCGGCCCCACGTGCGGCGAACACCAGTGATCGAAGTTGACGGCGCCGATTTCGGGCTCGCGGGGATCAGCATTGTTCTGAAACTCGAACTGCTCCAGTATTCAGGATCATTCAAAGCGCGTGGCGCTATGGCGAACCTGCTGGTGCGGAATGTCCCGCCGGCGGGAGTAGTCGCGGCTTCGGGAGGAAATCACGGAGCCGCCGTTGCATTTGCCGCTCATCGCCTGGGAAAGCCGGCGCGGATTTTTGTCCCGAAGGTAGCCTCTGCCTCGAAGACCGAACGGATTCGCGGCTATGGCGCTGAACTGGTGATCACGGGTGATCGCTATGCGGAAGCGCTGGCGGCGAGCCAGGAGTGGGCGGCACGGTCGGGGGCGATGGAAGTGCACGCTTACGATCAGATCGAAACGCTGCTTGGACAGGGAGCCGTGGGCCTGGAATTCGAGGAGCAAGATCCGGGACTGGACTCACTTTTGGTTGCGGTCGGGGGCGGCGGATTAATTGGCGGAATTGCGGCTTGGTATGCCGGGCGAGTGAGGATCATCGGCGTCGAGCCGGAGGCTGCGCCAACGCTGGCAATGGCGCTTGAAGCTGGTCATCCGGTGGACGCTCCCGCGGGCGGAATTGCCGCTGATTCCCTGGCGCCGAAACGTGTGGGGGAGCTGATGTTTCCGATAGCTCAGAAATATATCGATCAGGTGGTGCTGGTGCCCGATGACGCGATTGAGGCAGCTCAGAATTCGTTGTGGAATATTTTGCGTGTTGCCGCAGAACCGGGTGGCGCGGCGGCATTCGCGGCCTTGCTCTCGGGGAGATATCAGCCAAAGCCCGGCGAGCGAGTTGGGATAGTGGTTTGCGGCGGGAATACGACGGCTGTAAATTTCGGGAGCAACGGGCGATGAGAACTTAAAAATTCGCGCTCTGCGAGCTTTTCGCTCAAAAGCTTTTTGACCGCGGAGGTGCTCAAAATTCTCAGGCGCTAACTTTCTCTCGTTCTGCACGCGCCTGCTCAGCTTTCAGTTCATCCCAGCTGGGCAGCGAAGTGTCGCCAGTAATTAGACGCGCGCCACGTTCGTAAGTGAGGTACGACCATGCCCATTGGATCATGACAATCAGCCGGTTGCGGAATCCAATCAGGAAGAAGATGTGGATGAATAACCAGGCAAGCCAGGCGAGGAACCCGCTGATGTGAATCTTGCCGAACTGCGCGACAGCAGCGGCGCGGCCGATGGTCGCTAGATTTCCTTTATCAATATAGTGAAAATTCTGGCGTGGTTCGCCACGCAACTCGCGGCCGATGTTGTGAGCGGTTGCCTTCCCTTCCTGCATCGCGACCGGAGCTACGCCAGGCAGCATCTTCCCGGTTTCATCTTTCAGCGACGCCAGATCGCCGATGACAAACACTTTCGGGTGACCAGGAATGCTCAGGTCCGGATTGACCAACACGCGTCCGGCGCGATCAATGGGTGTGCCGAGCTTGGTGCCTAATGGCGATGCCGCAACGCCGGCGGCCCACAAGACGACCGCAGCCGGCAGGCGAGTTTTGCCGATCAGCACGGCGGCGGGTTGCATGCCGGTGACCATAGCGCTGGTTTGCACCTCCACTCCAAGGTGGCGTAGTTGCGCTTCGGCACTGCGCGAAAGGTCCTCGGGATAAGCCGGAAGTATGCGCGGTCCGCCTTCGAGCAACACGATGCGGGTGTGCTGGGGATCGATAGAATGGAATTCGTTTTTCAGTACGTGGCGCGCGATTTCGGCCAGGGTGCCGGCGAGCTCTACGCCAGTCGGGCCTCCGCCCACGACCACAAAATTGAGAGGCGAGTGCCGGCCAGTTTCGGCGGCATCGCGTTCCGCCAGCTCAAAGGCCAGCAGCACGCGGCGGCGAATTTCGATAGCGTCTTCGACGGTTTTCAGCCCCGGTGCCAGCGGTTCCCATTCATCGTGTCCGAAATAAGCATGGCTGGCTCCAGCGGCAACGATCAGATAGTCGTAAGAAATATCGCCATCGCCAAGTTTCACAACTTTCCGCGCGAGATCGAGATCCTGCACGTCGCCCATGAGCACCTGAACATTGCGATAGCCGCTGAGAATCCAGCGGATGGGGGCGGCGATTTCGCCAGGAGACAAACCCGCAGTCGCCACCTGATAGAGCAGCGGCTGAAAAGTGTGGAAGTTTTTGCGATCGATGAGAGTAACGCGAACCGGATAGCGCGCGAGCGTGCGCGTTGCGAGCAGGCCTCCGAAACCCGCGCCGATTACAACCACATGCGGACTGGGCTTGCTGTCCATCACTGTACTTTATATGATTCCAACTGGTGTCCACGGTCTCGAAAAGTTTTCCTCAAGAAAGCGTACCTGCTCCTTCGATCCCTCTTTCGGAGCAGGATGTCGTTGGCCGATCAGCGCTCGGCATCTGGTTACAGATCGCGTTCGCATACGGTCTGCTCGAAGCAGCTTTGTGGACGCCCCCCGGGCGGCTGGATCTTGCCTGGATGATTCTGACCGCGGCGTTCATTCTCGTGATGGCATTCCGGGGACCCTACTCCGCTCGGGAAATGGGCGTGACGTTCCCTACGGGCAAAGCAACCATCTGGATTGTAGGCGCTGGATTGATCTTAGCGGCGACGCTTTGGTCATTTGCAGCTTTGACGGGAGCCGACGCTGCGCCAACTCACGCGATGCCTTTGCGGACAACCTGGCAATATGCCGTTTGGGCCTTCCTGCAACAGTTCATGCTGCAATCGTTCTTCTTTGTGCGGCTGGAATCGCTGCTGGGCAGCCGGCGCGCGGTGCTGGCTACCACAATTTTGTTCGCTGCCGCACATATACCCAATCCTATTCTGACGATTGGAAGCGCGTTGGCTGGATTCTTCTTTTGCGAAATGTTCCGGCGCTATCGGAATATCTTTCCGTTGGGCCTAGTCCACGTGATTCTGGGACTGGCGATGGCCGCCAGCGTTTCCGATGCACTTCTGCATCACATGCGCGTGGGGATCGGATTCGTGCAATTCCATTAAATGCTAGCCCAAACGCACAGCGAATGCATGACTAAGCTTCTCTTTGCGAACTTTGCGGCTTTTCTTAGCGTCCTTTGCGGTTAAGAGCTTTGAACCGCAGAGAACGCTTAAGAAACGCCAAGATCGCGGAGAAAAAGAAGATTTGTCCTCGCGTTCTAGACAACCCCGTTTTGCAGAACGCCTCGATGATCCTTCCCAAGCCTTACAATTCGGTTAACATTGCTGCGGATTTATGGCGTCCGCTTTGAGCCAAAATACGCTGCAGGATCGTAATTCGAGCGCAAGCGCTTTCTCGCCCGGTTGGATTCACCTTGCCCTGCCATCGGTTACCGATCTCATCTTCATACTCGTGCTTGTTTTGTTGAGCTACAGTGTGCTTGCCGCACGTTTGCTGGGAGATGCTGGAATCGGATGGCACATTCGCAATGGTGAACTCATGTTGCGCACGCACATGATCACGCGGACCGATCCTTTCTCCTACACCATGAGCGGCCGGCCGTGGCTGGCCTGGGAGTGGCTTTACGACGCGACCATCGGGGCAGTTCACCAGTCGCTGGGATTGAATGGAGTAGTGTTTTTCACGGCGACCGTAATCGCATTCACGTTTGCGCTCACCTTCCGCATTCTGCTGGCTCGTGGAAGCTTGCTGCAGATTTCTATCGCGCTGTTGCTGCTTGCGATGGGAGCCGCGATGATTCATTTCCTGGCGCGTCCGCACGTGCTCAGTTGGCTGTTTACTGTGATCTGGTTTCAGTTGCTGGATTCAGCGGAGGTCGCGCCGGGAAACAGGAGACAGCTGCTCTGGTTGCCTTTGCTCATGCTGCTTTGGGTGAATCTGCACGGTGGATTTTTGTTCGGATTGGCGCTGCTTGGTTTGTATTGCCTCGCTGGAACGATTCGATACTTGCAGGCAGGCGCTGAGAGCCGACAAGCGGCGGCGTGGGTGAAGCAATTGTCAGCCGTGGGTGCGCTATCATTTTTGGCAACGTTCGCAAACCCCTACGGCTACAGGCTGCACGCGCACATCTATCGCTATCTCTCCAACCGATTTTTGATGAATCACATCGACGAGTTCCGTTCGCCAGATTTTCACGGCGTCGCGCAGGAATGTTTTGCAGTCTTGCTGGTGATTACGATCATTGCTTTGGCCGCAGCGCGAGGAAAGATACGAGCTTCGCAACTGCTGGTGATTCTGTTTGCCTCCTATAGCGGGCTTTACGCTTCGCGCAATCTGCCGGTCGCCTCGATTCTGCTGATTCTCATTGCCGGGCCAATGCTTTCTGCCGCCGTGCGCGATACCGGGAACAACGCGGAGTTGCCGGATCGCACGCGCAATTTTTTTTCGAGATGCAGCTCTTTTGCGTTGCGCATGGGGAGCCTGGAACTAAGTTTGCGTGGACGCCTTTGGCCGGTTGCGGCCGTGGTATTCGGACTTTTTGTCTGCATTCAGCACGGCCGGGTCGGCTCGCATCAACTCATGAACGCACATTTTGATGTAAAAAAATTTCCAGTAGCGGCGGTCCAGGTGATCGCAGAACGCGGCATCCAGGGGACGATTTTCAGCCTGGACTCCTGGGGCGGGTATTTCATTTATCGTCTTTATCCGGAGATGAAGGTGTTCGTGGACGACCGCCACGACCTCTATGGCGAGCAATTTCTGCGAGAGTACTTGACCGCCATTCGGCTGGCACCGAGATGGGATGAAGTTTTGGATGAGAAGCGTGTGAATTGGGTGCTGATGCCTGGGAATTCCTCACTGGCGAATATGCTGAAAGAAACTCACCGATGGAGAGTCATCTACGCCGATGACGTGGCCATCTTACTGGAGCGGGAACAAGGCGGAACAGGTCCGATATAGGCGTGTAGGCCCGCGCTTACATCCATATTTTCGTGCTAAAACCGATCTTTGGTATCGATATTGAATCCAAGGTATACGGTAACTTCGACGGGCTGATCTCCACGTAGGGCGGGACTGAATTTCCAGTTCGGAAGAGAGGCTAGAACCTTGGTGGTTGTATCCATCGCAGTTTGCTCGATGACCTTCGTATCACGAAGCAATCCTGAGCGGTCAAGAATGCATGCAAGAATCAGGCGCGACCGCTGCAAGTCGGGGGGAAGATCGGAGCGTATGATCTGGGGCGCGACCAGGTCCTCCGCGTAGGGATGCGACGCGGAGGCGGGATCGGTATACCACAAGACTGTTGGCCCAAGGCCGGTTTCGAAATAGATCGTATATCCCTTGTCGCCTTTCAATGCGCCGTAGAAGTTGAAGGCGCCACCCGCCCGGGCACTTGCCACAACCGTGATTCCTGGGCCCTTGCGATCCGCACCCTTGGCGGAACGTCCGGCGATCGAGGGGTCATTCGCATCTGTACTGAAGCTGGGTAACGTAACGATGTTGCTGCTGCCGCCTTTCACAGCAACTCCAGGCATGGGCGGATTACCACTTGCGCCGCTGCCTGCGCCGCCTGGCCCCGGATAAGGTGAAATCCCACCGCGCGCCATTTTGTCTGAACCGCGACCACTACCTTCCTTTCCTGCGCCGGAACCTTCGCCGGAAAAGCCGCTGCCAGGCCCATTGCCGCGACCGATGCCTGTGCCACCTCCCGATCCGCCCAATCCGCTGTTGAGGCCGCCGGAGGGCGACAAAGCCAACGATCCGGCTCCGCCATTGCCTGGAACGCCCACCTTGGAGCCGGGTTGGCTCGACACAACGACGCCGGTTTCAGATCCGACGCCCCCGCTCTTGGGCGGCGCGGCGGTGTCGCCGACATCCAGAGACCCGCCAAATCCCGCGCCTCGGTTTCCCCGTCCATGGCCCGAGAGGGAACCGCCAATCGAATTAGGAGGGGGAGGCACAACACCCACAAATGAACCCCCGAGGCCGCCACCTCCCTGATGAGTACCGCCCATGCCGCCGCTTAGTTGCGCCGGAGGCGGCACGACGCTGCCACTGAGTCCATTGCCAAAGCCGCTGCCGGATTGGCGCTGCACTCCTCCACCGCTGCTCAACTGGCCGGGAGGAGGCACAACTGTGCCATCTCCCAATCCGCCGATCGCGCGATGTTCGTCCGAGCCTCCGCCCAATTGCGCCGGCGGAGGAACAATTTGCTTGTGCAGTTCACCGGAGCCGAAGCCTGGGCCTGCGGAGGCGATATCGCGAGTAATCTGAGTTGGCGGCGGGGCGACCACGTTTGCCGGCAGTGCGAGACGTGGATTGGAATTCGCGGCCTGGACCGGTGCTGAAACTGGAGGCGGGATGACCTGAATGCTCTGCGAGCCAGGCAAGCGGAGCATAGTCGCATCCCGCTGAGGACCCGTGGGAGGCGGCACGATGACTCCAGTGTTCAGCGCCGGCGCGGACATTATTCTGTCGCGCTGAATATCTGGACTCGGCGCAATCACGTTTGCGAGCAGGCTTGGGGCATTCTGAAATTTGTCGCGTTGTACATTCGAGCTCGGCGGAACAACCGGAGAATTAAGTGACGGCGCCGCCTGCAATCCGTCGCGTTGCACATTGGACGCGGGGGCAATAGGCGCAAACAGCATGGCCGGAGTTCGCAGGGAAGATTGCAAACCTTCGGCGGGAGGAGGGCCAGGGACGCCTCTATAAGCCAGCAGGTTTGCCACGGCGGAATCGGAACGAGGCAAGTCGAGCTTGGGGGCGTCCACCACTTTGTCGCGGAGAGAAATACCGCGCGCTACGCGAATCGCCTGGGTGCGCTGGTAAGCTTCCTGGCCTCCAGCGCGACCTGAGCGGCCGGTCTCCGCGCCACCAGCATCTTCGGTGCGCGGAAGTTCGTCGCCCGAATAGTAGATCACATCGTATTTTGGCATCGGTGGCGGCTGATACGGCTGCATGGCCGCGAATCTCTCCGGCAGCACTATAACTGCGACCAGGAGCGCGGTTTCGAAGATCCACGAGGCCAGCATTCCACGATAGGGAAACAGTCCGGTCTTAGCTTCGCCGGCGAGGCGTTCAGGCGAGCGTCTGAAAGCGGGACGGATTGCAGTCCGGAACTCCTCCCAGGGCGATGACCACTCGACAAGAAGCTTGGGGGCGTCGCTCACAGCGGGTGCGCCTCCGATCCTGAAGCAATCTCGATCTGGTCGCCAACAGCAGTGCGCGTTGAATGTAGTGTGTTTTCTGGTAGCTCCAGAACGGAAATCGCGTTCATGCGAACCGGCGCCATTCGCCAGGGCTTGAGACTTTGCTCGAGATGAACCACGGTTTTGTCGCGATCGAGATAGAGCACATCAATAGGAAAGCGCATGGCGAAGGTATGTACGCCGCGCGACGGGACGAGCCACAGCCCTCGACCAGCAGGAAAGCTAGAGGCATCAGCGCACATAAGACCGCGGAACCGCGACCAGTGTGTTCCCGCGATGCGCAACTGAGTGGCCAGATAAGCTTCGCGCGTGCGGTTGAAAGCGTACGCTGTGGGGCCCGGGGTTGACATTACTGCTCCTGAATGCGCAGCCAAACTTGCAAACTTCAGCGGCCCTGGCTCAGCTGGCGAAATAGCTGAATCATCGCCGGCCCAAGGGTCACAAAAATGATGGATGGCAGAATAAATACTGCCAGGGGGACTACCATTTTAATCGTAGTTTTGGCCGCTTGCTCCTCCGCGCGCTGACGGCGCTCCGTTCGCAGCGTTTCCGAGTGCATGCGCAGCGCCGTAGCGATGCTTGTGCCGAAGCGGTCAGTCTGGATGAGCGTAGTGACCAAAGCCCGAACATCGTCAACGCCGGTGCGATCGCTGAGATTGCGCAACGCCTCCGCGCGCGGCTTGCCGGCCCGCATCTCGAGATTCACAAGATAAAATTCATCGCTCAAATCGGGATGCGAGTACTTGAGATCTTCCCCGACGCGCATAAGCGCCTGATCTAGGGCGAGACCGACCTCCACACAGATGACCGTTAGATCGAGCGCATCGGGCAATGCGATCGTGATGCGACGCTGGCGGTCTTTGATCATGCGCTTCAGCACGAAACGGGGGACAAAGAAGCCAAAGCCACCGACGCCGATCATCAGGAGAAGATCGAAGCCTTGCTCGACTGCGACCACGCCCAGCATCCCCACTAAGGCAAGCAGCATGCGGCTGCCAACGTACATCGTGAGGTGGCGCGGCTCGCGGTAGCCCGCCTGAATGAGCCATTTACGCGTGCGCGAGACTTCACTTGGCGAGAGAGGCAGAGCCTTGCTGAAGGGATCGAGCGCATGCTCCAACCTCTCCCTAAATGCAGGCTTTTCACGCGGCTGGGACTTCTGCCAGCCCAGCGCACGCAAGCGGGCCCCCAGCACCGATGACGGAGCATACGCCGCTGCGCCAAAGGAAAACACCCCCAGTGCGACGGTGAGGAACAGAATGATTGTCAGCGCCAGCGCCATAACTTAAACCTGAATCTGAATCACCTTTCGGATAACGAAATATCCAATCGTCTGCAAGGTGATGCCGGCCACGACTAGGATGTGTCCGATGGGATCTGCGAATAAAGGATGAATGAAGCTGGGATTCAAGACCTGCATGCTGACCACGATAATGGGGGGTAATCCCATCAGCAGCATCATGGTGAGGCGTCCCTGTGCCGTATGCACACGCACCTGGCGCATAATCTTGAAGCGCTCACGAATCATGTAGGAGAGGTTATCAAGAATTTCGGCCAGATTGCCGCCAGTTTCGCGCTGCAACATTACCGCCGTGACAAAGAACTTCACGTCCACCAGGGGAACGCGTTCGGTGAAGTTCAGCAGCGCATCGCGCACAGGCAGGCCAAATTTCTGCTCTTCGAAAAGCTTGCGGAATTCGGATGAGACTGGCTCGCCAACTTCGTTGGCGATCAGCTCCAGCGCACTGGTGAACGCGTGGCCAGCGCGTACTGCGCGCGCCAAGGTATCGATCGCTTCGGGAAACAGTTCCTCGAACTTTTGAAAGCGCTTGCTGCGACGGTAGGAAGCGAACGAGTAAGGCATGATTGCGCCAAGCATCACACCGACAACTGTAAACAACAAAGACTCGTTTCCTGAGAGCGGCCTGCTTACGAGAAAGGCCGCGAATCCAAGGGCGAGCGCGCTGACCGCACACAGCCCCAAAACATTGCCGGCGCGTATCCCCATATCCGCTTGGGAGAGCAATGTCTGCAAATCAGAGATCCGCTCGGAACGGCGCAGCAGGTTGTCGAGCGCCGGGAATCTGCTCAACATCTCGTCTCGAACCAGCGCGAGTTCCTCGCCAGGCTTGCGCTCCGCCGTCTTCTCTACTGTTTCCAGACGCTCACGCAGCAGGCGAGCCTTGGCACTGCGCTGATCAAGCGCCCAGCCGAGCATAAAGATCAGCAGCGCAACTAGGAAGAAGACCGCGATGGCAATTAAGATTGGCATATGTTTACAAGCTATTCAGCTATCAGCCTAGCTTTCAGAACTCAAACCTCCATGCTCGAATCGAATATTGCAGGGCGCAGCCGGCAACCGGCTGTCGCCAGCCTGTCGGCGAACTTGGGCCTGATACCGGTAGCGCGAAATGCACCGCGCACTTTGCCCGTTTCATCGAGCCCGTGCCGGTCGAAGATGAAAATATCCTGCATGCAGATAATCTCCCCTTCCACGCCGGTGACTTCTGAAACTGCGATTACCTTGCGCGAACCGTCCGAGAGACGCGCGATTTGCACAACGCCATGGATCGCGGATGCAATTTGTTGGCGTACCGCACGCTCCGGAATATTGAGATTAGCCATGGAGAACATGCTCTCGACTCGGGCCAGCGCGTCGCGTTGAGAATTAGCGTGGACGGTAGTCAATGACCCGTCGTGACCCGTATTCATGGCCTGGAGCATGTCAAACGCTTCTTCGCCGCGGACCTCCCCAACCACAATGCGGTCAGGGCGCATACGCAGGCTGTTGATAACGAGCTCCCGCTGGCGCACGGCACCTTTGCCCTCAATATTCGGCGGGCGGGTTTCGAGGCGTACAACGTGCTCCTGTTTCATCAGAAGTTCAGCCGCGTCTTCGATGGTAACGATTCGCTCAGAATTTGGGATGTAGCCCGAGAGCACATTGAGCAGCGTGGTTTTGCCGGCGCCGGTGCCACCGGAGACCAAAAGATTCAAGCGGCCTTTCACCATGGACGAGAGCAATTCCAGCATGGGCTCGGTCATGGTCTTGTTCTCTAGCATGTTGCGGGCGGTGACAGGATCGCGGCCGAAACGGCGAATCGAAAGGCATGCCCCATCGATTGCTAAAGGCGGAATAATCGCATTCACACGCGAGCCATCCGCAAGGCGCGCGTCTACCATCGGCGAAGACTCATCCACGCGTCGACCAACGCGAGAGACGATCCGATCGATGATTTGCATCAAATGAGCGTTATCTTTAAAGCTCAGCCCGGTTCGCTCGAGTTTCCCGCCACGTTCTACGTAGACCTTATCGAAGCGATTGACCAGGATGTCGGAGATGCTGGGATCTTTCAGAAGCGGCTCGAGCGGGCCCAGGCCGAAGATTTCATCCAGAATTTCCCGCGAAAGGCGCTCACGCTCGGCGAAGCTGAGAGGTACGGCTTCACTGTTAACAGTATTGCGGATGAGCAGCAGCACCTCTTCGCGCGCGGCATCACTCGGCGTGCGGCCCAGTTTTTCAAGATCGAGCCGGTCAAGGATTTTGCGGTGGAGATCCGCTTTAACCTGCTGGTACTCGGCCCGTTCAAAGGTCTGCAAATTCGGCATCGATAAACTCAGAGTCTCTGCTTACCTGCACGGGCGAGGACGCCCGCGCCTACATAAATTCCTAACAGGTTGCGGAAAAATGTTATGCAGCCACATCAGCGGCTAAAGCCGCCATGAAAACAAGCCACTTAAGGCAGCGCTGAAGCGCTGCGCCACCCAAAATCAGAGTTTTTCCGCAACGTGCTAAACCGTTTTGAACAGCGACCAGGCACGTCGTTTCACGTCAACGTCGTTTTCTGTCAAGCGTCCGGCAAGTCCAGTAAACGAACGCGCAATCTCCGTATGATTCTGATGCATCAGAGGAATGCCCCTGTCGATCGCCGCAGAGACTGCAAAATACTGATTAGGAATCTTCCAGAGCAGCTTGATTCCTGCCGCCGCTTCGGCGTCAGACTCGCTGAAACCCGGAATTTTGCGGAACCGATTCAGCACGAGTTGCACACGCTCGCGGCCTCCGGTTTCGCCGAGATATTGTTGCAAGCGCGCAGCACTCCATAGCGAGGCGACATCTGCGTGTGCGACCAGCAGAACGCGTTCAGAGAGGTTACATACCAGGCGCGTCGTTGCGTCCATGCGCGTGGAAGCGTCCACAACCACATAACGAAAGTGGCTCACTAGCAGATCAAAAAGACGCGCGAACTCGGCGGTCGAAGGCTCTACAGCAGCCGGCGCATTGGGTCCTGCGAGTAGCTGTAAACCGCCGTTGTGGCGGGTCATAAAACTTTCCAGCAAAGAGCTATCCAGCCGGTGGAGGTTGCGGATGGCGTCAGCTACCGTGAACAGTGGCTTTAGGTTCATATGCAGGGCGGTGTGGCCGAGTGTAGCAATATCCACCAGGGCCACGTTGCCGTGAGCCGACTGCAAAGCGAGCGCAAGATTGACGGCGACCGTTGTTGCCCCGCTTCCACCTTTTGCGTTCACAATGGTAAAGACCTTACCGCGTGAACCTTCGCGGCTCACTTTTCTCTGGGCCGTAGTGAGCCGAACGAAAGCCTCGAGTAGATCCGTTGTAGTCGTTGGGCGCTCAATGTACTCGCGCGCGCCCGAGCGCATCGCGTTCACGATTGCCTGCGGCTGGGCCATGCTGCCAATGGCGAACAAAGGGGTTTC